>Ga0209426_1001282_pt1 | contig 16368 bp, 11 predicted proteins | sample Deesub1362B_J571_FD_187697 | JGI IMG/M metagenome (GOLD analysis project Ga0209426, IMG submission 187697) | Deep oceanic, basalt-hosted subsurface ecosystem from Juan de Fuca Ridge flank, Pacific Ocean, CORK Borehole 1362B_J2.571 (SPAdes)... ...
CTAACACATGGAGACTTTGCACATCTTTATGAATGGGCGCTGGCTTGCGTAGAAATACTATATCTAATTTTTCATTAATCACCGCATCTGTTAATGCACTACTGCTGTCTTCTTCTAAATGAATGGCCACAGCAGGAAACTCTTCACGAAACTGGCGTAACAACGCGGGTAAAAATGGATGTAATCCTGCTGAATTGGTAAAGCCAATATTGATCTGACCTTCTAAACCCTGTGCAATATTTCTGACGCGTTTTGGAATCGACTGGGCATGTGCCAAAATTGTAATCGCTTCTTGATATAAGACCTTCCCTGCTTCTGTAACTTCTACACCACGAGGTAAACGTTTTAATAAAGCGGTTTCGAGTTCTTCTTCTAAACTTTTGATTAAACGAGTTAATGGTGGTTGTTGCATATGCAGACGAACAGCAGCTTTTGAAATATTACTTTCTTCAACCACAGCAACGAATGCTTGAAGCTTATGAATATCCATTAAACATACCTTAAAAGTATAGATGATGTAAAAAATAGCATTTGTAAATATACCACTATTCAACCATCCTATCATGAGTAAAAGAGATGAGGAGGTGTCCCGATGAAAGCCGAAGCAATATCAATGGAGCGTGAACCAGTATCAGAAGCGCCTGATTGCAAGGCATTATTTACGGGATTTATGCAGTTAGGATTAATGGGATTCGGTGGGGTACTACCCTTAGCCCATCGCATTATTGTTGAAGATAAAAAATGGATAGATGAAGGAAAATTTACAGATTTACTTGGCGTATGTCAGTTACTTCCTGGCGGTAATATTATCAATATGTCAGTTGCGATAGGCATGGAATTCCAAGGTATTAAAGGTGCTATCAGTTCTGTACTAGGCTTAATTTCAGCGCCAACAGCGATTGTCTTGATCATTTACCAAGTCTATGAGCATTTCCAATATTTAACTGCAGTACAACACATGATCCAAGGACTAGCGGCAGCTGCCGCAGGCTTATTGTTTGCCACAGGATTTAAAATGTTACGCCCCATTTTAAAAAGCTATCTCACCGTTTTGACGATTGCATTGACCTTGGTATTTATGCTGCTAATCAAACTTCCTTTGGCACTGACTTTATTTATCTTAGTTGCGATTAATTTGTTGGTACTTGGAGTGAAAAAATCATGATCTTATGGACATTAGTGATCGTCTTTACACAACTCTCTGTACTAGCTTTTGGTGGTGGTAATGCCATCCTTCCTGAAATGCAGCATCAAGTTGTAACCGTACATCAATGGATGACTGCGGAACAATTTAGTTCGCTTTTTGCAATGGCACAGGCTGCACCCGGCCCCAATATGATGATCGTGCCGCTAGTTGGTTGGCATGTCGCTGGTCCAGCGGGTCTATTGGTTACATCCTTAGCGAAGTTTGGTCCATCATCTATTATCACAGTGTATGTGCTTAAATTTTGGCAACGCTTTAAGGACCATCCTTTACGAGCAAGATTTGAAAAAGCCTTAAAGCCAATTACAGTTGGTTTAGTCCTAGTCAGTGCATGGCTAATTGCAGATGCTTCTGCACAAAATGCCTTACTGATCTTAATTGTGATCTTGACTGCAATTCTTGGGATGTTTAAAAAAGTTCATCCTTTGTGGGTCATGGCATTAGGTGCTGGATTAGGAATTTGCTTACTTTAAGCAATAAAAAAACCTGCACGAAGCAGGTTTTTTCTTTGTAGGATCTAGTCTTTATCAAGAATAGATTCAAAAGCTTTTAGACGCTTGTGAATCGATAATAGTTCAATAATGGTTTTCCATGAACTGATCAAATATTGGAATGATTCACGAACTTTATCAAAAATATTACTGATTTGGTTAATCAAACCAAGCGTCATTTTTCCAGATGCGATTGCAGGGAATAATACGACAAGGCTATATAAAATATCGAGTTGCTTGTACCAAATTGCCACTAAGTTAAAGTAGGCATAATGAAAGTAAAGTCTAAAGTAATTGACTCGTACCTTACTAAATAACTCTTTTAACGTAACAGGATCAGCACGATTCTCATGGTCTTCACCATAAACCAACTCTTTACGATAAGCAGCTTCAACCTTCTGATTATTGAATTGCAAACCAGGAAGTTTCTGCCCGACTAACATTAGAATAACTGTACCAGCAATCGCCCATACAACAGCCGCCCACACCAAAGAATGTTCAATTTCCCCCACGATCGGTAAGACTGGAACTTTCTGCGAGATTTGGAACAATAAAGGTAAGAATGCGATTAGTACCATCACTGACTTAATTAACTCCACCCCTAAGTCTTCCATGATGGTCGCAAAGCGCATGGTATCTTCTTGTATACGCTGTGACGCACCTTCTACATGTCGCAGCTTATCCCAGTTGGCAGTGTAATATTCATTCATTGCTGTGCGCCAACGGAATACGTAGTGACTGGTAAAAAATGCATTAATGACTGCAAATGTGACTGCCACCATCGCGATATAAAGAAAGGTCAAAGTGCCTTTATAAAGATCATTGATGTCACCACCACCATCGCTGAGCATTTTTTGGATCATGTCCCAGAATGGACCATACCATGCGTTAATCGCAACACTCACCTGAACACCAAACCAGATATTAAACAGAATGAATGCCGATCCCCAAATCGACCACTTTTGCCATTTATTATCAGATAGAAATCGCCAAAAGGTAGCGAATAATGCTGTTGATACTAAAAACCAAATATAGAACCAAATAAAGGCTGCGGACCAAAAGCGACTCACACCAATTGGTAATTCAGCTTCAGCATAACCTTTCGGAAAACCCAAGTACTCTCCCCATCCATGCCCACCTGTGTACCAAAGCAGCATGTTGAGCGCTAACCATACAATCACCGATATAAAAAAAAGGCGTGGGTTAGGAAAAAATGATTTAAACATCGTGTTTAACAATCCTTGTGGTGTTACTGATGACGTCGATGCGTCATCCTATAATGCAAAACTTAAATTTGTTTAATAAAAAGTTTAATGAATTGTAGTTATTTACCTGTTTTCTTGTTTTTTTCATAGCTTTTTGTAGAGGATTTACAAATTGTTTTATTAGAAAACATCTGCCAGCAAACCAAGCCTTATCTTGTATTGATTTACTGGCAGCAAAATAGCCGATTAGGGTGCTACAGAATCAATTTTTAGTGCAAAATCTTGCTGAGCTTGAGTAGCTGAATTTTGCTTACTTTGAATTGTCCATTGAATATCCGCAAGTTTAGCCTGTGCTGCATCAATCCCAGCTTGCATAGTCATTTCACGACCTTTCACATCAAAGATATGTGCCTTTTCACGTATATCAGGTTGAATCACGACATCCGCATCTTTCAATTCTTCTTCGGCTAATCGCCCTTGCATGATATTAATATTTTGATTGAACAAACCCCACACATTGGTAGTTTCGGTATGAATTGGCTGCGCCAAAATATCTACAGCAATCACAATATCCGCACCTAGTTCCCGTGCTACTTCAACTGGGACAGGACTCACTAGCCCACCATCAACATACTCGACATTACGAATCTTAGTCGGCACAAACATACTTGGAATAGAAGTCGATGCACGCACGGCTTGCCCTGTATTGCCATAGTTAAATACGGTTTTCGTCCCATTTTTGAGTTCAGTTGCAACCACATACATTGGAATTTTTAACTTTTGTAGCGGTGTGTTAAGCACTTGTTGATTGACATAATCTTCAACTTTTTTACCATCAAAGAAACCTTTGAGGCTCACATTTACATCACGTACATCATTGGCTTTAAGTTTGAGTGCAATATCTCTCAATTCAGCTGCGCTTTTACCACTGGCATATATTGAACCCACGATACTGCCTGCGCTTGTACCTACAATCAAATCAGGTCGGATACCTTGCTGTTCAAGCACTTCGATCACTCCGATATGAGCATATCCTCTCGCACCACCACTTCCTAATACCAGCGCAATGACAGGACGTTTCTGTTGTTTTTTGATCGCAGCAAAAGGTTGACTCATGGTTTGTACCTGAGCATCTTCTACAACAGGTCGTAGATGTGATGTGGTTTGGCAACCCACCACAAACATCATCGATAGTCCTAGAGTCAATAATTTAAGCTGTTTCATCTGCATTTGATGCCATATTCACTTTATATCTCTCTCAAATTTTACTCCGAGCGATTTTTAAAAGCTGTATCAATTCTTTGCTGACTGATTTCTATGCCACATAAAAAAAGCTCCTTTACAGGAGCTTTTTATCAATTTACCAAATATCGGAATCGACTTTTTTCTTCAATTCAGGATAGTTATCAATCTTAAACTCAGGTTCTTTAATCCCTTTTTTAAGCTGAGAGGTATAATCTTTCAATAAAATCAATGCTATCGGAGTCAGCAATAGAATTGCGATCAGGTTAATAGTTGCCATCAATCCCATCGATAAGTCTGCCATAGACCAAACCAATGGAACACTAGTGATTGCACCGAAGTACACCATAACTAATACTAAAATACGGAAAATCAGCATGATTTTAGGATTGTTATTGATGAACTGCACATTACTTTCCGCATATGCATAGTTACCAATAATCGACGTAAAGGCAAATAAGAACAGAATAATAGCGAGGAAACCACCGCCCCAACTGCCAATCTGACTCTCAAGCGCTTTTTGCGTTAACGTTACGCCCTCAAAACCAGCTTCGTGATACATGCCTGACACCATAATGATAATCGCAGTACATGAACACACAACGAAGGTATCTACAAAGACACCTAGCATTTGCACTAAACCTTGGTTTACTGGATGTTTTACATCTGATGCAGCAGCAGCATTTGGTGCTGAACCCATACCTGCTTCATTTGAGAACAAACCGCGTTTAATCCCCATCATCATTGCCATAGAAATCATAGCACCGAAGAAACCACCAGCTGCTGCTTCAAACTCAAAAGCTTTTGTGAAAATAAGTTTAAAGATTTCTGGCAACATTGGCAGATTGATGATGGCAATGTACAAAGCCACGATAATGTAAAGCAATGCCATGAATGGCACGATACCTTCAGCAACTTTTGCGATACGTTTAATACCACCAAAAATAATCAATGCTGTCATTGTCACTAGTCCAATGCCAACCCATGAGATTTCTAGGTCTAAACCACCCAAATCTAAAGTTAGATTGGCCTTATCCCATCCCCAAGCATGAGAAGTTGCACCAATAATCGCATTTGCCTGAACAGCATTAAACACAAACCCATAAGCTAAAATGAGAGAAAGTGCGAAAACAATCCCTAACCATTTTTGCTTTAAACCTTGAGTAATGTAATACGCAGGTCCACCACGGAATTGTTTATTTTGATGATCTCGTACCTTAAATAACTGTGCGAGCGATGATTCCACAAATGCAGAACTCATACCTAAGAATGCAGTAAACCACATCCAAAACACCGCACCCGGACCACCAATCGCAATCGCAATCGCAACACCAGCAACGTTACCTACCCCTACACGACTTGCCAGTCCTGTAACGAATGCCTGAAACGGTGTGATCCCGTGCTCATCCACACATTCTTTACGGCTGCCTTTCATAACACGAATACTGTGTAAAAATAAGCGAAGCTGTACCGCACCTGTGATTAATGTGTAAAACACACCCACTGCAACCAACAAGACAACCAAGAAATTCCAGAGCGGATCATTAAAGAATTGCACCCACGACATCAGCGTGGCATTTAATTGTTCATTCATCACTTATTCGCTTTAATAAATTATATGTATATCAAACACATATACGATAAAAATAGATGAATCAAAAAAGCCCCATATGGGGCTTTTGATCCGACTTAGGCAAAGAATTTCAAGATAACTTGAATTACTGTTGCGTTAATTAAATCAACAAAGAATGCACCACATAACGGAACAATTAAGAACGCTTTATGGGAAGGTCCATACATATTCGTAATGGCTTGCATGTTTGCAACCGCAGTCGGTGTTGCCCCCATACCAAAACCACAATGACCCGCAGCAAGAACAGCAGCATCATAGTTTTTACCCATCACACGGAAGGTTACAAAGGCTGCATATAGAGCCATAGTAATGGTTTGAGCACCTAAAATAACAACCAGTGGTCCAGCCAAATCTGCCAATTGCCATAACTTCAACGAAAGCAATGCCATTGCCAAATACAATGAAAGCGACGCGTTACCAAACACATCAATTGCACGATCAAAAATATCAATTTTCAATACGCTTTCAAGAATATTTCGGAGAATAACACCGCCACCAAGCGCCCAAACAAAGGTTGGTAACTCGAACCATGTTCCTTTGCTATAGCCCGTCATAAACTCAGCGAAAGCAAGACAGGCAGCGAACATACCTAGTGTTGTAATTGCATTATCAGCTGTGATTAAACGCACTTGATGCGGGTTTTCAAAAGGTGCAAGCTCATCTGGATGTTTATCGAGATGTGTATCGCGATAATTAATTTCAAATGGTGTTTTTGCATGAGCTAGGCTATAACGATTGATCAATAATTTAGCCAGTGGACCACCAATAACCCCACCAATAATCAATCCGAATGTGGCACTTGCCATCCCTAATGCAAGAGCACCTTGAATCCCATGCTGAGTTTCAAAAATTTCTCCCCAAGCACCAGCAGTCCCATGTCCACCTGTGAGCGTGATCGAACCAGCGATCAAACCAACCAATGGATCAATACCTAACAATGACGCAAGACTCATACCTACCGCATTTTGTACTGCGATAAAAGAAGCCACACAGATCAAGAATATAACGAGTCCAATCCCCCCCTCACGAAGCTTCATAAAATTGGCACTTAAACCAATCGAAGCAAAGAAGATCAGCATAAAACTTGTTTGCAATTGACTGCTGAAAACAATGCTATATCCCCACATTGAGTGCACCAGCAAAGATACAACTGCTGCAACCAAACCACCTGCGACAGGCTCTGGGATGTTGTAACGTCTTAAGAAGTCAATTTTATTAACGAGCAGACGCCCTAATAACAAGACGATAACCGCAGAAATTAGGGTATAAAAACCATTGAAAGTAAATTCCATATCTTCTTCCGTTAATTTCATTAGTTTTTAGATAGTTTTTCCATCACACAACTAATAAAACAGTAACTCTCAAAATGAGTGAAAACTCAATCAAGTTAATAAAAAACATACAGTTCTTTGTAAGAACCCAGCCTGTATTAACAGATGGTTTTCACGGATGATTACACCTATAGGATAGGTTAGAAGTTATAGCGAGCCATTGCTCCTACACGGTTATCCTTACCTTTTTGACCATTGAAGGTTTTGCGTTCGCCATAGATATACTCTAAACCGAACGTGATTGGCGTAACAGGTGAAAACATTACATTCAACCAACCTTGTTGTAGCGTTTTGTTTTGCGCAGTATCTAGCAATGCTTGTTGAGCAAATGCATTGTTATCTTTAGCAAACATCGCGCCATACGCCAAAGTGCTACGAACTTTTGGCGTGATCTGATACGTTGTGCCCACAGTCACAGCATCAAATTCATTGAGATTTAAATCATAATTTGTCGGATTCACATTGAACGCATTATTGGTGTAAAGCAAAAATTTGCTATCACCTTTCACATGTGAGTAATCAAGCATCGCTTGCAAAGAATCTGTAAATTTGTATTTTGCACCCAGCGCAATCCCCCAACCTAAGTCAGATTCATTTGCACTGAGTTGTTGATGATCTTTATCAAAGGCTTCTTTACTACGTACTTCTGTTAAAAGTGCACGAGCTGAAGTTGTCCCCTTACCCTCTGCAAAATCGTATTTGATTTTCGAGCTAAAAGCAGGTGCACGATTATCATCACTACCTTTTTCTAGAGCAATCGCATAACTCGTGACAGGATTCAAAGAACCACTGTAGCGAACCATTGGAGTTCGATATGTACCGATACCCAAAGGTGAATTGAAATCAAGCATCTCAGGTTGCAGATCTGTCGCCAAGAATGTTGATGTAGTTTGACCAAACAACCAGTCGTTATAAGTCAAATACGCATGGCGGATACGGATTGTATCGTTGTTAGTTCCACCGCGAAAATCAACTTCTAGCTTTCCACCAACATCTGCACCTTGTACAGGTGCTTTAAAATCTAAGCCCAAACGAGTCACAGTCGCAGTGCTATAAAATCGGTCACTATTTTTCTCATTATTTTCGAGATCGACTTTATTAATTCGGTTAAAAATACCATCGCCACCTTGGGCTTGATAAGAAGCATCTCCACGCAAGAAACCGTATAACTTTACATCAGCACCAGATGCTGTTTGAAAAGAGAGTGGCGATTTTTTATTTGTATCAGATGATGGAGTTGTAGTCTGAGCAGCTAGAACTTGAGCTGAACTTAAAACAGGCGATGTGGTTTTTTGTTTTGAATGAGGAACATATTGTTCAAGTAAAGCGCGCAACTCTTTCACTTCATCACGAAGTTGTTGAATTTGCTCTTGCTCAGTAGCAGCCTGTGTCGTGTTCATCATCAAGATAGCAACAGTAAATGCCAAACCCTGAATCAAGAACGGCTTGCGGATGAGAGGTAAACTCATGAGAAGCTCCTTGTATTCGATGTATATTTCAACATTTCTACAAACATAAAATTGGATAAATTCACTATGTTTGTAATAGAAAATCCCCCTCACCCAATCAGTAAGGAAAGCCTAATCAATTTTTAAAAAGGGCGTATTATGCATAAATTTAGAATATTGTGTGTATTTTTTTATTCGAATAAAAACTCAGTTTTAAACAATTTTGGCTAAATAATAGTTCTATTTCATTATGTTACAAATATATTTCTTTTTCACACAAACAAAACAAAACCGCACATAAATTATTCAGCCTTTACTGACGAAACGAAAACACGATTACTTTTAAAACAAATTTTGCAATACGACTAAAAAACCATCTGCAAAAACACCAGATTCATTTATAGTCTCTCCCAATGAGAAAATAGCTAAAAGAGCTGGAGTTTATATGAATACGGAACAAGTCCGTTATGTTGATGAAGCAATTACTTCTCGCCACTCAGTACGTGCATTTCTAGATACACCTGTTGATGTACAAACGATTAAAGACATTTTGTCAGTTGCAAGCCGAGCACCATCAGGTACAAACACTCAACCATGGAAGGTTTATGTGCTTACTGGAAACAAACGCGCAGAGATGATTGAGCGCGTCTGTGCAGCTCAGCTTGAGTTATTTCAAAAACCAGAATTAGCAGAGCAGTACAAAGAAACTTTTGCATATTATCCAGAAAATTGGATTTCACCGTTTATTGATCGTCGTCGTGCTAATGGTTGGGGTCTATACGGATTATTAGGTATTCAAAAAGGCGAAAAGGAAAAAATGGCAGCACAACAACTGCGTAACTTTCAGCTTTTTGATGCGCCTGTTGGACTTTTCTTTACTGTCAATAAAGCGATGGGAATCGGATCGAAGATGGATATTTCGATGATGATTCAAAATGTGATGGTCGCTGCTAAAGCACGTGGTTTGGATACTTGCCCTCAAGCTGCATGGAATCACTTTTATCCGATTGTCTTAGATGTACTTGGAGCACCAGATGATGAAGAGCTTATTTGTGCAATTGCATTAGGATATGCCGATCCAAATCACATCGTGAATACCTTTATTACACCACGCGAACCTGTCGAAAATTTTACTGTCTTTGTTGATGAGTAAACTTTAATGACCACAGTATCTCTACATAGAGATACTGTTCTGTTGTCTTCCAACCTTAAAGATAGCGACCAGTCCTGCTGAAGTAAACATCAACATCATGAGCCCCATGTTCAATGATGCTTTCCAAATCAAAAAGTTCAGAATAACACCACCTAATAAACCACATGCAAACTGCATACTTCCCATGATCGCACTCGCAGTTCCAGCTCGAGCACCTTGTTTAGACATTGCCAAAGCCATTGCATTTGGACCAGTCAAACCAATTCCAGACACTACAAAAAATAAACCAAACATCAATATCCACAACGGAGCGTTATGCATTGATCCTGCAAACACAACACATACAGCACCAAGGAACTGAATCGAACCGCCTAAACGAAGACGGGGATAAATATCCATTCGTGTATTGAGATGCTTATTCAAAGAAGACATCAACATAATTCCAGCAGCATTAAAAGCGAATGCATAGGAGAATTGCTGTTGAGATAATCCATATTGCCCCATAAAGACCGCTGATGCAGAACTGATGTAACAAAACAAAGCTGCACCTGTCAGACAGCCTGCAAACATGGGGACTCTAAAGCTCGCATCTTTTAGAATTGCGGCATAAAGCGTTGTGACTTGATAAGTGGAAAGCTTGAGACGACGCTCAATTGGCAAAGATTCTTTAAAAAAGAAATGGACACATAACCAACAGATCACACCAATAATAGCCAATGCAGCAAAAATCATTTCCCAAGGGAAAAAGTTCAGAATCCAAGCGCCAAACATAGGTGCTAAAATAGGTGCTAGCCCCATGACAATCATCATACTTGAAAATGCTTGAGCTGAACCTTGAACATCCAGCCGATCACGAATCGCAGCGCGCGCAATAACGACACCGACACAGCCCCCAAGCGCTTGAAAAATACGTGCAACGATTAATGCCCATTCATTACTTGCAAACACACATGCCAAACTGGCAATCACATAAAGGGTTAAACCAAAATACAAAGGTTTTTTTCGACCAATCCGATCGCTCACTGGACCATAGATAAGTTGACCAATCGCAAGCCCTAAAAAATAAGCAGGCAAAGTATTTGCGACCATTTGTGTACTCACCCCAAACTCCTCTGCCATTTCAGGCAAAGCGGGTAAATACATATCAATTGATAAAGGACCTAAAGCGGTAAGGAGTGCAAGCAACATAATCCAAGTTGTTGAATATTGACGTGAATTAGACTGCTCGACCTTCATAATACTTCACTTTTCAAGTTTATTCCTGATCTAAGCTTAACACTCTCATGCTATTTTGTGCATAATAATACAGGCTGACTAGCACTTTTGAGATGTCAGTTCCCATACAATAATTCCATGACACGATACGAAAAGGACAGCGCTTGAATCCTTGGTTTGGACGTTTAAAACAATTAACTTATAACACCACGTTTATGTATAACGTGAGGATGTTGATCGCTTTTGTAGGTACAGCTTTTGTTCCTTATTTATTGGATTTTCAACTGGCTACGATTCCATTAACTTTAGGTGTAGTCGCTGCGGGTATCAGTGATATTGATGATCGCTTTTCTGTGCGGATCATGAACTTAATCTACACCTACATCGGTTTTTTTATTACAGCAGCATCCGTTCAATTATTATTTCCATACCCTTTCGCATTTGCTTTTGGTTTGATCGCCTCTTGTATTGGCTGGATTCTGTTAGGTTCGTTAGGGCGACGTTACGCCACGATTGCTTATGGATGCTTGGTGGTTTCGGTATATACCATGCTCGGTGTTCATCTATTTGAAGACTGGTATTTTCAACCTGCATTACTTGTGATCGGAGCAGCATGGTATGGTCTGATTTCAACTATCAGCTTCTTATTATTTCCAGTTCGTCAGTTACAAGATCAACTATCAGCATCTTATAATGCTTTAGGTAGTTTTTTATATGCTAAATCAAACCTGTTTGATGTGGATATGACCGCATCAAGCTACCAACAAAGCATGATTGATTTAGCACTAGAAAATGGAAAATTAATTACATTATTCAATAATTTACGTGTAGCACTAGTCACTCGCCTCAAAGGAGACCGAGGTCAAAAAGATACGCGACGCAGCTTACAGTATTATTTTGTAGCTCAAGATATTCACGAGCGTGCTGATTCCGCTCATATTGATTACCAAAAACTCGCTAAACTGTTTCAGCACAGTGATATTTTATTTCGTTTCCAACGTATTCTTACCATTCAAGGTAAAGCATGTCAGGACTTAGCGCAATGTATCTTGAATCGCACACGTTATACGCATAACAAAAGATTTCAACATAGTTTTGAAAATCTTAGACTGTCATTAGAAAAATTACGTGAAGATAATATTTATGATCAAGTACGTGTGAATGCCTTATTTGCACTCTATCAAAATTTAAAATCGATCGATGCCCAACTGCAAAACTTAGAAACAGAACGCGATTTGCAACTGATCAACACTCAACAAACTGAACACCAACTTAAAGATGATGATCTCAAAGGTTGGAATGATATTTTTGTTCGAGTCAAACAGCATCTCACACCTGAATCTGTTTTATTCCGACACGCGGTCCGTTTATCTATCGTTTTATTTATTGGCTATATTTTTATTCAAGTTACCAATATTGCATATGGATACTGGATTTTACTCACTGCACTTTTCGTATGTCAGCCAAATTTCAACGCCACAAAACGCCGCTTATATTTGCGTATAGTAGGTACATTAATCGGCATTATTGTTGGATTGGCGATTATCTATTTTATTCCTTCACTTGAAGGGCAATTGGTGATGCTTGTTTTAAGCGGTGTGTTATTTTTCGAACTAAGAAGTAAGCAATATGCTCAAGCAACTGCATTCATCACTATCTTGGCACTGATCAACTTTAATCTTGATGGTTCTGCATTTGCTGCTGGCTTTCCAAGATTTATCGATACACTTATCGGATGTGCCCTCGCATGGTTTGGCGTGAGTTTTATTTGGCCCGATTGGAAATTTCGCCGGCTGCCTCGTACCATCCAGCGTTCTATAGAAGCTCAATGTAATTATCTTACGGAAGTGGTTCAGCAATACCACGAAGGTAAAAATAATGCACTGAATTATCGTGTAGTTCGTCGCGCAGCGCACAATACCGATGCGGAAGTTGCTTCTTTAATTTCCACATTAGCAACTGAGCCAAATATTGACCCAACACAAAAGTCACTGGCATTCGAGTTCTTGTGTTTGAGTCATACCTTTTTGAGCTATATCGCAGCCTTAGGTGCACATCGAGCACAAATCCATGATCAAGAAGTATTGGCTTTACTTGATCAAGCCCTAGACGATATTAAAGGCACATTATTGCGTGATGAGGTTCCAGATTTATCCGCGCAAAATATGTTACAAACCATACGTCAACGACTCAGTACTCATGATGAAGGTGATCCAAAGTCCTTGATTATTTTGCAACAATTATCACTCATGTTTGGTATTTTGACTCGCTTAAGCATGCTTAAACAAAGCTTGAGTCATGAGCCAAATCAGGATGGCACTGAGTTTGCATCTCTTTGATTTATCCACCATTGGCATAATATCTTTGACTGCTAATTAATGCTAAACTTAACCTAGTTCTACACTCATTTTTTATACTATGACCGCCAAAACGCTATACGCTTATACGCTACAACCTGTTCCCTACGAAGTTTCCGAAGCTGAACAACGTCAAGCTCAACTTATGATTTGGCGTAGTACTAATAAATTTAGTCGCAAAGCGTGGATCATTATGATTTCGCTTGTGGTGCTTTCTTTAGTGACCGCTGGACTGATTAACTACTACTCTACTTACTCAACTGTATTTTGTTGGGTTGTTATCGTGTTCGTTGCCCTCTTCTACCTGATTAAACGATTCGGTCTTGAGTGGTATGTGAAACGTAAAATGAATGAATTCCCAGTTCAGGAAATTAAAGGTCTTCGTCTTGGTGTTCAACCACACGGTATCGTCATGCGCCAAAAAATGGGCGTTCAAGAAGGTACTGCAACAATCGGTTGGAAAGATATTTATGAGTGGTATAGCTCACCTGACTTCATTTTGGTGAACTTTAAAGTAAAAACACCAAAAGGTGATGAACAACAAGGTGCATATATCCTTCCTAAACGCATGGATTCAAAAAACTTTTCATTCAATACTGTTCGTAAACATTTGAATGAAACTGTAGGCGCTCCGAAAACGCTATAATTAAAAATATTCAAAAAAAGCCTCTCAAAATGAGAGGTTTTTTTTAATGTGAAAATTTAAATGAGAATCAAAATCAATATTACCTACAAAATCCATATTATATTCTTAATCTTGAGTTATAATTTTTTACATGAACTCCACTTTATTTACATTTTTCGACCATGCTTAAAAAAGTCTTCTTCCAAATTCATTGGTTCTTAGGGATCACTGCGGGTTTAATCCTTTCATTGATGGGCATAACTGGAGCAATTTATTCTTATGATCAGCAAATCTTAGAATTCATCAATAAAGAGAGCTATGTTGTTGAAGCTGCTTCTACTCCAAAGTTAACCCCAGCCCAGATATTTCAACACTTCAATAAAAAACAACCCGATATTGAGATTAATAGTATTACAATCGCAGCTGACCCTACCGCATCTTCTACAGTAAATATTAAAAAAGAAGGTGCTCGTCGTGGCTATAATATGATGGTCAATCCATATACAGCTGAAGTATTACCAGAAGTCAAAGGTCGTGAAGTATTACAATTTATCCAACGATTGCATCGAAACTTAACTGCAGGCGAGTTTGGCGCACAAATTACAGGTGCATCAACCTTGATGCTTATCTTTTTTGTGCTGAGTGGACTTTATCTCCGCTTCCCTAAAAAACATTCTTTTAAACAATGGTTCTTTATTAAGCCTAAACTTAAGGGTCGCAATTTTATTTGGGATTTACATGCTGTAGTTGGAACTTGGCTTGTCGTCTTTTATCTCTTATTTGCATGCACTGGTTTGTATTGGTCATATGACTGGTGGCGTGCTGGTATGTTCAAAGTCATGGGAGTTGAACAACCTAAACGCAACGAACCGAACCAAGATAGAAAAAAACCTGAACAAGAAAAACTTAAACCTGAGCAAGTGACCAACATATTGTCGCAAACGTGGGCAGGCGTGAATGCCCAAATTGGACGTGAATATTCATCATTAACGTTTAATATTCCGAAAAAGAACGATGCAAAGCTTGAGCTATCTTTTGTGGATGCTATCCCCCAACATGAACGTGCTCGTAACCAAGCTATTTATAATTATCAATCCAACACTTTTGAGAAATTTGAGCTTTACGAAGATAAGAAGCTAAATGAAAAGATTATGAGCAGTATGCTCCCTGTACATCGTGGAAGCTTTTTTGGTGACACTTATCAATTTTTAGCAATGCTGGCATCTTTAACAATGCCTTTATTTTTCGTCACAGGTTGGATGCTTTATTTAAAACGTCGCAAACAAAAAAAACTCACACTCGCGGTACGAAACACGATCGGTTCTCAAGTTATTGACCCAAATGCAAAACCATGGCTCATCACTTACGCAAGTCAAACAGGTGTTGCCGAGCAACTCGCATGGCGTACAGCAACAAGCTTACAAGAAGCACAGCAAGCAACAATTGTTAAACCTCTTCAACAGTTGACTGAGCGTGAGCTTCAGCAAGCTGAGCTTGTCTTATTTGTGGTGAGTACCTATGGAACTGGTGAGGCACCTGACTTAGCAACTAGCTTCAGCAAAAAGATGATGAAGCAATCACTAGATTTAAGTTCAATGCAGTTTGCAGTGCTTGCATTGGGTTCTAAAGAATATCCTGAAAGTTTCTGTAGTTTTGGGCATGCAATAAACCAATGGTTATTAGCATCGAAGGCATCAGCTTTATTTGACTTAATTGAAGTCGATAACGTCAATCCTAATGATATCCAACGCTGGAATCAGGCTTTATCAGAGATTACGCACACAGAACTACATGCAATGAACATTGAAAAAGTATTTGATCATTGGACATTAAGTTCTCGTACACTCCTTAATCCAAATAGTCTTGGGCAACCTGCTTACAATATTGAACTCACCGCTCCTCATGATATGACTTGGCATCCTGGTGATATTGCAGAAATTCAACCAGAAAATACTCCTACAGAGATTCAACGCTTTTTAGAAAAGTACCAAATCTCAGCTGAATCCAAAATCGAATCATTGAATCAGAAAATTGATCAGGCATTACGGAATAAAAATTTACGCGTAGATGTTCAGGCATTCAATCATCTAGATGAGCTTATCGAGCAGCTTCCTACCCTACCCACTAGAGAATACTCTATCGCTAGTATTCCTCCGCAGCAAATTCTCAGACTTGTCGTTCGTCAACAGCGTGACCCACAAGGTGAACTTGGATTAGGCTCTGGATGGTTAACAGAACATATCCAAATCAAAGATAAACTAGCTTTACGAATTCGCACGAATGAATCATTCCATTTGATTGATGATAATCGTCCAATCATTTGTATCGGTAATGGCACAGGTATCGCAGGTTTGATGAGCCTGTTGCAACAACGTAATCGTCAAAATTACACTGAAAATTGGTTAATTTTTGGTGAGCGTCAACGTGAATGTGACTATTTCTATAAAGATACCATCGAAGCATG
>Ga0209426_1001285_pt1 | contig 16310 bp, 18 predicted proteins | sample Deesub1362B_J571_FD_187697 | JGI IMG/M metagenome (GOLD analysis project Ga0209426, IMG submission 187697) | Deep oceanic, basalt-hosted subsurface ecosystem from Juan de Fuca Ridge flank, Pacific Ocean, CORK Borehole 1362B_J2.571 (SPAdes)... ...
TTCAGGTTTGTTCCCTGTAGAAACGTATTTGGCTATGTATCTTTTTGTAGGGAGTTATATGGGTTTGTTATTTAGAGTATTGAGATGTTAGAATTGGTATTTTGTTGGTAATTTTGTAAGCACCCTAAATAAGTTCTTTATTTTTAGGGGATTTAACCTTAAAAAACTCTGTAATCTTTTCAACTTCTTCTTTCCTAACCATTATTTCTTCAAGTACACTCTCTGGAATTATAATGTCATAATCCTTAAGTAAATCTACAAGTTTAAGTTTTGTAAGTGCTATCAGAACAGATGAATTAACGACAAGCCTCTTCTTCAAGTTCTTCCTCCGAATAATCGATTACAGATATCCCAAGCTTTGATAGCAATTCCAAGAACTCCCACTTAGATATCTCACATATTTCTGCCGCTTTACCAAGGCTTATCTCTTTTTTTAAGTATAGGTAAATTGCTAAAGCTGTAAGCACATCTTTCTCAGCAATTTCAATGTTTGCAATCGGTTTTATTGCAATTCCCATAAAATTAGTCAGTTTCAGGAATATTTAATGATTTCCTATATCTTTTCTACTTAACTATACTCTATCACTACTCAGCACTTTCAGATACTTACTGGCCACTTTTTTAAGCTTCGCATCATCAGTCACCAGATCAAGACTATTTTCAATTGCAAGGAAAATATAAGATGCATCGTAAAACGTGATTGACTCTTTAACAGAGATTTCAAGAACATCGTTCATTTTTCCCTTCTCCAGAACTGCAACGTTAAGTATTTTAGCTACTTTTCCAAAAATCTCTAAGAGTTTTTGAGCCTCTTTTTCAGTAAGTAATTCTCTATACACTGATTTCCATATCGCATTTCCAACTTCATAAAAAGTTAGATCTGATATGAAATTGTTCTTCAGAATCTCAAGGCTGTTCTCTCTTTCAATGATATTAAATAAAGCGCTTGCATCAAACAGCATCATCTCTCTTCTCTCCCTTCCCTTATGAACTGGATTATATTTCCCCTGCCAACTTTGGAGAGTATTTTGCTCGCTTCTTTTAGCATTTCTCTTATTTCTTCTTCCTCCCTTCTCCTAACTTCCTCCTCCAGAGCTTTCTTTATTACCTTGCTGACATTTATGTTGTATTTGGCAATTTTTTCTTTTAATTTAGTATCGATTTTCGCTGAAACTGTTGTGTATTTCATCTTCTCACCGTATCGTAATACCATTTTGGTAGTATATTAATTTTACTACATTTAGAGACAAATAGACTCTCTTACTTTCAAAGAACACGTAAAGTTTATCTTTATGTAAATTCAAAACAGATGACCAGCATACAGGTAGCTCGGGTATATCAATAGATGCAGTTGAGGGGTCACGTTAACTTGCAATTGAGAACTCTGATTGTACTGAATCCCTGAATTTGAAAATATCTCCGGGGGTGGTAAGCGTCATTCAGGTGATGTTTTGAGAAATGTATTCAGAACGATAGGGCAATTCCGGGATTTTTCCTTTAATCTATTTTTAATCGCTTATTGAATATGTTTTTTATAAGTGATAATATCAGTAAAGCGAAAAATTTATATTTGTGTAATGAAAGTTTATTCATGCGGTTGAAAATTGAGTTGGGGGTTCAAGGCTCCAGGGTCATTCATTTGAATCACTCATATCATCTCGCATCACTTATTTACAGAGCTATAGAGCGAAGCAATCCTGATCTGTCGCTTGAACTTCATAAACCTTCGAGATTCAAGTTCTTCACATTCAGCATGCTGAAAGTTCCGGGTAAGAATTTTGTCATTGAAGAAGATAAGATGATTTTGAAGAGTCCGAACGTGCACTTCTTTTTTTCAACAATGCTTAGGGATATCGGTATTGCGCTTGTAGAGGGTTTGCTTGAGAAACCTGAAGTTAAGATTGGGAACGCAAGTTTTGTTGTTTCTGAGATTAAGGTAATGGAGGAGAAGGAGATTGGTAATAAGGAGAGATTTGTAACGCTTTCGCCAATAAATGTTACGACGGTTGAAGACAATGGGAGGAAGAGGATAGTTGATCTGTATCCTAAAGATCTCAAGTTTTACGAGAATTTGAGGAATAATCTTGTCAAGAAGTATGTGGCGTTTTATGGTAGCGAGCCGGAAGATAGCAGGCTGGATATTAAGATTGTTAAATCCAGAAATAAGAAAATTCAGATTAAGAATACTTCTCATCGATGTGTTGAGATGGTTTTTGATGCTGAGGGGAGTAGAGAGTTGTTGGAGGTTGGGTATATGGCTGGCTGGGGGGAGAGGAATAGTATGGGGTTTGGGATGGTGAAGGTGGTATGAACATTGAGATCAACACATTTAGGGATCCATGGATGGACAATGGGGTTGAGAACTTTTACAGAATCCTTAGTGATTTAGAATCGTGTGAAACTGAACTAACAGGGAATTCAATGATGATCAAAATAACAGACAAAGAAAAGTTCATTAAAGAATTGACCAGAGTTGTACTGAACAAAAGACAAAATCTAATTGTCATCGGAGAAGATAAGAAAACAAAAGTGAGAAAAGAGTTTAAAAAAGATCACATAATGATCCAAGAGGAAACGAAAATTGGTGGAAAAGTTGTTTTAAAGGAAGAAATTTACAAGCCAGAAAAAACATCTGAGATTGTTTCTAAGATTTTCAGTTTAAATGAGGGCAAAAATACGTGTATTTTATGTGGGAGAAGATATGATAAAAGCGTTAAAAAACTTCAACAAGCAAATTATCCGTTTGTCACAAAAATAGCAAGTTTAAGTGGCGTTAGAAGCTACAAAGACGGCAGAAGTTTATCCCTTAAAGAATACTACGACAATCTATGTCCGCTTTGCTACTTTATGGGAATTCTCGAGTGGACTGACGAAGCTTTGGTTTATAGGATATTTCCTGGGGAGAAATCATACTTATTTATACCTTATTTTGAGAAATTAAGAGACCTCCATAATTTCAAAAAACTCTGCATTTACTCAGGGATACTAAACAATTCTGAAAGGTATTCCAACATCAAAGTAAATCCGAATGTCCAAGATGTCGAACATACTCCGGGAGAATACTCAACATTACTTTGCTTCTATGAAAAATTTGTGGAGAATGCTACAGACGAGATACTTGCAAGTGACTGGGCTATTCTGCATATTCCTTTTGGGGCAGTTAAAAATGTAAAAATTGATTTTTTAAATATCAATGAAGGAATTCTTGGAATAATAAGAGAACTTAAAGAAAGTGGGAGATTGGAGAGAATCTATTCCGATTTGATGAGAAAAATGTATTTTTACTCTCAAAACAAGAATAGCACAGATTGGGATACAACGAGACAAATTCAGGAGAATTTATCAAAATATTTTCTGTTGGATGGTTTTAGGAGCTTTACAAACGGCCTGTTACCGAGAAAAGGTGGCTATGTTTTCTTTTCTTCTGAAGTTAGACAATATTTAGAGGAATTGATTTTTGAGTGGAGGTGGAAAAATATGGGTGTTGCGAAGGAGAAGCTGGATGCTATTAAGAGTGTCGGGAATATCGTAGCCAAAATTTCTGAAAATAATGCATCGCTACTATACAAGATGGACAAAGTTAGGAATATTGAGGAATTCTGGAGTGTGCTTAGAGAAATCTCAAGGAAACTGCCTGGTTTGAAGGATGAGGATTTAAGAAAAATCAAACCAACAGCATTGGATGATGTAATTCAGCTTACGAAGGACGTTGTTGAGGGAAACAAAGATGGATGGAAGGAAGTGAGGGATTTGATTGTCGTTTACGCTTCCATGTACTATTCTTTGGATAGGTTAAGCAAAATGCCTAAAGGAGGTGAAGAAAAATGAAGTGTATTGGAGTAGTTTGGTTATCTCAAACTGACCTAACAAATCTGAATGCAGGGGAAGGAGAAGCGAATTTCATTGATGTCAAGAAGTACAAAAAGAATGGTGTGGAGTATCCGTACGTTTCTGGGCAGGCGATGAGGTACTACTTCAAGGAAGCCATTAGGAGAAACCTTGATGGTGAATACATGTGCGTTCCAAACGATAAAGGAGAAACTTGTGGAGATATTCAAAGATGTGTTGGATGTGATTTGTTTGGTTTTATGACTACTATAAAGAAGGGAACGGTTATCCCGGGTTACCCAGATGGTCATCCGGGTGGGGCGGTGACGAGAGTATCTCCGGTAAAGGTTTCTCCGGCTATGGGGTTACTGCCTTTTGAAGATAATGCTATCGTTGATTTTCTCACCAGAAGGCATAGAATGGAAGAGGGTGAGATGAGAGGAGATATAGTTAATGTGGAAATTGGCGTCAATCTGTACAAATGTGGTATCGCAATCGATATTGCAAGGGTTGGGGGAGAAGAGAAAGTTGACGAGAAAACGAGGAGTGTTGAAATCGAATACTATATTGACGGGGATGCGAGGAAGAGGAGAGTATCTGGGGTTATTGAGATGCTAAGATACCTTTCTGACTACTCAAAACAGGCAAGATTGCTGACGGACTTCACACCCGATATAATTTTGATAGCATTTCAGGATGTCTATTCACATAGACTTCAAAAGGCATTCAGGCTAAGCGATGGAGGGTTGGATTTGGAGAGAATTGAGGCTGTAATCAACGACATTAAAGAATACAGCCCAAAGATTGTCGCTGGAATTTTGCCGGGTGTTGTTGAGAACGAAGATGAGGTTAGGACTAAGCTTGAGGAACTCGGAGTTGAAGTTAAAAGTACGAACGAGGCAATAAAAGAGGCGTTAGATTATCTTGATGGGCAGACATTGCAGTGATCAATTATGTCCAGTATGCTTGGATTGAAGTTCAGAGTTGATTGCCTATATTTCACCACATTCAGAGAGCCAACCTCTACCTCCCTTATTTTGAGCTATGTTGTCCCGCCATATACAACACTCAGAGGTATGATTTCGAATGCTCTTGGATTGCTCAGAGATGATTTGAGGGTTCAGGAGTGGTTTAAAATTGGGATAAAACCACTGGGATTTGAAAAATGTAGGGAAATGGCTAAAATTGTAAAATTAGTCTCCCGAGAAATTGCCTATAAATGTGAAAATTGTAATCGAAAGTTTATATCCAAAAAAACAGAGAAAAAATGCAAATTCTGCAAATCTGTAGACATCCATAGGATTCAACTCTATAAACGAACATTCTCATCGCAACTTTCTTCGGCTTCTCCGAGTAGCGATCCATTGTCTTCACCTATGTTCAGAGAGTTTTTAGTTGAGCCGAGTTACGAGATATTTCTGGTCGGGGATGAAGATAAAATTAAAGAAGTGCATTCAGCTCTTTTGAATCCCAAAAGACCTCTTTATCTTGGGGGCTCGGATGATCTCGTTGATGTAGAGGTTTTTGAACCAGTAGAAGTTGAAGAAGTGGAAGCGGAAGAGGTTTGGAGTGTTGTTGAGGGAGTTTATGAGGATTGTATTGTGGAAAAAGTGCCGTATAAGTTTGTGAAGGTTGGAAGAACGTTCGGTGTGGAGTACAAAGTTGTGTCAATTCCAATAAAACCCATACATGAAAAAATAGGCTGTATCAAAATCTACAATGAATGTGTGGTGGTTATGTGATGCAGGTGAAAATTAGAACTTTAACTCCGATCTGGACGGGTAATGAAAATAGAAAATGTGAAACGTTACGGGAAACAGGAATACTCGGAAGCTTGAGATGGTGGTATGAAGCGTTGATTAGGGGATTGAGTAGAAATGCGTGTGACCCGACTTCTGAGAATAGATGTAAATTAGATCAAGAGAGATTTCAAAGAGCCATTAAAGAAGGAAAATCTATTCAGGAAGCTTTAGATGAGCAAATATGCCAAACCTGTCAATTGTTTGGGTGCACAGGTTGGGCAAGGAAATTTAGGTTGGAAGTAGAATTTAATACTGCTATACCAGAAGTATGGATAGGAACGAGAGAAAAGAGAAATAGAGGATATTTAAAACGAAATGTAGCAGGATTAATAGCTGATAAAACTATAATTTTAAGATTTATACCGTTAAGAGAAATAACTCAAAATGAATGGGCTTTGTTGAATAAAACCATACAGATAATATCAGATTATGGTGCACTGGGAGCAAGAACATCACAAGGAAATGGTGTAATTAAAATCATTGAAAATAATTTACCTTACAAAGATGAAAATATTAAAAAGTCCCAATTAAAAGGAGATGGAAGTAATGTTAATTTGCCTAATTTAAGTAACTTCTTCTTTTACAAGTTTCATATTAAATTCAATGAAGATATATCTAACTTGATTAGTAGGGAAGTTTTCTGGACTCATGCTTCAGACCATGATGGTTTTCAAGATAATTGGGAAAACTGGAAAAAACTCTGGAATGATTACCATTTTCTTCCAATAGCGTTTCATATAAGAGATGCCATAAGACATTTAGAAGACAATAAAAACAAACGACATGAGATACTTGGCGAGTTGGGAAAGGGTTCAAAGGTTTTTGTTTCTCATGGGTATAAAATCAACAACACAACAGCAAAGGTGAGGATCTGGGGATACGATGTAGAGGAGAGTATTAAAAATAAGATAAAGAAGGAATTAAAGAATAAATTAAAAGAAAAGCTGTTTTCAAAAGGGGAGTATTTAGAAAGCTGCAATTTAACGGAAGAAAAAACTGGTAAAGAAATCATGGAGGGAGTATGATGATATACGACTATTATCTAAAGCTGCTATTAGAGCCAGACGAGAAAGATGAAATTATATCATTTCAAGAGTGGAAAAGAAAAAACCAAAGAAGGCTAAGAGGCAAATCAGAAGAAGAAAAACATATACTTTGGCAACAAGAACAGATTATGGGAAAGAAAAAGAAGGATATGATTTTCTCAAAAGATAAAGATTTGCAGGACTTTTATCCTCAAGCAGAAGACTTACAAAACCTTCCAGATAATTCCGTACTCATAGAAATCTCCTTCACTCTCAAAAAACCATATACAAGCAAAGATGAAAGAGAATTTCACACTATTGATGGCAGAATCTTTGAAAATCCAATCGTCAGAGATAAATTCAATGGCCTTCCAATGGTAAGACCTTCAACATGGAAAGGACATTTAAGATTTGCCGCTGAAAAAGTCGAATTGGAGGAAAAAGGGAAGAAAAAGATTATCAAAAGGCTTTTCGGCTCTGAATCTGGAGAAGATGAGGCACTAAAAGGCAGGCTTTACTTTTTCCCAACATTCTTTGAAGAAGAGGCAGAAAAAGACATAATAACTCCATTAGATAGAAAGACGAGAACACCTGTAAAAGGTAAGGCACCGATACCTCTTGAAGTTATGAAACCCCGTAAAGAAGGGGAATTTTATCTTCTCTATGTTCCATATCCAAAGGAAAAGAATTTCACAGAGGATCAGATTAAAGAAGATTTAGAATTTCTCGCTGAGGCATTAAGATTGATGTTTTATACTTATGGATTCTCAGCAAAGAAGACATCTGGATTTGGCGTTATTAAAGAAAATCTAAAGGAAGGAAAAATTTGGGTAAAATCTGAGATGGAAATTAAAAAAGAAACGTTCTCTCAGTTGGACGGAATGGAGAAACAGATACTTAAACTATTGGGGGATTAAAATGAGTGATTGTCTAAATAAAATTAAAAATAACAGAGAAGCGATATTAATAGGAGAGATAGGGGCATTACTTCACGACATTGGAAAACTGCATCCTAATTTCATAAAAACTCAATCATTAGAATCAATAAAAGGTTTGCCTCATCATTCGAGAGATATAGAGAGTTTCATAAAGTCCCAGCTTATTAATTTCTTTAAAAGTGACAAATTAAAAGTAAAAATAAGTGGAGAAGAAAAAACGGTTTATGATTTCATTAGGTTCCATCATAACCCAAATGGAAGACTTTTAGAATATTTAGAAAAATGCGATAAAAAAGATTCAGCAGATGATAAAGGCGTTGTGAGAAAAAAGCAATCCATAGAAAACACAATAATTGTCTCCCCGTTTGGATGTCCGAAGGAGAAGATTGAACTAAATTGCCTCCAAAAAAGATTTGATGATTTGGAGGACAATCTAATTGGATTATTTAGAGATTACATCTCGGGAACGATAGACATAAGTTCCTTTAGAGAATCCCTAATAAATAACCTCCGAACATTATTTTCTCATGCTCTTGGAGAAACAAGAATACCGTCAAATGATGTTACCCTTTGGGATCACTCTTATTCAACAGCATCATTGTTTAAAAGTGTTTTAGCGGCGATGATATGTGGAGCAAAGCCAAAGCCCACAAACTTAAAATGGAGAATATTTGGTATTTGCTGGAACGGGGTGGAATTTATAAACAAGGGAAGAAAAATTGCAGAAATTCAGGCAAGAAGTGAGATTATTGAAAATATTAAAAAAGAATTAAAGAGGAAATTCGAGGATGAAATTCCCATAGGAAATGTAATCTATGAGGATACAAATGGGATTTATTTCACGTTCTCTGATTTGAACGATAAATCTAGAGATCTTGCTAAAGAATGTGCAGAAAAGGCTTTAGAAATAGTTTATAAAGAAAGCGATAGTGAGCTTTGGCCGTTTTTAACCTTAAGCAAAACATCAGGTACACTTACTATTATTGCTGATGAATTAAAATTTGCATCTGAAAAGAGAAAAATACCAAAGATGAGTCCAACTCTGTTTATTGAGGGTGAATGGGAATGTTTTTTTGAAAATCCTGAAATTGCTACACTTGCTGAAGGGCAGGATATCTGTCCCATTTGCAGGATGAGACCAAAGGATACGAAAAAAGAAAGATGTGATGTTTGTGAAGAAAGAAGAAAAGGAAGATTGGATAAATGGAAGTGGAATAGAGAAAATACTATCTGGGTTGATGAGATTGCAGATAAAAACAACAGAATCGCTCTGATCTCTCTGAATTTTTATCTTGATAAATGGCTTGATGGAACAATGGTTGGGACTGTTTATTCTCAGAGCTTTGAGGATTGGTTTTATGGAGAGAAGAAGAAAAAGGAGAATAATATATGGATAATGAGGAGTACCATTCAACTATTAAGAGATGCAGGGGTTAATGAAATAATCCAACCAACTAAAGAAACAATTTACTTCTTATTAGGCGAAGTTCTTAAGAATTTAAATAAGGATAAGAAAAAAGCTGCGAAAATTTTGGATACATTCTTTCAAGATGTTAATATAACCAAAAAATTGCTTGATCAGCATATTAAAAACATCAAAGAAAGGATAGGAGCTAGCAGTCTGACTAAAGAAAATCTTGCAGCTTATCTTTTCACCCAAAACCCATCTCCTGCACGATTGTACAGGATATGGCGAGAAACAGAAGAATTCTTTGATTTAGTAATTAAAGAGATAAAAGATAAGATTTATAGAAACAAATGGAAACGGGTAATATTTTATGTAAAGGATAAGAATTTTACATCACAATTAGAACATGACACGACATATCTAATTAAAATAAACGGTCTGGATCCACGGTATCTTCTGGTTCTTCACACACAAAATGGTGAATTTTACACAATTGAGTCTCTTGGAAAATTCAGGTTTAACAACAAAACAGGGGAAGAGGCGGTTAGAGAAGCATTGAAGAAAGGATTTAAACATATCACTTTAGAAGACGAACCAGATATAAATCTGTTACCGTCGAGTGGAGAGGAAATAAAACCTGATGAGAATAGTATAAAAGTAGAAAACTACTGCCCAATAATAGAAATCACCAAATCTCCATTATCACTTCGCTTAATAGTTCCAGCTTTAGATTCAATGAAAATTATAGAATCAGTTACAAAACTCTACGATGAGAGATTCAAGAAAGTATTGGGAAAACTACCATTAAATGTCAAACTACTTGTGGCAAAAAGAAAATTTCCGCTCTATATTCTTCTCGATGCAGAAAATAGAATGCTTGAGGGAGAAGAATTTAAAAAACAGATGCCAATGACCCCATGGTGGGATGTAAACGGAATGAGAAACGACAGATACTATGGTTTTTATCCAATAAAATCAATAAAAGAAAATGAAAAGTACACTCTTGATGATTTATCTCCTATCTCCAAAGGAAAAATCTTCCGCCTCTACCCAGGGTATTTTGATTTTGATTTGCTTTTAGGAACGACTGATAGATACAACATATACTATAAGGGCAGAAAGAGAGAAGGTGAGGATTATAAACTATTTACAGGAAGACCGTACTATTTCTATCAAATCTCTGAGATACTGGAGTTATGGGATGTGTTATCAAATCTTCCAAGCTCACAGATAAATTTCATTGAAGAAATTCTTACCTCAAAATTAAGAGAATGGAGAAATGTTGAAGATGGGAACAAGCGAAATATATTCAGAGGATTCGCAGAAGCAACCTTAAAAGATGCCTTTGGCGATAAATGGAATGGATTGAGAGAAGAAACAAGATTTTTCCTTGTAAATTCAGCCCTTAATGGGCTTTTGCTTGATACTATAATCCTTTTCAGGCATGTAATAAAAAAGGAGGTGAATGAATATGAATGAGTGTTTGAATGATCTAGAACCTATGAGGATATATGCAAGAGCCCTCGATCCAATCCATGTTGGAGCAGGTGGCTACAGGCTTGGAAGAGTGGATAATACGATTGTGAGAGACCCGACAACGGATGTGCCAAAGATACCGGGAACCTCAATTGCAGGTGTTGTAAGAGCATTTTATATGGTATACCTGATGGAAAACGATGGTGAATGTAAAAGTAAGAGTAATGAGGAAGAAAAAAGGAAATGTGTAGAAGAGAAAGTTAAGTTGATTTTTGGTGATGAGAATAAAAAAGGTATCTTGCGATTCTACGATGGGCAGATAGTTTTCTTTCCCGTGTCGTCAATTCAGGGAACTGTGTGGATTACAACGAAAGAGCTGATTGAGTACTGGTTTGGGGAAATAAAAGATAAAAATAATGAAAAAATAAAAATTCCAGATGAAATCGGTAATGAAGCCTACGCAATTAAAGGGATAGACACAGATAAACCCCTGAATCTTGGCTGGTTATTGCTTAAAGTTGAGAAAGTTGGGAACGGAAAAGAGGTCGTTTTACCCTCAAAAATAGATAAATGGGTGAAAAGAATCATCCTCGTGTCAGAAAAACTCTTTTCTCACATAGTAAATGACAATCTTGAAGTAAGAACCTCTGTAAAAATAGATCCAGAGACAGGAACAGCCGAAGCAGGAAAGTTATTCACCTACGAGGCAATACCAAGGGGAACGGTGTTCGGATTTGAAGTCGGTGTAGATAAGCACAGAGATGGGAGCGTAGACGTTAATAAAATATTAAATGCAGCTTCATCATACTTTAAATTTCTCGGCATAGGTGGAATGGGAACAAGAGGTTTTGGTAGGATTGAGTTAGCTATAGAACAAAAAGTAAAATCTCAAGGAGGTGAAACCGGTGCTCAATCTTGATTATGAATGCATGAAGTATGCTCAGGAGGTAAGTAAAATCAAAGATTCCAATCTTGAAAATAATCTGAGAAAGGCTCTGGGAGTTTTACAGGAAGATGGCGTTTATGCAATGTTTCTCTGGCTTGAAGATAAGGACAAGGGAAAGAACATAAGAAAAATTCTTATTGACTTGTTAAACGAATCAGAGATAAGAAAACATCTTCTGAATGATTCGTATAGATTTGCTGATGAGGATTTCAGTAAGTTTTGTGAGAATTTAAGAGAAGTTGCCCAAGATATTGATAAACTACTGTTTATGAAGAACCTCCTTGAACGCACATTAATCTATGCATTATATCACGCAAAAATAGGTGAATAAGATGTGGGAAAAAGTTGATGTTGTGTTCAAGTTGAAAAGCCCTCTCCACATTGGATATATGCCTTTTAAGGGTTCTGTTGTCTCACCTACAAGATATTATGTTCCCGGAAGAAACCTATGGGGTGCTATAACAAAGAGGGTAACAGAGTATTTATGCGAAAAACCTAAGGCAGACGATTATAAGAAAATAGGCAAACAGACTATAGAGAATTTTAGATTCTCATATTTCTATCTTTATGATGGGAGAACGATCTATTTTCCTCGTTATACAGATGAGGAGCTTAAATACGGAAATAATAAGAAAGAAATAACTAAATCAGAATTTGAGCGTAGATTCATAGGAAGTCTTATTTCAACAGCGATAGACAGTAATGGAACTGCGAAAGATGAAAGTTTGCATGAAATTGAATTTATAAATAACAGATTTAAGGATGCGAATAAGGAATTGAAGGACGTGAAAATCGCAGGATGCATTTGGCTCAAGGAAACTGCAAAAATAGAGAATAAAAAGGTTATTATAAACGATGAAGGCATCTTTATTGGAGATTTTAACGTAATTCGAGAACTTATTCTTGGTGGAGAATCAAAGTACGGCTTTGGGCACGTTTTGCTCGATTCAGTCAATAAAATAAATTTTCCTGATCTCGATCCGTTTAAATGGAAAAATCCTATTCAAATAAATATAGAATCTGGAAAACCTATAATTTGCCATTTAAAATATCATAAAAATATAAAATCTAGAGGAGATATTGAACTTTTAGCCGGAAGAGGATATTTTGACCCTAAAAGGAATGAAGATAAGAAGGATGGTGAATCTCTTAGTAAACCGGGTGCAATAATTTCAAAACCTGATTATTATTTCACACCTGGGACTGTTATACTAAAAAATTGGAAAGGGAGAATAAATTGGAGCGGTACAGCGCAGATTATAGATGATTAGAATGATCTTAACAAAACGATCAATAGCAAAACTTGAATTCAAAAGAGATGAAAAATATTTCCAAACCCTCGAAGGCCACACCAAAGATGCTCTCAAAATACTCAAAGCATACATCCAGCGAAACTACGACACAATTACTCAGTTCTGCGAAAGATGGAAACTAAACAGAGAGAAATTCCTGAGAAATCTCTTTTTAACGGTATATCTCCACGATATTGGTAAGCTAACAAAAGAGTTCCAGAGAAACATAATACAAAACAAAAGGTCACAGAAGTACCCTCACGCTTATTACGGATTCTTCTTGCTTTACGATTCCTTCACCGAGACCACCATCGACATCCCCATAGAACTCGCTGCAATCCTCGGACACCATACACAACTTTACAACCAGTTGTATGAAGATGAAAATCTGTTTGAAAAACCCACCTTTCTGGAAAATGAAATTGAAGAGTTTGTGTTAAATTCCGTGAAAATATATATGGAGCTTGGTTTTGACGAACTCTTCAAATTTGATGGGTTTACCTTAAATAACATTCCAAAATTTAGTTGGAACAAACTCAGAAAAGTTAGAAGAGGTTTTATTGGGAAAATAAATACGTATTTGGACGAAAACAAAAATTGGGAACTCATAAAATCTACGTTTTCCTACTTCTTCGCAATACTTCAGACATGCGACGATTACGCGAGTGCCCACTTCTCAAAATTCATTGAAAGTTATGATGGTGATAAAGAACAATTAGACAGTGTTATTGAAGATGCCAATGAATACGTTCCAGTACTAAATATAGATAATCCCATCAAAACGGTTCTTGGAGGTAAAGAACCCTATGAATTTCAGAAAGATTTGCTCAACCCACCGAAATTTGTAACCCTCTTCGCTCCATGTGGAAGGGGAAAAACTGAAGCAGCCCTATTATGGGCTATGAATGCCCTTAAAGAACACAAAAGAAACAAAATCGTTTTTGCGATGCCAACCCAGACAACGAGCAATGCTATGTATGACCGGTTTATCAAAGATTTTAATTTTAGTAGAGAAAGTGTTGGACTTTACCATGGAAGGAGTTTTATCAAGCTCAGAGATGAGTTAATTAAAGAAAAGGAAGAAGAGTTTGATGAAGAGAAAGATGTGGAGGAAATTAGAAGCGAGACTTTCAAAGGAAACATTTTCTTCAAACCTATAACGATCACAACCATCGACCATCTGATATACTCATTCGTTAAGGGATTCAGTCAGGCAGATTTTGCCCTTGGAAATTTACAGAATGCGGTTATTATTTTTGACGAGGTACATTACTACGAGAAGCTTACTTTGGGACATTTACTTACTCTATTTAAACTTCTAAAGAAAATGGACATCCCCCATTTACTGATGTCAGGTACACTTCCAGACTTTATGTTGAAAGAATTGCGGGATTATAAACACATAGAGGATAAAGAAGGATTGAAATTCAGACCATTTAAAATTGAAGTCTACAACCATACACTCTCTGAAGATACAGTTGTTGATGAAATCATCAGAAACTACAAAAAAGGGCTAACTCAGTTCGTAATTCTGAATACTGTAGAGAGAGCAAAACAATTTTATTTGAGATTGAGGAAAGAAATTGGTAATCAATCAAATATAATGCTGTATCATTCCCAGTTTACCTACAACGATAGAATAAAGAAGGAGAATGAAATCTACCGAAGAATCAAGCAAAAACCTTTCATTCTTGTTGCGACACAGGTTATAGAAATCTCCCTCGACATTTCCTGCGATGTAATGTATTCGGAACTCGCTCCACCGGATGCTCTCGGTCAAAGAGCTGGCAGGCTTAACCGAAAAGGGAAAGATTGGAAAAATGAAATAGAGCACAAATTGGAAATTTACCTACCTGAAAACAACCTACCCTATGATGAAAGTTTGATTGAAAAATCACATAAAGTTGTAGAGAATTACCAGAAACCGATGAGTTATCAAGAAATAAAAGAACTCTGTGATTTTGTTTATAAAGAGTATGAACTCGAAGCTCCAAGCAACTTCCTTACGTTTTTCAAAAAATGTGCTGTATTCGGCAAGCATTGGAGGAAGATTGCAACGGAAAGTGAAGAGGGGTTGATATTCAAAGTTAGAGATGAGAAAATTCAATATGTTGATGTTATTCCGGAGTGTATTTTTGAAAAAGAAGGTAATGATGCCTTTAGGGTTGAAAATATGGCCAAGATACCACTTTATTACTTACTAGAAGATTTGAAAGTTAAGGGTGGTGGTGTCTTCTATCTTCATGAGTTGCCAAAAGGCAGGAGAAAGAAAGCATTCTGGGTTTGTAGTTATCCATACAGCTATGAAATAGGATTTGATTACGATGTAAAAGTCGATGATACATGTATAATTTAATAGTCTAAACAAAAACCAAAAAAGGCAAAAACTGGAAACTCCTCGAGATTCAGCGTTAGGTCATAGCAGACAAAATTCAAAAGCAGCATTACATGCACATAAGATGAAATTGAACACTGTTGTTGCCGAAACTGCATTTAAAACCAAAAACTCCTCGAAGCTCTCTAGAACGTCAACATCTTGGAAAGTATTTTTAAGTTGAAGTTCTAATTACTAATATGCTAAAGCTGGAAATACCCGAGGACATACTAATATCTCTAAAAATACCAAAGAAAGATCTTGAAAAAGAGCTAAAACGTGAATTAGCTCTGGCACTATACCAGAAAGGAACTACATCTTTAGGAAAAGCAAGAAAACTGGCTAAAATGAGTAAATGGGAATTTATAGAAGAGCTGGGTAAGAGAAAGATACCTCGCCATTATTCTGAAGAAGAGCTAAAGGAGGATCTGGATTTTGTCAAAGGTAGTAAGTGATTCCTCCCCTCTGATTCATCTTTCTAAGATTGGACAATTGGATATTCTGAGAGAGCTTTTTGGTGAACTTATAATTCCTGAAGCAGTTTATAGAGAGTGCGTTATGGAGGGAAAAAACAGAGAAGATGCTAAAAGAATCCAGAACGCAAACTGGATTAAAGTTCAAAACTAGGAGACATGAACATTAAAAAGGCTTTAAGTATGAATTTAGACGATGGAGAGGCTGAAGTTATAACTGAAAGAAGCCGAAAGTTTGTAAAACGGCTAGTACTTCATCAAACTCAAAAAACACAAAAACCAAAAAGTCCTCAAAATTCGGTGTTGAATAGTCAAAAATTAAGAAAAGACTTTACTAAACTCCCTTCAAAAGACTTTTACAATTCGCAAAGTCTGCCCGTAAATCTCGCCACCTCTTCTGCCGTATGCTGAAGAAGACTCTCCACAGTATCCTCGCTATCAAGAATCTCTTCAATAATATCAACCATTCTGTCTTTATTTACTTCCTCTTCAGAAGAAGCAAGAATATTTCTGCGAAGTTTATTCAGCTCCTCAGGAATGTTATCCTGCCCCTCAAGATAGATGCGTAACAACTCCTTCCAGAAAATCTTCTCCATTTTAATCACCGCAATTGTAATATTTTAGGGTCTCCCCATCATAACCCTCACTTATCTCAACAAAACTCAATTGAGACTACCTAAATCCGGAAACAATTAACTCCCTGAATGTGCTTCAGGCTAAAGTCTTCTCCTTCTCAATCTCTCAATAA
>Ga0209426_1001286_pt1 | contig 16308 bp, 18 predicted proteins | sample Deesub1362B_J571_FD_187697 | JGI IMG/M metagenome (GOLD analysis project Ga0209426, IMG submission 187697) | Deep oceanic, basalt-hosted subsurface ecosystem from Juan de Fuca Ridge flank, Pacific Ocean, CORK Borehole 1362B_J2.571 (SPAdes)... ...
AATGGGGAGTCAGGGAAAGGCTTTCAGCTGCTCAGATTGTCATTTTAAATAGACTGTTTTGAAAAACATATCAGATGTTATATTTTTAGGTTGCTTTTTATTTTGTTATCATTGGAATATGAATTTGGGACAACAGTATCCGTGTGAGACAGAGATATGCCATAGGGTTGATTATATATAATATTTCCAGAAACCAAGTTGTTGGTAGAAGCGATTAGTGTGACCCCGCTCCAAATGTTTTCGAATAAGGTATTATTAACAATTCGATTATTACTAGAACAGATCAGGTATATACCTCTTTCATTTTGCATCCCTGTGATATTGTAAATTAGTATTCGATTGGAATATGCTAAAAGTATTGCTGAAAGATTATGAGTAAGGTTTAGATTGGTGACTGCCACGTCTGTGGAATTTATTATCGCAACGTATCCGGCATCATGGGGCACGGTTACATTTTGTTTATTTATTAAGTAATACACTGGCTTTCCGTTAACCAGATTTGATGTATCGATATCATGCATGAAATGACTAAGGGAAACGCCCCAAACATAGAGGTTGTACTGATTTCCTTGCATAAGGTTATTACGAAGGGTGTTTCCGGTGGAATCGTAGAGTTTTATTCCAAATTTATGGTTGTATATTATATTCTCGGAAATGCGGTTGTAGAGGCCTCGAATATAAATGCCAGCCCAAGAAGACGATAAAGTTGAGTTTATTGCAAAACCTTTTAGGGTGGCATTAACAACGCCTTTAGATATTTCAACAGTATGCCCCATGCCGGTACCTTCAATGATTGTTGAGTTACTTCCGTTGCCTATAATTGTTAGAGATTTATCTATTTTGATGCATTCACGGTAAATTCCCGGTCTTACTATTATCGTATCTCCAGAAGATGCATGATTAATAGCATCTTGGATGGTGGGGTAATCATCTGGCACTACTATTGAGGAATCATGTGTTTTTACTTCTGCTGCTATTAGTGAAAGAGAGGAAAAAATTAGAGAAAATAAGAAGACTTTCCAGATAAACCTCAACCACATACTCCTCATTTTAATTTAGTCAAAAAATCAAAAATATATTTTTACTAAAAATCATCTTACTTCCGAGAATAATCCACCGACAGCGCTAGAGATCAAAGCAATTACCAAGACTACTTCTATGTAAAGCAGAACAAATTGGAAAATCATGAAATTGTAAGTTTCAAGCGAACCACGAAGATTCATGTAATAATTAGGGTTTAGATTGCCTAAGATACCAAGTTTACGGGTGCTGGTAAAAACAGGGAAGAAGGGATAACCTGGCAAATTTATTGTTATTACGAATATTATTGGAAGGGCTATTATGCTACCTATTAAGAGTATTATGTAACAACGTTCAATTCTAGCTTGCATATATCCAAGTAATGCACAAGTAGCTGAAAATCCTAGAACACTAATGGCTACTGAGAGAAGAGAAAAAAACAAAAGAATGTAAAAAAGGATTATTGTTGCGACAATGTAAATTGACATGGTGATTACATCATCAATATCCATATTAATTTGCACATTCTCACCTTCAGCATAACATTAATGTTCATAGAGCTATTCGGATTCTTCCTTGTCTAAAAGCTTTCTATAATCCTTCATAGATTTTTTAAGGTCCCACTCGAAGCCTCCAGCTTCCATTTGAGTGTTTATTATTTTAAGCTCTCTTTCTAAAATGATTCTTAAACATAAACCGCAAATGAAAACTGTTACTACAGCAGTGACTAGCATATTTATTGGTGATGGAAGGAAGAACATGAATACCAATACTAGAAAAGTATAGCATACAAGTAAAATTGGCACGATTAATGCCCAGAAAATGCCCTGGAATTCCATGGAAAAACTTTCTAGGCTAAGCTTTGGAAATTTCAGGATTATTCGATAAAGGAGTGGCAGATTTTTAATCTTCTTTTTGTCACCAGACATCAATGCTCCCATCCTCTAACGAGCTTATAGGATAAAATGGATAGCCAAATATATTAGGTTTTAGCATCACTCCTTAATCAAAAACAGGACCTTCAAGATGAGGAAAATGAGGAAGAAGAAAACTTACATTGCATTATTATTGCTTTTTCTTTTAAACCTACTCGCCGCCCAAAACATACAATTGCACGCCAGCAACTCAGAGATTATCGTAGAAGAAGGAAAAAAGATACAAGAAGCTATTGATGCCGCAAAGCCAGGTGATACGATCATTGTTAAACAGGGAGTATTTTTCGAACATCTGATAATAAACAAGAGTTTAAAACTAATAGGAGAAGGGTACGAAGGAACAGTTATTAACGGAGAGGGCAAAGGAGTAGCCATTTCTATAACCAATACGGAAAATGTTGTCATTAAGGGATTTCGAATAGAAAACAGTGCCTTAGGGATATTAGTTGAAAACTCGTGGAATGTTACGATTGCGAACAACAATTTGACATTAAACTCTCGCGGAATATTGTTAGAAGAGGTAAATAGTAGTTCAATGCAAGGAAATGTTGTCAAACGCAACGAATATACAGCAGTGACGCTTGAAAAATCAAATAACAATGAAATAAGAGGAAACAAAATAGTTCACAATACCCCTTATGGGATTTACCTTTATGACTCACAAGGTAACCTTGTTGTTGAAAATTATGTGGCATATCTATGTCAAGGAATCCGACTGGAGAACTCCAGCAACAACATAATAACTAAAAATTTTTTAGAGAAGAATAGTCCTTACGCAATCTCAGTTATAAACTCTTACAAAAATAACATCACAGAAAACTCTATTATAAATAACAATTTTGGAATCTTTCTAGAGGATTCTACAGAAAATTTTTTGAATGCCAATACAGTTGCTCTTCAGTCTCGGGGGATACACCTATCTAAGTCCACAGGTAATGTCTTAAGAAACAATAACTTAACAAGGAATTGGCTATACAACTTTGGAGTACATGGAGAAGAAATTACACATTTTGTCCATGATATCGATAAAACAAACACTGTGGAAGGAAAGCCGATCTATTACTTAGTCAACGTAAGAAATGCCGAAATTCAAGAAGATGGAGGGTTTGTAGCCATTATAAACTCTTCAAGGGTTACTGTTGAAAACTTAAATTTAACTAGAAATCTGCAAGGAATCGTTTTGGCTTACTCAAAGGAAGTTATTGTCCGCAACTCCACGATCCATAATAATTTCGACGGAATATACTTTAAATTCTCTAACAATTGCCGCATAGAAGGAAATACAATAAAAGGAAATCTATTAGGAGTTCGTTTAGAGAAATCGATTAATAATATATTTTTCCACAACAATTTTATTGATAACGAGCAGCACATGGAAGCTGATTCCAAAAGTAGAAACTTTTGGGATTTTGGATATCCTTTGGGTGGAAATTTTTGGGGGGATTATTTTGGGGCGGATGTTGACCGCGACGGAATCGGCGACACCCCCCATGTTTTAAACGCAGAAAACATTGACAACTATCCTCTAATGGGAAAAGCATACGAGTTTTTGGCCTTTGAAAATGAAACGACTAAGCAAACAGTGAAAATATTTTCGAACATTAATGTTTCGAATTTCAGTTTTAATGCAGAAAAAAATACTATAGAATTTACAATTAACGATGTTGACAATGAAACTTGGGGATTCTGCCGGGTAGATATCCCGAAAACTCTTTTGAAAACTCCAAGCATTTCTAACTGGATAGTTGAACTGAACGATAGCAAATTGGAATTAAACGTTCTTGAAGATGCAGAATTTACCTATCTATATTTTCAGTTTGAGGTTAATGGAACTGTTCAATCAGTCCAGATAACTGTGGAGAGAGAAACTTTAGACCCGATTCTCATACTTTTGGTAGTTGCAATTTGGGGTGGGACGGCTGTTGCTTTTGTGATCTGGAAGGTGAAATCGAAAACTCGTAGACAAGAAAATAATTTTCGAATAATTATTGCTCAACGGTTTTTAGTTGCCGTTGATACATTTCAATGATTTCTTTTACCGTGGTAGCGTCTTCTGCCGCCTTATCAGGACGATATTTGCCTGTAAAGCGGGGGAATCGTATAGCAAGACCGCTTCCTTTGCGTATTATGTTTAATGCGCATGTGTGGACTGGACTTAGGGTAATTTCAGCACCTATAACTTCGATGACTTGTTTAGGTTCAAACCATATATTGGCATCAATTGTTGAGACTACTCTCGGATGCTTGTTGGGAATTTTATGTTTGTCCAGCATCTTAGGTAATTTCTCGAGATCCTCATCAGTAAAGCCGGAACCACATTTGCAGACAGTTTTGAAGACGTCCTCACTGGGGTCATAAGCAGCTAACAACAAGGCACCATAAGTTCCAGCACGTTTTCCCCGACCGTAGAAAGCTCCGACGATTACTAGGTCAACTGCATCGGTCATTTCGCTTTTATAGTCACGTTTGTATTTTATCCATTGCCATCCTCTCGCACCAGCTTGATATACAGAGTCACCGGCTATTGACTTGCATAGGAGTCCTTCACATCCGTCTTCTATGGCTTTTAGGAAAAATTTTTCGAGTTCCTCAGGATCATCAGTTACTATGTATTCGGCTATTCGAAATCTCTCAGTTTGTTGAATTATTGCCTCCAAATTCTTACGACGAATTGGATAAGGTTGAAGAGTTAGGTCTTTTCCGTTAACATATAAAGCATCGAAGAAGAAAAGAGCAATGGGATATTCTTCCATGGCTTTTGCTATGCCATATTTCCGTCGACGATGCATAAGTTCTTGGAAGGGAAGCATCTCGCCAGTGTCAGGATCAACGGCTACACATTCCGCTTCAAGGATAGCTGTTTGAGCTTTAACGTTTTGCTTGATTAATTGGATGGCATCTGGATATTGCTCGCTTATATTCTCAAGTCTTCGAGAAAATAGAACTACTTTTTCGCCGTCTTTATGGGTTTGGATTCTTTCACCGTCATATTTGTATTCTGCTATGCATCTACCCCCAAGTTTTTCCAAGATTTCTTCAGGGGTAGAAAGCCTCTCAGCCAGCATTGGACGTATTGGCTCACCTAGAGAAACCTCGAATTTTCTGATTCCTTCCAACCCTTTCTCAACTAAGGTTTTGGCCACTCTCCCCAGATCAGATGATATATTATAGGCTCTTTCGATGTATGGTCTAGATTCTTTTCCCCCTCCATAAGCTATAGCCAAAGCATCCAAAACAGTCATATCCGCTATACCTAATCGTAAATTGCCCGTAGCTGTACGAGTTAAGTATTTGGCTTCTTTAGGCGTAGCTGCTGTAAGTAATCCTGCTAAAAGTGAGAGCTTCATGTCCATAGAGCCTGTTCCAGTTATTTTTGCCATTTTTTCGAGAGTCTGGTAAACCTTTTCAACAGTCAATGATTGTTGAAAGAGAGTTACTTGGGCTTTTTTAGCCATAAAGTTTTGAGCAGTTTCTCCTATATCACCGCTGGTTTTCAAGTCTTCTTGGATTTCTGCTTCTTTTCGACCTGCTGCCCTGGCAATGGCTTTTATCGCCAATTTTTCAGCTACACCTATTTCCAAACCAACAAAGTCAGGGCATATTTTTCCTTGAGTTAGATATACGACTTTGTCTATAATTTCCTTAGGAGTTTTCTTAAGAAGTTCTACTAGGTAATCAGTCATTTCAAGCCTTTTCGTAGTGGATTCTATCTTTTCGTAAGTATCTGCCAAGGTGGAGTAGTACAATGTTTCAACCTCATGAAGAATAAGAAGTTTAAGGTTAATTTGCTTTGTTACGCATGACGTTTGATTGGTTCTTTAACAAACAATATTTGAAGTATGATGCATATTATTACGAGTTTGAAGGCTATAAAGAAGGGAAGACTGGCGGATATGTTTTCGTAGAGGAAACCTCCTGTCAAGCCGCCTAATGCCATAAATACATAGGTGACGAACTGGCTGCATCCAATCTCCTTTCCACGAAGTTCTCTTGGAACAAGATCGGCCTCTATTGCTGAGTAGCCAGCTATGAAGAGAGAATTGCTTAATCCCCAAAGAAAAAAGGCAAAGTAAAGGATCGACAAGTTTCCATAAATGAACATAAGGGGGAATGGGGCATATAGAAGCCACGAAGCCAGCAGAGGCTTAGTGCGTCCATATCTATCTACTAGTTTTCCAGATGGGAGGGATGAAATTATCATCACAGCAGTTAACCAAGTAATCAAAATAGCCCATTCAAATTCCCTTATACCTAAATGCTTTGTAGCGTAAAGAACCAAATAGGAGTCCATTAACGCGTATGAAAAACTCCCAATGATATTTACTAGGAAAAGAGAAAGCATAGAACGTGGAAGAAGCTTCCACACGGCAAAACCTTCTTTCACAGCCCGTGGATATGCCTTAAACAATTCTATCCATCTTTTTCTTTGAGCCTTCGGATCAGCTAGAGTTTCTTTAAGCCTTATTCGGATTACGGCAGCCACAAGATAAAAGATAGCCACTAGGATGAAGCCGAATCGAACGCCTTCAAGCATTCCGTAATGCAGAAAGAGTACACCAGCGATTAGCGGAGAAGCAAGCGAAGCAATGCTAGAAAGGAATGTTATAAGGGAAAACCCTATACCTCTTTTCTCGGGAGGAATCGAATCCGCCGTGATAGCAGAAAGAGCTGGCTGATAGATTAGGCACAAGTTTTGGATAAAAACGGCGAATATTATAATCTCCCATGAGGGCGCAAAAGCAAAAAGAAAATTCGAAAGTGCAACTCCAAAAGTCATTGAAACTATAAGCCATCTTCTGCCATAGACATCGGCCAAGTATCCGCCTAAGAATTGAACTGAAGCCAATGAAACAAAAGAAACGAAGTTTATAATACCTATAATAAACGGAGTACCACGGAGCTTTTCCACATACAAAGAGAAGTAAGTATAGGGAATACCACCAACGAGATTCATAAGTATCCAACTGGCGATCAGTACACCGAGATTACCACGAATGAACTTAAATTCATGTTTAATTCTAGATCGTAACTTCACCAAAATCACCTTAATGTGCTAAAAGATAGCACTCTTCCATTTAGGAGAGCTATAACTGTATTATATACCAGATATCAGAGCAAATGTGGAAGAAAGAACATTAAATCACCTTTTTACGAACTCACATTCTAGCAATAGAAACTTATAAACTTTTCATATAACATTGAACCTACTTTTTAAATAGAAGCTTAGAAAGGCATTGGAAATTCTGAGGAGGTCCTTTATTCCTATAAATCGTTAATTTATCTTAATTTGTTACAACTTTACGAATCTTAGTAACTGGTTAACAATAGCCTGGAAGCATCTTACGAAAAGGTTTTTAGGTTTGGTTACTACATTCAGAAGGGCAGTAAATCTTTGGAACGATTGTTGAGGTGAAATGGGTTGTCTGTGTTTGCAGCTCCAGGCGCCTATGACCGTGCGATAACGGTTTTCTCGCCGGATGGGCGCTTGTTTCAAGTTGAATACGCTATGGAATTAGTAAACCGTGGAGCCACTATAATGGGGATTTCCTGTGCTGAGGGAATAGTTCTGGGAGCAGAAGAAACAATTGAAACTTCGTTGGAAGACCCAAACTTTTCATGGAAGATTTTTGAAATAGACACTCATTTAGGAGCAGCCATAGTGGGATTGAGTTCTGACGCAAGGGTCTTAATAGACAACGCTCGAATATATGCGCAAAGCAACAGACTAATGTATGATGAGCCTATCGATGTTGAAGTAATAACAAAGCGGATAGGGGACATAAAACAGCTGTACACCCAACATGCTGGTGTAAGACCCTTCGGAGTATCTATAATCTTCGGCGGAGTAGACAAAACAGGAAATAGGCTTTTTGCCACCCATGCAAGTGGAGCATACCGGGGTTATAAAGCAACAGCTCTAGGCGCAGGACGCGAAACTGTAATAAAAATACTTAAAGAGGAATACCGCGAGGCCATGACCCTTGAAGAAGCCATAAAACTAACGCTAAAGTGCCTAACAAAGGCCCTAGAAGCACGAGGATTGCCTCCACGGGTAAAAATTGCAGTGGTTCCATCGGCGACTAAAAAGTTAAGAATGCTTAGCGACGAAGAAATAGATTCATACATGAAAACGATCAAATAAGTGAAAACGAATGGGTGAAAAATACACTACAGCACGAATAACCCGTGAAGGAGAACACTTCGAAATTCTAGTAAAACCTCAAAAAGCCCTCGAATACAGGCTTGGAAAAAACATACCCTTATCTGAAATTCTCATAGCAGAAACAATTTTTACAGATGCAAATAAAGGTACAAAACCATCGGAGGAAAAACTACGTAAAGCATTTGGTACTGTAGACCGATTAAAAGTAGCAGAGACAATCCTAAAGAGAGGAACCATACAACTCACAACAGAACAGCGTAGAAAAATGATTGAAGACAAACGAAGACAAATAATTGCTTTCATTTCTCGACAATGTGTAGACCCTAGAACCAACCTTCCCCATCCACCACTACGAATAGAACAGGCTATGGAACAAATTCACTTCTCAATCGACCCATTTAAAGATGCAGAAGAACAAGCAAAAGATATAATCAAACTTTTGCGGTCAGTTCTACCCTTAAAAACGGAACAGGTTCTCGTATCAATAAAGATACCAGCCGAGTACGCCGCAAAAGCTTATGGCACAGTAAAAGGATTTGGCACCATAAAACACGAGGAATGGAGAGCGGATGGCTCATGGCACTCAACAATAGAAATGCCAGCCGGACTATTTGGCCCCTTCTTGGAAAAACTTGGGGAAATAACTAAAGGAAAAGGAGAAGCAAAAATAGTAAGTTAGTTAATTTGTTTTAAAAGGTCTTAAAGGTGAAAAGTTTGCCTACATTTTTTGAATCAAAAGAACTTGTTACACCCGGAGATCTGTTAGCTGAAGGCGACTATATAGCTGGAGAAAACACGTACCAAGAAGACAAGAAAATTTTCGCTGAAAGAATAGGACTCGTAGAATACGATAATCGTAAAGTCCGCGTAGTAGCTCTAAGAGCATTTTACATTCCCAGAGTAGGCGACGTAGTAATAGGCATGATAACAGAAGTTGGATTCAACGGATGGGAAGTAGACATAAATGCCCCATATACAGCCATCTTACGCGCATCTGATGTACTGGAAAGAGGATTCCGCCCACAAAAGAACGATTTACTCTCAATACTTGACATAGGCGACTTGGTAATAGCCAAAGTAACCGCCTACGACCGCGGAAGCAATCCAGTGATAAAAATAAGTGAACCTGGACTGGGAAAAATCTCTCGCGGACAATTAATCAAAGTTACACCTACAAAAATTCCAAGAATCATTGGAAGGAAAGGCTCAATGATAAGTATGATAAAAAGGGAAACCAATTGCCGTATAACTCTAGGACAAAACGGCCTAATAATAATCTCAGGGAAAACCCGTGAAGATGAACAACTTGCCATAATGGCACTACGTAAAGTAGAGGATGAATCTCACACCTCTGGACTTACAGACCGTATAGCTGAAATGATTAGAAAAGAAAAGGAGGGAAGAAGAAAAAATGTCCAAACCTGAAAAACTGTTAGATAAGAAAGGATTAAGACTTGATGGAAGAAAACTTGATGAGTTAAGACCCATAAAAATGGAAGTAGGAGTTTTAAGCAACGCTGATGGTTCAGCTTACCTGGAACAAGGGAAGAACAAGGTTTTGGCAGCTGTTTATGGACCGAAAGAGGTTCACCCTAAACATCTAGCCTTGGCTGACAGGGCCATTTTAAGATGTAGATACCATATGGCCCCTTTTTCTGTAGAAGAAAGAAAGTCCCCAGCCCCTTCTCGAAGAGAAATTGAACTTTCAAAAGTAATTCGTGAAGCATTAGAACCTGCAGTTTTTTTAGAATATTACCCACGAACCGCCATCGATGTTTTCATAGAAATACTCCAAGCTGACGGTGGAACAAGATGCGCCGGAATCACTACAGCTGCCCTTGCGTTAGCAGATGCTGGAGTTCCAATGCGGGATCTTGTTGTAGCATGCGCTGCCGGGAAAATTGAGGGGAAACTTGTTTTGGATTTAATGGACTTAGAAGATAAATACGGAGAGGCAGATGTGCCCTTAGCAATGATGCCGGGAATAAATGCTGTAACACTTCTGCAAATGGACGGTAGCCTAACCCTTGAAGAATTTCAAAATGCAGTAAAAATGGCAATGGAAGGATGTAAACAAATATACGAAGAGCAAAAGAAGGCATTAAGAGCTAGATATATAGCCATTAAGGAGGCAATAAATGAATGATCTCCTCTATCGTTTCAAAAGTTAAACAAAAACAGATTGCACAGTTAGTAGCAAACAGAAAAAGAATTGACGGAAGAGGACTAACAGATTATAGAGAAATAAAGGTCGAAGCAGGCATAATCGAAAGAGCTGAAGGCTCAGCACGCGTTCTTTTGGGTAAAACACAAGTACTTGTTGGAGTGAAAATTGATATAGGCGAACCATTTTCAGATATTCCAGATCAAGGAGTCCTAACGGTAAACGCTGAACTTGTCCCATTAGCTTCCCCAACCTTTGAACCCGGTCCCCCAGATGAAAACTCAATAGAACTTGCAAGAGTAGTTGACAGAGGAATACGGGAGTCCAAGGCAATAGGACTCGAAGACCTCTGCATAACTCCTGGCAAAAAAGTATTTGTCGTCTTCATAGACGTTTACGTTTTAAACCACGACGGAAACCTAATAGACGCCTCCGCCCTAGCAGCACTAGCAGCATTACTTAACACTAAGATATACAATTATGAATTAAAAGACGATGAAATAATTAGAAAACCTGGATACAAACCCCTTCCAATAAGAAATTATCCAATAGCAATCACTTTCGGCAAAATAAACAACCAATTAATAGTTGACCCATGGCTAGAAGAGGAACAGGTTATGGATGCCCGATTAACTATGACGATAGACAAAGAAGGAAACATATGTTCCATACAAAAAGGAGGCTCTGGGTACTTCACAACACAACAAATATTAGAAGCCGCAAAAATAGCGAAGGAAAGAGCTACTGAGCTACGCAAACTAGTGGTGGAAACCTAGATGGGAAAACGAGTTAAAAAAATAGGCCCAACGAGAGGATTTGGCGCCAGATATGGAAGCACTGTAAGGAAACGCTACATAGACATAATAACGAAGATGAAAAAACCGCATATATGCCCCCAATGCGGTTTCCGAAAAGTTAGAAGACAAAGCGTTGGAGTATGGAAATGCCGGAAATGCGGATTTACCTTTGCGGGAGGAGCCTACATACCAACAACAAAACTTGGAGTTGTTTCAAGGCGAGCCGCAAGGAGTGGACAAATAGAAGAAAAAGCTTAACTCGGTTAAAAAATTGAAACTTGCCAATAGCAATGAAAAAGAAAAAGCGAAAATTTTGCTGACAACCTCGCGAAGACCAACAAACAGACTCCGAACGTTCTGCCGAGACATCACGCATTCAATACCGAATATAGTGAGAATCAATAGAGGAAAATTAAGCCTAGAAACCTTGGTAGAAAAAGCAATAGAACTCAATGCTGACCGCGTAATTATCGTAGACCGATGGAAAGGGGGACCAGGAAAAATAGAGTTATTCTATGTTAGAGAAAGACTAATCGGAACTCCGCCTCTCATCTACCTGAAAGGTGTAAAACTGCGAAGAGAATTCAGAGAAAAAGCGAAAAAAGTTCAAGCATGTGCTATTACTGTTCTTGACAATGAAGATAGAGAACTTCAAAAGTTTTCGGATATTTTGTCAAAGTTTTTACAATTGCCAAAAAACTCGATACATAACTTAAATAAAGTCCATATAGAAAAGCCAAAAACAATTCTTTGTGTTTCAAGAGATAGAGAAATGAAAATACAATTAACATTTAGGCTCTTGCCACGATTAATTGAGGTTGGTCCACGTGTTCGTTTGTCGCATTTAGTATGGGAAGTTAATAGGAAATGAGAAGCGCGATTATCTATGTTGATTTTCCAGTGGAAGAAAACGCACGAATAATCTTTGAAGCGTTAAAGCCCGAATCCTGTTCTCAGCCCACAGCCCGTTCGAAGGTCGAACTTTCGTTAAAGAATGACATAATTGTATTGCAAATTAAGGCAAAAGACACTACAGCGCTTAGAGCTGCAATAAACGCTTACCTACGCTGGATATATGCAACTCAGAAAGTTTTAGAAGCTCTTAAGTTTTCCAAGTAAAAAAGTGAAACGATATGCGGAAATCTAATTAATAAGTAACACTATTGCTGTGCTAGTTTAGAGGATGAAATGAGATGAGCGAGAATTCTAGATTACCACCCCAGGTTCAAGAAAGACTGTTAAGACTTCAACAACTACAGCAAACTCTTCAGTCAGTTCTAAACCAGAAACAACAAATTGAGGTTGAACTTATGGAAATCGAACAGGCATTAAGCGAACTGGAGAAAATGGCAGAAGACACGATCATCTACAAATCTATAGGTTCCCTTCTTGTAAGAACTAACAAAACGAAAATTACAGGTGAACTAAATGAAAAGAAAGAACTGTTAAACATGAGAGTGAAAGTATTATCTAAACAAGAAGAACGCCTAAGAGGACAAATAAAAGATTTGCAAGCAAAAATACAGAAAGACTTACGCCCAATTACGCCGCCATAAACGTGATAATTAATGGAAATTCCACAGCTAACAGAAGAACAATTGCAAAAACTATGCGAGATAGCCGAAGACGCAGCGAGAGAATATATCTTATCAAAAATTTCCCGCAGAAAAATCACTGAACTAAACATTGCTGTGGAGGCTGAAGGGAATAAACCATTAACACTAAAGGTAGAAGTTGATATCAACCTCTCACCCCTCATGAAAGGATTTGACGCTCAAAGACTCGTAAACGAAGCTGTAAAAGAAGCCTTCGTTTCGGCAGAAAAATACCTGAGGGACATGGGTGCAAATCCGTGAAATAATAAAGTTAATAGAAAGAAAGAAAGCGGAAAAAATCCTTCTTCTATGTCATCATAATGCCGACCCCGATGCAATATGTTCAGCCTTTGCGTTTTCTAGCTTACTGAACCGTATACACTCAAATTTGAAAATCAAAATAGCCGCTGCCCAAGGCCCAAGTAGACTTTCTAAGCAATTACTTAAATTTTTGCCAATAATCCTTCTTGAAGAACCAAATTTCGAAAAGATCGACATGCTCGTTCTTTTGGATACAAATACAATTCAACAGTTGGATGGCTGGGCAGAACATGTTAAAGCCTCGAAAGCTCCGTTAATAGTTATCGATCATCATGCGAGTCATCCGGACACCGAGAAATTAGCCGTCTTATGCATAGCTGACGAAACTGCTTCATCCACATGCGAGATAATCTACCGCTTTTTCAAGGAGTTGAATGTAAAGTTCACAAAGGAGGAAGCACAGGCACTCTTTTTAGGAATGGCATTCGATACCAGACACTTCATTTTAGCTAATTCCTACACTTTCAAAGCTGTGGCAGAATTGCTTAACCACGGGATAAACGCGAAAGAAGCGCTTTCCATGCTTTCTTTGTCTATGGACTTGTCTGAACGCATAGCAAGGCTAAAAGCTTCTCGAAGAATGAAAATTATGAAAATTAACAACTGGATAATTGCCTTTTCTTATGTTAGCGCTTACCAAGCTTCAGCAGCTAGAGCCTTAATTGGCCTAGGAGCGCATGTAGCTATAGTCGCAGGAGAAAGAGAAGAAGCTCTTCGAATAAGCCTAAGAGCAACCAACGACTTCTATGAAAGAACAAGAATCCACTTGGGAAGGGACATAGCCAAACCCTTAGGCGAATATTTTCACGGAATGGGAGGCGGGCATGCAGTAGCCGCGGGGGTAAACGGAGTAGGCGATGCTGAAGCAGCATTAAAACGTTGCTGGAAAATTCTTCGTTTGAAGTTAAAATCAACTCGTATTTGAGTAGCTACCCTTAAATGAAATAGTACGTTCCAACGGTATGGAAATGGCAATAATAGAAACAGAAGAACTTACTTACACCTACCCCGGAGTGGAAAAACCCTCCATAGAAAAAGTTTCTATAAGAATCGAAAGAGGGGAATTTACCCTTTTAACCGGGCCCAGCGGCTGTGGAAAAACAACGCTATGCAGATGTTTTAACGGCTTAATCCCTCACTTCTATGAGGGAACCTTGGAAGGAAAAATTCAAGTCGCTGGAATGAACGTTACGGAACATCCTATTCACGAACTTGCTAAACACGTTGGCTTGGTTTTTCAAAACCCTGAGAACCAACTTTTTGCTTTATCTGTAGAGAAAGATGTAGCTTTTGGGTTAGAAAACCTAGGCGTCCCACGAGAGGAAATCCGTAAACGAGTGGATTGGGCATTAAAAGTTACAGACATTTATGACCTACGTGAAAGACCACCCTATGAGCTCTCTGGTGGACAACAACAAAGGGTTGCTATAGCCTCAGTTCTAGCAATGCAGCCTGAAGTCATGGTTCTAGATGAGCCAACATCATTTCTAGATCCATTGGGAGCTAAAAAAATATTTGAAGATATACATAAACTCAATAAGGAATTAGGTATAACCATAATCCTCGTGGAACATAGGTTAGACCTAACAGCTAAGTATGCCGACCATATAATCATAATGGATCATGGCAGAATAGTATTAGATGGCGATCCGCGAAAAATCCTGGCTTCAGAAGAAGCCCGATTGATTGGAATAGGGATCCCAAAGGCAACAAGGCTTTACCAATTTTTAAATAGTAAAGGTGCACGGTTGAACTCTGTGCCGCTTTCTTCAGAGGAAATGGCACAAAAGCTCACGGAGATTTTTAAGGAATGATTGAAGTTAAAGACTTATATTTTACGTATCCCAACGGGGTGGAAGCGCTAAAAGGTATTTCGCTAAATATTAGTGATGGCGAATTTGTAGCTATAATGGGACAAAACGGAGCTGGAAAAACAACCCTTGTAAAACATTTTAACGGACTATTGAAACCTTCAAAAGGAAAAGTGTTAATTGATGGAGCAGATACCAAGGATGTTAGTGTTGCTACGCTTGCACGAAAGGTTGGATTTGTATTTCAGAATCCCGATCACCAGCTTTTCTGCGAAACCGTAGAAGAAGAAATAGCCTTTGCCTTGAGAAACTTTGGATTTAAAGAAAATGTCATAAAGAGAAGAGTAACATGGGCACTGAATCTTCTCGGACTAAAGAACTACCGTAAGACTTCTCCTTTTATGTTGAGTGGAGGGGAAAGGAAACGCGTAGCTTTAGCGTCAATCCTAGCATGGAATCCAAAAATTTTGATACTTGATGAACCAACCATTGGGCAAGATTATAACCAAAAAGAAAAACTACGACAGTTTATTCTACAGATGAAAGCACAAAAAAAGACTATAGTAATAGTAACACATGATGTAGAATTTGTAGCTGAGTGCAATCCACGTGTAATTCTAATGAGTGAAGGAAAAATCGTAGCGGATGGTGAGGCCCGGAAAATACTTACTAGCCCAGGAATCCTGGAAAAAGCTTCTATAATTCCGCCGGAAATCTCTAGAATCTTCTTGGAACTTTCGGATTTTGGGTTCCCAACTAACGTGATAGATGTTTATGAGGCGGGGGGAATAATCCTCGATTTTTGGGAGGCAAAGAATCGTTGAGCATGTTTGAAGGCTTAAAATTTCGCAAGGTTTCTTCACCTATTCACGATTTGGATCCCCGGGTGAAGTTTTTATATGTAATAATCATGTTCGCTACTGCTGTTATGTATATGGAGCTTATACCATTGATCATGCTTTTTTTAATACAGTTACCGTTGGTGATGGTAGCCAAGGTAACCAAACAATGGATTAAATCCATGCGTGGAGCTGCTTTTCTTGCATCTATTATCTTTTTCACGAATTTCATATTTTCTTACTTATATAGAGGACAGCAAGAACTTCCGTTTATTTTAGAATATTCTATGGCCATGACTTTACGGTTTATAGTTCTTGTGGGATCTTTTTCCATATTCTTTCTGACAACCTCGCCGGATCATCTAGGATTGGCCTTGGAAAAATCTCATGTGCCTTACGAATTCTGCTTTGCCTTTACAACAGCAGTTCGCTTTGTTCCTGTTTTAGCTGAAGAAGCACAAACCATCATGGACGCCCAGAAAGCCAGAGGACTCGAACTGGAAAAAGGGAATTTTTTGAAGCGTATTAGGAATTATATTCCTATTCTAATCCCACTTATTGTTAATGCTATTCGTCGAAGTCTTGAGTTAGCAGAAGCCATGGAATCGAGAGCTTGGGGAGCAACCAAAAACCGAACAAACCTTTATGAGTTGAAACTTCGGA
>Ga0209426_1001288_pt1 | contig 16271 bp, 18 predicted proteins | sample Deesub1362B_J571_FD_187697 | JGI IMG/M metagenome (GOLD analysis project Ga0209426, IMG submission 187697) | Deep oceanic, basalt-hosted subsurface ecosystem from Juan de Fuca Ridge flank, Pacific Ocean, CORK Borehole 1362B_J2.571 (SPAdes)... ...
TTAGAAGAACTGAAGAGAATTATTTCCAGTAGTTTTTACCAGCTAGCTCAGAGAATCAGTTTTGCGGAGAAGTGGGTTAAGGAATTTTTGAATTTTGGTTAAGTAAGTTATGTCAAATACTATAAATAGGTCATTATTGAGAAATGTTATTTTTTCTACATAGAATCTATTGATTGTAAGCCTGTCCTCGCTGATATAATCCCTAATCTCATCCCAGCCAAGACTGGCGACTGTCTCGATAATATCTGACTCTTTCATATCAAATGAGATGAATATACCTTTTTCTCCTTTCTCAATCCCCTTCATTAAGTACTGTAAAGCAAAGGTGGTCTTACCAGTACCTGTAGACCCCAGCACAACGTTCACTGTGTTTGGTAGGTAACCGCCCCCGAGGAGATCATCCAGTCCGAATATACCGGTTTCAATTCTCATTATTACAATTATAATGCCAATTCTGATATATAAAGTTTATGATTTTTAGAATCACAATTTAGAAATTACATTATATCTGTTTAAAGGCTTCCCCTCTATCCAAGTTCTCCTCAATTTCAAGTGCAAAATTAAGAATCAAGTTCTCTGAGAAATAATCGCCCATTACCTGAAGACCAACTGGCAAAGAGTTGGCAAATCCAATTGGGAGAGACAATGCTGGAATTCCAGCAAGATTAATCGGCACTGTATTCACGTCCATCTTATACATCGTAAGCGGATCAGCAAGCTCTCCAATCCTGAAAGCTGTAGATGGCATTGTAGGCGAGATTAGGACATCATAGTCTTTAAATGCTCTCTGAAAGTCGTTTTTTACCAGAGTTCTTACCTTCAATGCCTTCAGGTAATACTTACCGAAATAACCTGCTGAGAGAGCATAACTTCCCAGCATAATCCTCCTCTTTACCTCATCACCAAACCCTTCTGCCCTGACTCTTGAGAAATATCTTGTCCACGAATCGAGCTGGTCTAAAGCATGACCGTATCTCACACCATCGTATCTTGCAAGATTGGAAGAAGCTTCACTCATAGCGATAACGTAGTAAGCAGCAAGTGCATATTTGAAGGATTTCATGGAGACCTCTCCTGCCGAGTGTCCCAATGACTCTATTAACTCTACACTCTCATTGAATTTCGTCATCACATCGTCTTTTGCGGTCATCTCCTTTATAATCCCAACTCTCAACCGTTTTTCCTTCTTTTCGAACCTGAATCCTCTGCCAGCATTGGTTGAATCCCTCTCATCTTTACCTGCTACGACCTCGAAAAGCAGTATTAAATCATGAACATTTGAAGCCATTGGGCCTATCTGTTCGAGAGAATTCGCATAGGGTATTAAACCATAGCGGGATACAAGCCCGTAAGTACCTTTCAGTCCGACGACACCACAGAAACTTGCAGGGCATCTAATACTACCACCAGTATCACTTCCAAGAGAGAGCACTGCCTCATCTCCCGCTATCACTGCCCCGCTACCACCACTGCTACCTCCAGCAACTCTTTCAAGGTCGTGGGGGTTCCTCACCACTCCGAAATAGGATGTCTCAGTAGTTGTTCCCATGGCAAATTCATCCATGTTTGTCTTGCCAATGATTATTGCTCCCTCCTCTCTTAACCTCTCAACAACATGAGCATCAAATGGTGGAATATAATTATGCAGAATTCTGGATGAGCATGTTGTCTTCAGGTCTCTGGTGGTGATGCAGTCTTTTACTGCTACCGGAATTCCTGCAAGTTTTCCTTTAAGTTCTTCTCTGTCATAAAGCTCAGCAGTCTTTATGGCATCCTCACTCAATGTGACATAGGCATTCAATTTACTCTCACCTATTCTTTCAAGCAATTCTGAAAGCATATCACTGCATCTCTCAGATTCGAGCCTCTCACGCCATTCTGTAACGCTTATCATTCAACCACCCTTGGTCCCTTGATGTAGCCATCTTCCACATGCTTCGGGTTTCTCAGGACATCCTCTCTCGGCAGACTCTCTTTCACTTCGTCTTTTCTGAATACATTTGTTAAAGGTAAAACCTGAAATGAGGGTTCCACATTCTCTTCAACCTCATCGAGAATGTTAAAATAATCAAGAATACTTTGAAAATCTTCTTTGAATTTTTGAACCTCTTCTTCACTGATTTCTATTTTAGCAAGGTCAGCGATGTGCAGCACATCTTTTTCTGTAATCATTAAATCACCTGACCCTGAAAAGTTCAGTGTGAATAAATTTTTTTGGTTTGGTGAAAATGGAACAACAGCTTAGGGAAATGACTTCTTAAAGGTGCAGGAGTTTCTACCAGAGTTTTGAAGTTTTAAACAAAAAAATAAAAAATTTAGCTTTATCTGTATTTTCTCAATATCAGTGCAATCAGAAAACCTGCAGCGGCAAATAAAAGCTCAAAACCCGGAATTCCTTTGTCGACTTCAGAGCTTTTCACACCCCTGACAGAAATCTTCAGCATTGAGTCTCCACTTATATCCTCAGTTCCAAGAAGGGTGGTATAAGTTCCCTCAAAATTTATATCTGCACTCTCTTCAACTTTTGCAACGTATTTTAGGTCTGTCTCCTTTAAATCCGAGCCGTAGAGAACCCATTTCAGTCCAGTATCGGTCTCAGTTGCTTCTGGAGTGCTTGAAATATAGGTTATACCTTCGGGAATTTTCTCCTCAACAATAGCTCCGGCAGGTATCTCTCCATCGATTTTTATTGATAGTGTTACAGTAATTTCGTCACCCGTGGATGCAGAATCGGGCAAATCTCTTGTCACAGTCAGTTCTGCTGAGACACTTCCAGCAAGCATTAAAAGCAATATCAGAGCTAAAATTATCCTCATTTCATCACCTCAACATCCATTTGCCCATATCTCAATCACCTGCAGCATCTGAAGGTCTGTGAGCTCACCCTCAGCCCACTGTGACACAAAGCTCAGAAGCATCGTATCTGTTACAGGACAGGGGGGCCAGTCTGAGTACTGTGATAAAACTTTCAGCATATCATCACCCATTATCTCTCCCGCATTGTCTTCAGTCTCCCATAAACCCTTGACATAGTAATCTCCAAGAGCATCTCTCGGTAAACAGAGTTTATATTCTATTTCCTGCTCCTTCAATCCTGCCTCACTCATCAACAACCATTTCAATGTATTACCTTCAACCTTATCCGGCTCAACCGTAGCTCCCATATACTCGAACTCAGAAGGATACGTTTCAGTTATTATGAGTCCAGTAGTTCCAGCCTTCGGATTGATTTTGATTTTTACAGGAATGCATGATAATGGTTCAGCAGTCTCTGGTAAGATTCTCTCTACATAAGCATCACTCTGAGGTTCAACTTTGCTGACACATCTGCAGTATGGGTTAGCATAAGCGTCTTCGAATAGCCTGCACTCAGCATCTTTGCAACTTCCCACACAGGATTGTCTTTCCCTGTCGTAATAACACTTTTCTGTACCTTCTTTGAAGCAATAGCGGAACTTATAATTTTCCATGGTTACCGACGCCAAGGTTGCAGGTATTTCTCTACCACATGGCTGGTCACTGCATGTTACTGGATTCCTGAGTTTTCTGTATGCTTCCTCCTTTGTCAGACAGACGCATTCATCACTGCATACTCCAACTGGTTTGCATGAGCATTCTGCGTATACGACCTTTCCAGTGGTATCTCTCCTCACAACATTGAGGTTGCACTTCCCATCCGGACATTCGCCAACACAGACATTTTTCTCGTAATCATAGTAGCACTCCTTAACCACCTTGTAACAGTACTTTTCATCTCCACATTGCTCTTCTTTACATCTCTCCAGAGATAATCCCTCTTCCCTGTATTTCCTGACTTCCTCATCACTCAGACATCTGCAATCATCCGGACACTCGTAACTGACGCATGCACACTCAGGTATGCATAATTTCACACAGGATTCAAATTCTTTTTTGCATTCCTCTTCAGAGTCTGTTCTCAGGCACTCTTCAAGCTTAATCTTGCATCTCTCTTCACATACCTCATACTCTGAAGTAGCAACGCACCTCATATTATCCGGGCAGTAGCCTGTGCATGCTCTTCTGTACACATCAAACTGGCATCTCTCTTCAGGTTTCTTGAAGCAGTACTTGTACACACCATGTTCTGCACTTATTACTCCGCACCTCACAAGATTGCCTGTACTATCCTTGCAGAATTCCAGACCTTTTCTGTATCCTTCCTCCTTGTCAAGGCAAGAACAGCCTGTCGGACATTGCCATTCTACTTTTCTGTAACAGAACTTCCGCACATCTTCATCGCATGGCTGGTCTGTGCATTTCTCAAGCCTCACACCCGCTTCTTCGTATTCTTTCACATCATCTGGACTCAGGCATGCACATTCTTCAGGGCAGACTGCTGAAGGACAATCATCCTTAAAGCAGTACATTGGTGTTGAAGGTGTTAGAGCCGAAACGGAAGTGGAAGTCTCATAGCCACACACCTCATCGCTGCATCTTGTAGGACAGGAGAACTTCTCTCTTGCCTTTGCCTCTGTCATGCATTCACACTTATCCGGACATGAATAAGGAGTGGTTGAAGGTGTGGGCGTAACCACTGGCTTCTGCCAGCAGTACTTCTCGACGTCATCCTCGTAACCACACACTTTTTTCTCATTATTGCACAGCTTCTCATATCCTTTCTCAATAGCATCTCTTTCAGTCAGGCATAAGCAATCATCGGGACATTCTGCAGCAGAAACGATGCTGCTCAATACCAATATAACTGCCAGCACCAAAAAAGGTTTTAGAAGTCTCATGTACATCAGAAAGCATAATGATTAATAAATTTTGCGGCTTACATATTAATCCGATTATAGATTTTTTAACCTGTGTAACCTTAAACAAATTAATGGAATCAGCAGTCATAGTGCTTTCTGTACCTTCTGACTCCATCCATCTGGAGGAGTTTTTCATCCTCGACTTCCACAATAAACTGATAGTCATAAAGCACTTCATGGATTTCCGAACATACTTTCCTCAGCTCATTCTCTATTTCTTCTTTCCTGAATTCATCTATCCAGACTTCAAAATACACATCCTTAAGGCATTCATTTAGATTAAAAATATTTGGTATTTCCGGTGAAGCCAATTTGTTTTAACTCCCGATACTTGTAGAAATACACACTAAATTAGCACTGAACCCTCAATTTTGCCTCTTTTTTAGCAATATCGACGACACAGACGGCACTGCAACCTTCCACATCTATGTCAACAGGAGTAGACCACGTTCCTTCGAGTTCATTACACCTATAGGAGTCCTTAAGAGTTCCAATCTCGCTGCATTCACTTGACATTGCGATTCGCTTTGCCTCGGTCAGATTCATTCTCTCTTTTGATATAAGGGAGTGCTTTGCCTTTGCTTTTCTAACACAGTATATCTCCTCTTTCTGACTATCTGCACTCTGACTACAGCCTGAAACTGCCGTAACAATTAAAAATAAGCAGAAAAATATCCAAAACCTCAGCATTGTATTCTCCTTCTCCATTTAAACCCTCTTTTTAAACCGGCAATTTATATTTTCTGAAACTGTTGAGATACTTTGACTCACTTTGAGAACCAGAATGAAAAAATAATCAGCAGAAGAATTAGCAGCAGTGCACTTAAGAACACGATATTGGTTAGCTTCTCAATTCTACGTTTCTCTTCAGCAGTTATAGCTCTTAGAGTTCTTGCTTTGCTGCATTCCAGAAAATACTCTCTGAAACCGGGAAACTTCACCTCAACAACATGCTCTCCGGGTTCATCAATACTGTGTTCAAATTCAAAAGAACCGCTGTAATCTGTATTGCTCTCAGCCATTTTAACATTATCGATATAGAGTTCAATCCTTTTACGTTCTACCGGCTCCCACCTCTTTCCTTTCTGGTCGTACCACTGCAGATAACCTGCAATGGTTATATCTTCCCCCAGAACGGGTCTTTTATCGCTGAAGTTCAACCCAGCTATACGTGTTCTCTCAGGGTGCATTAATTAATTATTGAACCAATGTCTTAAATAACTATTGAATGCTGAAAAATTTGAATATTATTTTTTAACCCGAACATCAAGATATCTTTTGGTGACAGGAATCAACTCCTTCAACATGATTTTTCTATCTTCGTACAGCTTGCACTGGTTCATGGGCATCTCAAGAACCTCTCCATTCACTTCATAGACGAAATATCCTTTCTCGCCATCAATTGCCAGAACATACTCCGTATCACCTATTTTACTTACACTGACACCAGACACTTTCCTCAGTGCATCAAGAACTGAGGCACCTTTCTCGACCTCCACTGTTGCAGGTTCACAGAGTTCATCAAGCATTGCGTAAATATTCTCTGGATTTGCCCTTAGGAGATGAATCTTCCCAATCTTTCTTTTTCTTATTAAGCCAGCTCTCTCGAGAATTTTTACATGTTTGATAGCAGCGGGAGTAGAGATTCCCACTTTTTTTGCTAAACCAGAAACGTGGATTTCCTCGTTTAACAAAATTTTCAGCATTCTGTATCTCGTCTCACAGCCCAATGCTTTGAAAATGTTCATACTTATCACTAACCATCTGGTTAACAACCGGTAACCAATTCCACAAGTATATAAACCTTGTTTTTTTTGCCCGTACATGAAAAAACTGGCAATTTTTACCCTAATTTTGATATTCAGCATATCAGTAGCGGATGCGTCCACCTTCCACTTCGATGATGGCAGAACTGGAAATTTTAGTGACGCTGGACCAAAGATTCCTAAATTACTGTGGAAAACAGACTTAACAGGTTTGATAGGAGCATCTCCCGTATACTGGGACGGAAAGGTTTTTGTCACAAACTGGTATGCAGGAAGCTGGAATCCCGGATTGTACTGTATAAATTCAAGCAATGGTGATGTTGTCTGGAGAAATGAGAACATAACAGGTGCTTCAACTGTGGCTATTGCCAATGATTTACTTTTCGTGGGCAGCATATCAGGAAAATTTTATTGCTTAAATGCTACAACGGGCAGGATAATCTGGAGCAAGAATCTTGAAGACAATCCAAGCTGGTGGGGTATTGCCTCCTCTTCCCTCATTTACAATAACAGAACATACATTACCACATTTTCCAGAGGTGTACTGCATGCTCTGGATTTTAACGGAAATGAACTCTGGAATTTTATAACTGAGGAAAGCTCTCCCTACACATCTCCATCAGCATCTAATAGCGTGATCTTTTTTGCTGGAAATGATACTCTTTACTGTTTAAATGAGAGTGGCGGAGTTATATGGAATTTTGCTGTTTATGAGCAAATAAAAAACACACCATCCATTGATTACGGCAAGGTATTCTTTGCTACAGAAACAAAGCTTTATACCATCAATTTGGATGGTGATGAGGTGTGGAACAGAACACTCAATGGTACAATCTCAACTGCAGCTCTTGCCTATGGAAATGTTTACATCGGTTCGAAAGATGGTGTTCTTTACTGTATTAACGCAAGCAATGGAGATGAAGTCTGGAATTTTACTGCAAACGGAAAAATTGATCCATCACCGGCATTATCTGATGGAATAGTTTACTTTGCAACAAACACACCAAATGGAACCATATATGCTTTGAATGCCTCAGATGGAAGCTTGATATGGAGCTATAGCCTTAACCCGCCCGAAGGAAGCAATTATAACATCATGTCATCCCCGTTTATTGCAGATGGTAAGCTCTTTATTGGTGCGGATGATGGCTATGTCTACTGCTTCAGCCCTCTCATCTGGAGAGGAAGTGTGGAGTTAAATCCTGCTGAGATCATTGTTGAGCTTAAAGATGATAGCACTACAAAGGTGGATGGATACAGTGCCCTTGCAGCACTGGTTAAAGCTTCAGAGATCGGAGAGTTCAACATAACGATTGTTAACTCAACCTGGGGATTGTATGTTGAAAGCATTGCAGATATCAAAGCTGAAGGAATGAAGGGGTGGATGTATGCCGTGAATGGAGAAATGCCCCCCATAGGGGTGGCAGATTATGAATTAAGCAATGGCGATACCTTGGACTTCTTCTACGGTTCATGGGGAGTTTCACCAGAGGAAGCAGATTACAGGGTGATAATCCATGTAAATCTTACAAATGTAATCTGGACAGGAAGTGTGGAATTAAAGCAGGGAAACTTTTCTATCAGGGCTAAAAGTAATGAGAGCTATGAAGTCAGCAATTTAACAGCCTTGGGAGCTTTGAATGCTGCAAGTCTAGCGGGAGAATTCAATTATACAGTGGTTGATAAATGGTTTGAGACATGGGGCATGCTTTTAGTGGATTCCATTTATGGAATAGAGAATAACGGGTCAGCAGGATGGATGTACTGGGTCAATTATCCCGATGAAGAAATGCCCCTTACCGGAGCCAATAACTACGCAGTTAAAGATGGAGATGTTGTATACTGGTTTTACTCTGAAAGCATGAATGACACACCTTCAAATTCACCCTACGTTATAAAAATTGTAGTTAGGACAGAAAAGGTGTTTATAGAGTCATTTGAGGTCTCGAATGGTACAAAGGGTGGGAATGCAACTGCCTGGATAAATCTTACAGCTTTGGATGGAGGATGGTATGTTATTGTTGTTAGTGGAACAAACAATGGCGAAAGTATTGCGGGAATTTCAACAGTGTATGTGAATGAAAATGAAGAATTAAGAATTCCAGTTCTCGTGAATATTCCACAGCAAGTTCCTGCTGGCGAATACAAACTTTACGCAGGCGTTTACAGGCTGGAAGATTATCCGGAGAACATATTGAACTGGTATGGCAGTCAGAAGTGCGAGGTGAATTGATTTGAGATTGTTAATACTTTTTATTTTGCTTTTTGCTTTGTGCCATCCAGTACAAGCGCTCTCAATGAATGTGGAAGGCAATTATGTAGATGAGGAGGTTAAAGTGACGCTTGATGAAGAAGCGTTTGTAATTTTCAGAATGAATTATGGAACACCAATTTATGCTGAAGGCTCCACAGCTTACTTTATTCCAAGAGTTACAGGAGAGCTTTATATTGAAGCGATAGCTGGAGATGAGCGCATAAATAAAACAATCTCAATAACACAAAGACAAAGCGGTGGAGGTGGTGGAGGTACTGATTATTATACACTTCCAGATGGCACCTTTACAGTAACAGCAAATGGTAAGGAGTATCCGGTAAAGTGGAGGACTGCATTAGGTGCATTAGAGAAAGCATCTAAAATACTGGGGTTCAGCTATACGGTAGAAAAGAAATCTTGGGGTCTCTATGTTAAATGCATAAAAAGCAAATGCGAGAAAAGCGATGGAGATACTTCAGGATGGATGTACTGGGTTTCTGGATCGATTCCTGGAGTAGCATCGGACGAATATGAAATAAAAGAAGGGGATGTGATAATATGGTATTTCTCAAGGAGTATGGATGATACACCTGATGCATCCCCATACAAAATAAAAATAACGGTAAGTACTGGATACATAGTTGGAGTTGAGCCTTCATGGTCCTCAACTTCATCAGCCTCATCTTCACATGGTACCTATACAACTTCAACGACTCCAGAAAAATTTTCTAAGTCCATTTTACTCTTGCCTGATGTTGAGAAAATTGTGGAACTGGGTAAGATTACTGAAAAAATCGATATTGTTTCAATAACACTGAAGTCCAATAGGAGCAAACAAATCTTGCTTGAAGTATATGAAGACTCGATTATCAGCGCACCAGGTAAGATTTACAGATGCTTTTCAATACACCTGAGCGATTCAGGAATAGAAGGTGTTATTGAGTTCAGAGTTTCGAAAGAATGGCTGAATTTGTGCTGTAATCCTGATCAGATTGTGTTAATAAAATACAGAAATGGTGAGCATGTTGAACTACCCACAGAACTTGTTAGAGAAGATGGAGAATATTATTATTACAAATCTAAATTAAAATCATTCAGCACATTCGCAATTATTGCCAAATGGAAGGGTTTTCCACTGAATACAACAGATGACAGAATATTGAGAGCTCTGGAATGGCTCAGAACAATTCAGAATGATGATGGAGGTTTCTCCAACCCTAATGAGGAAAGTGATATTGCAAAGACTTCATGGGCTGTGATGGCTTTAGCTGCTGCTGGAGAAAACCCGAACGAGTGGGTAAAGAATAACACATCACCAATCGATTACATAAGAAACAATTTGAACGAATCCATTGGCAGAATGGGTACTGCTGATTACGCAAGGACAATTTTAGCTCTGAAAGCGGCAGATGAAAATCCGAGAAACTTCAGCGGTATTAATCTCGTGGATATGCTCAAATCCAAGATAAAATCTGATGGGCAGATTGGGGACTTCATATATACAACCATATGGGGAATTTTGGCATTGAAAGCTTGCGATGAGGACGTAAACAAATCAGTTGAGTGGTTAAAGCAGCAGCAAAATGAAGACGGAGGTTTTGCATGGGCTACTGGAGAAAAAAGCGATTATGATGATACTGCTGCTGCTATTCAGGCTTTAATTTCAGCAAGAGAACCAAAAGATTCTGAGGTGATAAAAAAAGCTCTTGATTATCTCAAAACAGGGCAGAATGAAGACGGAGGTTTCAGATACTTTGGAACTTCAGCAAGCAATGCTGCGAGTGATGCGTGGATTATACAGGCTTTAGTTGCAGCAGGAGAAAATCCGATGGAATGGAAGAAAAATAACGTGAGTGTTGTAGACCATTTGTTAAGCTTGCAGACAGAAGAAGGATATTTCAACTACACTTCATATCAAACTTCAAATCCCGGTTATATGACCGCATGTGCTATAATGGCTTTACTGGGTAAATCTCATCCAGTAAAAGCCGGGGAAATCCTCGATATTTTGGAGAAAACTGATGATAGCATTGTAATTCCCGCCAAGACGACTATCTCTAAACAAACAAAAACAGTACTGGAAGAAACTACTACTCCAGAAACCACGCCATTTAAGGAGGCCGGTGATGTTAAAATTACCTCTGAGATTACCTCTGAATCACAGGAGACGTCTAATACAACGCATATCATATTGATTGCAGTGCTTGTTCTTGCTGTTATATCCACAATTGCTTATATCAGGATGAGAAGATGAGGCTCAAGCCTGTAATTTACCTTTTAATTTTTTTAATAGCTTTTACAGGCTGTCTGCAGAATGATGAAACAGCAGATTCTAAGACTAATTTCACTGAAATAAGTCTGAATTCAACCTTGAATTCGACACAACTAATTGTAGATGATTTTGGCTATGCAATCAGCTTGAATTCAACTCCAGAAAGAATAATATCGCTTGCTCCAAGCAATACGGAGATATTATACGCTTTAGGAGTTGGTGATAAAGTTGTTGCGGTAACAGATTACTGCAATTTTCCACCTGAGGCAAAAAATAAAACGAAGATTGGTGGTTACTCTACTGTAAATGTTGAGAAAGTCATCTCTCTCAATCCAGACCTTGTGGTTGCATCCTACGGTAATGGAAAGGAAACTGTGGAATTTCTTCGAAACTATGTTCCAGTTATAGCTCTGAATCCCCAAAATCTAAGTGATGTTATGAAAGATATCGAATTACTGGGAAGAGCAACAGGTCAGGAGGAGAACGCAACTAAAATCATCGAAATGATGAGAGAAAAGATAAAAGAGATAAAAAAGAGACACAAGCCAAACGAATCCAGAGAATTGAAGGTTGCACATATACTCTGGCACGATCCTATATGGGTTAGTGGTAAGAACACATTTATTGATGAAATAATTACGATTGCAGGTGGTGAGAACGTTTTCGATTTTGAAGGATGGAGAATAGTGAGTGAAGAAGACTTAATTGAGAAAAATCCGGATGTTATAATTGTTAATGCTGGAACAGGAATGAGTAAGGGCAGAAACATTATTTATGAGGAGGTTATGAATCTGAGGATTAAAGCTGTGGATGAAGGTCATGTTTATACCATAGACCCGGATATCATTTCAAGACCTTCTTACAGACTCGTTTATGCTCTTGAAGAGATTGCGAATATTCTGAACGAGGTGAAGAGTAATGTTAGCGAAATTGAAAATTGAACCTATCGACAAAAAGGCAATGGAAGAAGCAAGAAAAAGGCAGAATGAGCTGACAAAACCAAAAGGGAGTTTGGGAATGCTGGAAGAACTGTCAATCAAGATAGCCGGTATAAAAGCTCAACCAAGGCCAAAGCTCAAAGATAAGGCTATCATAACAATGGCAGCAGACCACGGTGTTGTTGAAGAGGGAGTTAGTCTTTACCCGCAAGAGGTTACCCGACAAATGGTTTTAAACTTTCTGAGAGGAAAAGCAGCGATAAATGTGCTGGCAAGGCATGTTGGAGCAAGGGTAGTTGTTGTTGACATGGGTGTGATTGGTGGTTTTAGTGAGAAGGGAATAGTATGCAAGATGATAGATTTTGGAACAAAAAATATGACTAAGGGCAAAGCAATGACAAGGGAGCAAGCTATCGATTCAATTAAAGCGGGAATTGAAGTCGTTGAAGAAGAAATCTCCAAAGGACTTGACATCGTTTGCACAGGAGACATGGGAATTGGAAATACAACTGCTGCAAGTGCCATATCTGCGGTTATTATGCAAAAAGAGGTTGAGAATGTAACTGGAAGAGGAACTGGCATCGATGATGAGCAGCTTTCTCACAAAATTGAAGTTATAAGAAGAGCAATAGAGGTCAATCAACCTTTCGAAGATGCAATCGATGTACTTGCCAAAGTTGGTGGTTTCGAGATAGGGGGGCTTGCAGGTGTTATATTGGGTGCAGCAGCAAACCGCATCCCTGTTGTGATTGATGGTTTTATTTCTACCTCCTCTGCATTACTTGCTGTAAAACTTAAACCGGAAGTTAAGGATTATCTTATAGCATCACATTGCTCAGCAGAACCGGGTCATAAGCTAGCACTTAATTTTCTTAAGCTCAAACCAATTCTGAATTTGAATATGAGACTGGGAGAAGGAACAGGTGCAGCTTTAGCACTTTCTATAATTGAGGCTGCAACAAAAGTTCTGGATGAGATGGCTACTTTTGAAGAAGCTGGCGTTTCTAAGGCAGAAAAATGATTACGCTTATCCTCGGCGGGGCAAGGAGTGGAAAAAGCAGTTTTGCTCAGAAATTAGCAGAAAGCAGAAAAGTGCTTTTCGTTGCTACTGCAGAAGCTCTGGATGATGAGATGAGAGAAAGGATTGAAGAACACAAAAAGCAACGTCCTTCATCATGGCGAACTCTGGAAGCTACATCCAGAATTGGAAAAAAGATAGCCGAAAATGTGGGTAATGCGGAAGTCGTAATCATCGATTGCATAACCATGCTAGTCTCAAATGTAATGCATGAAATTGAAAGGGAATTGGATGAGTTGATTGATTGCATGAAGAAAGTCGATGCAAGCTTCATCATCATCTCCAATGAAGTTGGTTTAGGAATTGTGCCCGAAAACAAATTGAGCAGGACATACAGGGATGCACTCGGATGGGTGAATAAGAGACTGGCTGAATATGCTGATGAAGTCTTCTTTATGATTGCTGGGATACCTGTTAAGATAAAATGAAACTTGCAGCTAAGCTTAAGGTAAAGTTAAAGAACGCAGTAGAGAAAAATCAAGCTGATGGAATACTTCTTTCTGGAGGACTGGATACAAGCGTTTTAGTGGCAATCTCCAGTAATATGATCGGGATTAATATAAGCTTGGAAGATTTTAGCTCCGATTTAGAATATGTTAAAATGCTTGAGAAAATTTTTGATATGGAAGTTTATTATGTCACAGTTAAAATAGAAGAGGCTTTATCCTCAATAAAGCATGTTATAAAGATTCTCAAAACTTTTGATCCAGCATTACCAAATGATCTTGCTGTCTATTTCGGGATAAAATTTGCAAAAAAGATTGGCTTGAAAAGTGTGATGACGGGAGATGGGAGCGATGAGCTCTTTGGCGGTTACAGTTATATGAAAGATATAGAAGATTTGAACACATATATTGAAAGAATTTTACCAAACATTTACTTCAGCTCCAACTGCATTTGCGAACATTTTGGAATTGAAATTGTACAGCCATATTTATGCAGGAGCGTTGTAGATTTCTCTCTGAATACACCACCGGAATTTAAAATAAGAAATGGAGTAGGAAAGTGGATATTGAGGAGAGCTTTTGAGGATTTACTTCCAGCAGAAATAATATGGCAGGATAAAAGACCTCTTGAGTATGGCTCGGGAATGACAAGGTTAAGGGAAATAGTAAGTTCAAAAATCTCTGATAAAGAATTCAGACAAAAATGTGAGCTTTATCCTGTAAAGTTTATGAGTAAGGAACATCTGTACTATTATGAAATCTATAGAGATGTGGTTGGAGAGATTCCAGAACCGAAGAAAGATGAGAAAGCATGCCCTTACTGTGGTGCTGGAATGAATCCTTCTTCTTTTCACTGTAGAGTCTGTGGGGGAGTGTCAGAGATTTTTCCTTCCAAGCTATAGCATCTTATATTGATGAAATCTTCAATGATCTGGGCTGGATGACCATAAATCCACACCTTAAAGTCGAGGTAGCTTTAGAACTCTACAAAGACAAAGAGATTTCACTCGAAAAAGCTGCTGAAATTGCTGGAATGGGGGTAATAGAATTCAGGGAACTCATTAGCAGAAAAGTTAAAAAAGAAGCTAAATTATTTAAAAACCGATTCTATATACCCTCAAGAGTTTATGAGGGGCTATTAAAGGCAAAAGAACAGGAATATGATTTTGTAGACTACGCACTTCAGCTATTAGATAAAATGATGCAGAGGTTAATATTGTCAAAGAACTTGCTGGTACCTTAGAGTCTCAATATTGTGGTTATCATCTTCAACCTTCTTTCCTAAATCCTTAACAAGCATCGCTGTGATATCTATAGCAGCCTTAATAGCCGTATGCAAATTATAAAACGTCCCGCTTATCTCTATAGGCGCTCTGGTCTAGCAGGCAATTATCGAACGCCTCAACAATATACTCAATTTTTTCCTTGTACCTCTCAATTCTCATCACATTTGGTAAAGTTTTTTATGAATATGATTTTTCTCTATCAATAAAGATAATTATAAGACAGTTAAGTTTGTACTGTTAATGTGAAATTATTGTTATAAAGTTATAATATCATTAATTTTAATTACATTTAAGTAAGTTATAAATAGTTTTGTTCATAACCAACAATATAAAAATTTAAATTCATAAATTTTTTATATCATAATATTCAGCTACCATAAAATTTTGGTGAATAGAATGAATATTATCAATAAATCTGTGAGAATGGTGGCTGTACTCTTAACCGTTCTCACCCTTAGCGGAATAACACAAGCAATAATTATTGTCCCGGATGACTATCTCAGAATCCAGTGGGCAATAGATAATGCAAGCGACGGAGATACAATTGTTGTAAGGGATGGAATCTACGTTGAAAACGTTGACGTTTACAAGCGTTTGACAATCAGGTCAGAGAACGGTTCTGCTAACTGTACTATTAAAGCTGGATTCGGAAATGTATTCAGCATAACTGCCGATTATTCAAGCATAACTGGTTTTACTTTTGCCGGAGCAGGTGAAAACGAATTTCTATTTGCTGGCATCAGCATTAACGCCAATCACTGCAGAATTACAGACAATCTGTGCTTGAATAACAGTGTTGGAATAGCTCTTTACGGAGCAAATGACAACATAATTACAAACAACAACATCACCAATAACATTTTCGGAATTAGACTTTACTATTCAAATAACAACTTAATCTACCTGAATGACTTCATTAACAGTAGAAATGTTTATTCTTATGAATCAACCAATTTATGGAATTCATCGAAGCAAACAATCTATCAATACAGCGGTAAAACCTTCATCAACTACCTCGGAAATTACTGGAGCGACTATAAGGATCAGGATGAACCAAGCTTTAGTGGTGAGGACTTACCCGGCGGTTATATGCCACCAGAGAATTATTTAGACCTTAATGGTGATGGTGTTGGAGATACGCCTTATACAGCATACGTGGGCTCAGACAAAGACTACCATCCACTCATGAAGCCTTTTGAGAACTATTTTGTACTTGGGGAGAAACCTAAGCTGGTTGATTATGAAATAAAGAATCTTTGGGAGGATTATATAAGAGAGAAAATAGAAAATGGAGGCATTCTTGGGGAATTAGAGATAATAAGTTTTTAGGGTGCTTACAAAATTACCAACAAAATACCAATTCTAACATCTCAATACTCTAAATAACAAACCCATATAACTCCCTACAAAAAGATACATAGCCAAATACGTTTCTACAGGGAACAAACCTGAA
>Ga0209426_1001289_pt1 | contig 16237 bp, 17 predicted proteins | sample Deesub1362B_J571_FD_187697 | JGI IMG/M metagenome (GOLD analysis project Ga0209426, IMG submission 187697) | Deep oceanic, basalt-hosted subsurface ecosystem from Juan de Fuca Ridge flank, Pacific Ocean, CORK Borehole 1362B_J2.571 (SPAdes)... ...
CGAAGAAGGTCGGAATAAGGGCAATAGCAAAACACTTCGGCATAAGCATCTCAACCGCGTCTGACATGCTCCGGCGCGGAATGAAAAAGGTTCTGAATAAGTACTTTGAGGAGAATTAGTGGATCCATTAAATTTTAGGTATCCTTTATAATCTTATGGTTTATATTATACAGATTGGAAAGGGCTGAGGAGGCATTGCGGTGAATGTAAAGATAATTATCAACGGCATTGAAGTTATGGGCGAGCTTTTTGATACCCCGACGGCAAAAAAGGTGTACCAGAGTCTGCCCCTTGAGTCGGAGGTGAACCGCTGGGGGGATGAGATATACTTTTACGTCCCTGTGGAGGCTGAGCTGGAGGAGGGTGCAAGGGAGGAGCAGGAAGTAGGAAACATCTGCTTCTGGACTGCTGGCAAGGCTATAGCTATATTTTTCGGACCTACGCCCGTAAGCGTCTCGGGAGAGCCTCGAGCTATTGAGCCGGTAAATCTTATCGGAAGGATTACAGGTGATGTCAGTGTTTTAAGGAAAGCAAAAGATGGGGACAGGGTGAGGGTTGAGAGGGGTTGAATCTCTAAACTTCATCTTCTTTTTGTTAGCTCTAAAAGTATATCCACCAATCTGAAAATTTTTATGGCTGAGTAAAGAGCTCTTCTCTATGATTGAGCTTTCGCCTGAGGAGCTTTACATTCTCATCCACCTGAGAAGAGCGAACGCAGACTACGCAAATGCGATTGCAAAGAGGCTCAAATTTCCGAGAGATGAGGTGATGCACACTCTAAGGCGTCTTGAAGAAGCTTCCCTTGTTGAGCGCTCCTCAGGCTCGGCGATAAAGAAAAGTGAGGCGAGATTTAAACTCACCCTTGAGGTGAGAAAGCACCACCTGTACTTCACTCTAAGCAGAAAGGGCGAACACCTCCTAAGAAGCTTGTTGAAGAAGGGAATTGCCCTGTACTTCAAAGAACGCTATTCTGAGGAAGCCTTTGAGCTTCTTGAGTTTCTTAAGAAAGCGGGATGCGAGAATCACCTCCATATTTCGAAGGCTCTCTCCCTTCCAGTTGAAAGAACAAAGGCTCTGCTTGAAACTCTGAGAGAGGAGAGGCTTGTTGATCTCTGCAGGGCAAAGGTGCTGAAGAGAAAGCACAGAAGGGCGAAGCCAAAAAAGGAGACAAGGACCCACCACAAGTACTACCGGGTTACGAGGTTGTATGAGCTTATTGTGAGGGAGGGGTTATAGCGCGGGATTCAAATCTATCATTGAAATAGGATGTTTTATTTAGAGAATATGAGAAGAGTTTTAGAGTTATTCTTTTTGTTGAGCAATATCTTCCAATATCCTTTCTATCTGGTATTCAAAAGTGGGGAGGTCTCCTTTTATAGTTTCCCATACAATCTGATAGCTTACACCAAAATACTCATGTATCAACTTGTCTCTCATTCCAGCTATTTCCTTCCAGTCAACCTCGGGATAATCCTTCTTAATTTCTTCAGGCATGCTTTTAACAGCTTCTCCTATAATTTCAAGGTTTCTTATGACAGCATCCATGGTCTTCTTATCCTTAATAAAATCTTCATAGTCCATTCCATGAGTGTATTCCATTATATTTTCAATAGCCTCGATTATATCCGTTAAAAATAGTCTGATGTCCCTCTTTTTAGACATAAACAGCCTCCCTGATTATAGAAGGCTTTATTAGAGGCTTGAGAGCATCTGGAGTTACAAGCTCAACCTTTACCCCGAGTTTCTCGCTTAAATAGTTTTCAAGCTTTATGAACTTTATAAATCCAACTGGTTTCTCAAACTCTACCAGAATATCTATATCGCTACCTTCTCTCTGTTCCCCCCTGGCGTATGAGCCAAAAAGAGCTATTCTACTGACATTAAATTTCTCCCTGAGATAAGGAAGTTCCTCTCTCAGTTTTTTGATTATCTCTTGTCTTGTTTTCATACTCATAATATCTAACTTTTTTAACATCCGACTTAAAGAAGGTTACGGCACCACTTCAATAGCCGGTCTGACGAACCTGACTTTTCCTTAACTGCGTTTAAATTTTAACACCAAAATTAAACTAAGATTATGTTTAGGTCAGAGGACTTAGTAAACCAGAGGGCAAGGGATATTCTGCGCACATTGAAAAAGTGAGGTGTTAGAACAAAATTGTATGGGAATGCAATTTTGATACTGATTATACTTCAGGGAGAAAAAGAAAAGAAAAATATAGCTCTGACAGTACCAGGCATCAGATAAAAGAGCCCGGCTGTTTCATAAGATAGTAAATTATTTATTTTACTTGTAAAAATTGTTGTACTTCTAAAAAATTTTTTATTAATAGATTTTTATTATCAATTTGTATCGCCTTTTCTGTGACCAATTTTCTATCACCTAAACAACCCAAAGACAGTTTATTTTCCTTTCTTGACCATGTTAGTGCAATAAAGAGTTTATCACACTTTTTAAATTCGCTTAGATTTATCTTAGCTACTCTTATACCTGTTTGAATGCTTATATGCTCAAAAAATAAATTAAAATTCGCATCTCTTCTTAATATAAATCTAGAACTTCCGACTGGAAAATCAAATATTATTATATCTCCAACAGATTCGAATAAATTGCTGTCACTAGTGGTAAATATAATTGTTCCTTCGTTTTCATTTATATCTTTTATTTTATTTTTTATATCTCTTGGGGCAATTATATTTTCTTTTTCACAATTTTTTATTATTTCGTTCGCTTTTTCGTAATTTGGGTTGATTTCTAATGCTTTATTTGCATAATTTGTTGCAATATCGCAATTTTTGAGTTTAAAATAAATCAGGCCAATGTTGTAATATGGTTTTTCAAAATTAGGACTTATGTTTATAGATTTATTAAACGCTTGAATTGCGCCTGAAAAATTCCCTAAATATGCAAGTGAAATGCCTTTTTCATTCCAGGCGACACTACTATTCTTATCGATTTTAATAGCATTATCAAAAGCATTTAAGGAATTTTTGACATATTCTGGAAAATTATATTTTATTCCCATATTTCTCAAAAAAATTCCCTTATTTATCCAGGCATCCCGACTCATCTTTATTTCTCCTTCAATACTGCCTTGATGAGTCCACCCTAATTGCTTATAAAAATAATGTCCATAATATCTACTTCCAAATTCACAAAATGTGATTACTTCATTAGATTTTGGCGTATATTGAGGGTCTATGAATATCATGCCCGCAAAGATACCACCAGGAGGTAGTTTTTCAATATCAATAATCAATTGACATGTAGAAAAGTTTGTTTCTGTTTTTCCTCCATAAACTATTGAAGGAGTTGATTGAGCTTCTATAATATTACAATTTACACAGCTTGTCTTTGCCATAACAATATAGTTTAGTATTACTCCTGGAAAATCAAAAGTCACTTCAATATCTTCTAAAGATACTGTATCGCCCTCATTTATTATAGCGAAACTGTATGCAATATATCTGTCTTTCCATTTAATTCCATGGACATCGTCATTCTCAGAATATAAGTGAGGCATTTCGTAAAAGTCAAATCTGAGTTTTGGTTTTTCAAACAATGTAAATCTTGAAAAATCTTTTTTTAGATTACCAGCTCTATCTCTAATAAAAAACTCAGCAGTATACATATCAGGTTTTAATTTTTCGCTTGGTATAAAAATTAAGACCTTATCTTTGCTTATTTTGGTACCATTAATCTCTCCCGAATATGCTCCAGTTAACTTTATGAAAGAACTCTCTAAGTCTAAACCAGATCCTCCACTATCCTCAATTTTGACTCTTATATCTGATAGATTGAAAAGGTTTGAATTTGGTAATGGAGTAACCTCAATAATTGTTGGTGGTTCTTTATCAATAGAAGGGAAAATATGTGCTAATATTGGAGATAAATACGAAGTTAGTACGATACCTAATACAAAACCAATAGCTCCGGTTACTAACTTATTGTGCCTATTACAAAAATTTTTTAGATATTCAACTATGTTCCTCTTAATTTTCTTATTTTTATTCTTATTTTGGATTTTTTTAGTTTCCATATCCCTTGAAACTTTACACAACTGCTAAAATTACAATAATGAAATGCGATTTTTTATGATGCGCCTCTCCTATTCTAAATTGGCCCATTTCTCAATCCTTCTTCTATCACTTCCCCCTCCACTTCACATTAGGAACATACCGTCTCGCCGCCTCTACCAGGGCATCCATCTCCTCATCGCTGAACATCGCCAGCCTGCGAAGCTCTTCGCTCATCGCCAGGTGAGGCACAAACTTCTGGAGCACGTAGCGCTTCGCACCCTGCAAAGAGCGCGCTATAGCTTCGACCTCATCCTCGCCGTGCACACCCTTAATCACAGTGGTGCGGAACTCGTGGTCGATGCGGGAGGTTATTATAATGTCGATGCTCTTTTCTATGCGGCGAAGCTCGCCATTTATATCCACGCCAGCCACGCGGGAATAATCCTTGGCGCGCAGAGGTGCCTTAACATCCATGGCGATGTAGTCAACAAGCTTTTCTTTGATAAGCGAGCGCAGCATCTCCGGGTTGGAGCCGTTCGTATCCAGCTTCACCTCCAACCCAAGCTCCTTAATCGTGGCACATAGCTGGGGTAAATCCTTGTGCAGCGTAGGCTCGCCACCGGTTATGCACACCCCGTCGAGGAAATCGCGGTTGCGCCGCCAGAAGCGAAGGAGATAGTCTAAGGGCACATCCTCAAAGCTCTCAGGGCTGAGTACCAGCTTGTGGTTATGGCAGAAGCCACAGCGGAAGTTGCAGCTGGGGAGGAAGATGGTGGAGACTATCTTCCCGTCCCAGTCTACAAAGCTCGTCTCGAGCACGCCTTTGATTTGCATTTTTATGCCTCTTTTTAATTTAAACAGATATGCCATTATTTTGCTTATTTGATGTTCCAATTAAAGCAATTCCAACGAATATCACAGCTAGTGCCATTAGTGGCTTCCATTTGATTAATATCTCTGGTACTGAGATGAGCTTTGGATCTGGAGGGATCGATTTTATAACTCTGTATGGTACCTTATAATCTCTTAGTATTTCAATTAAAAATCCATAATATGGCCTACTTTCATTAAAAATATGTTCTAAATATTCTCTAGATAACTCCACTTCTGCATCAAGGGTGTTATCTTCATAAGCTCGTATATGTACTTCAAACAGTTCATTTAAAGGTTTAACTAAGCCAAATACTTGACCATCTTTCCATGTTTGTAATATAGGCTCATAAAACCCCTCGCGTAGGAGTATTTTTTTAATTATTTCTATGTCCTCAACTTTTATTGCTCCATATCCCACTTTTTATCGCCTCCAAAAATAAAAAGGGGTGGGTTAGTTTGCACCCATCACCGCCGCGGCAAGCTCCTGCTCGCTGGGCACGGAGCCACGCCACGCGGCGATCTCTTCATCCTCGCCGTCAACCACGACGATGCTCGGCGTCGCTAATACAGAGTGCATTCCTGCCTCTGCCATACCCTCGACGCTCTCCACGTCGTAGTACTCCACCTTAATACCCTTCGCCTCCAGCTTTGCAGCAAGCTCCTTGGCAGCAGGGCAGCGCGGGCAGTTCTGCTTCCAGAAGAGCTTTATCCTGCGCTGCGTCGCCGTGGTAGGCACGCTTCCAGCGTTGCCCAGAAAGCTTCGCTTGTTCCACTCTATAGCCTGCCTCCTGTCACGGAGTTCGGCTATCTTGCCCTTATTCCAGCTCCCCACCTTAGAGAAGAAGCCAGTTACGCGGGTTATGTACTCCACGTTGTGGCTTCCACAGTGGGGGCACGTGTTGCTTATTATGTCTTCTTCCATTTCTTTCACCTCCTGTTCTACCACAGCCCGCGATCTACCCGCCCACAGTCTAAACATGAGGAGAACTCGGGGGAGAAGGCTATCTGATCGTTGGTGGTGTGCTTGAAGGTGCGCACTACGAACTTGGCTATTGCTTCAGGGTCAGGCTTCGCCTCGCCCAGCCAGATGTGGGTGAGGCTGCCAGCGTGAATCATGGGATGGAACATCCCTTCCTTCTTAACCCGCTCTATTGGCGATATTGGTGCGGAGATGTTCAGGTAGGTGGAGTTGGTATAGTAGACCTCGCCGCGCTCTATGCTACCCTTCACCACCTCTCGCGTCTCGCTGGGATAGTGCTCCAAGTCGAGCTTTGCCATGCGGTAAGCGGTGCTCTCCGCTGGAGTCTGCTCCAGCACGAAGCGCATATCGTACTCCTCGCTCAGGCGCTCACTTTCCTTGTTCATGTGGGCTATGACCTTCAAGCCAAAGCGAAGGGCATAATTGCTCTCGTGCATCTCCTCGCCCAGGTGGTACTGCACCAGCTCATTCAAGCCCAGCATTCCCATGAGGAAGGTGGCGCGGTGCAGGCGGTAGTAGGGCTCGCCGTCTTTATCCATGGCAAGCAAACCGAGGGGTCCGCGAAGCCCTAGGTTAAGAAGCCTGGTTATGAAGCCACGCTTGGCAACGTGCGCCTCGGCTGCGAGCTTCATTCTCTGCGAGAGAATCTCAAACAGCAGGTCGTCGTTGCCATTCGCCTCGTAGGCAATGCGAGGCAGGTTTATTGTCACATTCTGCATTGCAGAATAGCGCATCTTCCAGGGCGTCTTGGCATCGCGCAGGTCATTCTCATCCAGCTTGAACGCAAGGCGGCAGCACTCACTAATCTTCGCGGTTTCGCCGCGGTCGAACACGTAATAGCTGTTGCCCCGCTCAGAGGAGAGCTGGGCTATCTCGTACAGAAACTCCTCGTAGCCCTCGGTGCGGAAGAGGCGTTCAGTTATGTGGAGCTGGGGCTTTGGGAAGAAGAAGGGCCTGCCCATGCCGTCGCCCTGCATGTACACCTTTATCAAAGCCCTCGCGAAGCGCTGCGCCTCGGGCAGGTAATCCTCATAGGTGTTGCCCGTGTACTTGCCCTCAGGGCCAATAGCTTCGACGTCGGCGAAGTGCTTTGGCACCTCCCAGTAGAGGTTGAGATCGCTGAATATGCTCTGTCCCCCTCTGGCAACCGCCTGCTGGGCGAACTCAAAGACCAGCATCTGCGCGACCTGCTCCAGCTCCTCGTCCGACTTCCCCACGAAGTAGGGTGCCATGAAGAGGTTCACCGCATCCCAGCCTATTGCACCCGCGAACACGCCCTGCAGGGCGGCTGAGAACTTTATGAGGTGGAGAACCAGCACCTCGGGATGCTTCGCTGGCTTTGAAATTGAAAGAGCGTTGGGCAGGTTGAGACCGAACTTCTTCACGTACTCGATGCTATTACCTGAGCAGTAAGGGCGGTCTATAAACCCTAAGTCGTGCAGGTGAATATCGCCCCGCTCATGGGCGAGTGCCACGTCGGGTGAGAACACCTTTAGCAGAGCGTACTGCTTCTTTATACTCTCGGCTAAGCTCAGGTTGGTCGCTTCTGGCCCATGAGGCACGTTGGCATTTTCCTTGTTCTGCTTTGTTATGAGCTGTTCAACGTCGTAGATTGGCATACCAAGGCGGGTGTACTGCTTGCGCTGCTCCTCAAGCTTGAGCTTTATGAGTTCAGCGTTAACGATCTCGCGGATTAGCGGACCTGTGATGAACTCAATACCAGAGTCGCGGATAATCCTCTCAACCCTGTCGGCGATTAGGTGTGCGGTAGCCTCATCTATCGTGGTTTCCTTGAGCAGTGACTTCACAATCCTGCTTTTATCCCAGGTTATCACATCGCCCTCACTGACCTTAACGAAGAGAGCAATGTCAGTCGAATCCTGCTGCATTTGCACTTTTTGTCCCATATCTCTTCCCCCGAGTTTGAACTTCCGAACAAATTCGGATTACTTGTTAGCATTATTAATAATCTTCATACTATATAAACATTTTGATTTGGTATTTTAATATAGATATTGCAAAAAGTAAGTAAAATTAACATAAGTTGAGCAAGAGGGTGCTGCCTCCACAAGCAGCGCTTAGGATTATTAACGGTTACCCGGAAGCTTCGCTTGCGGGTGACGGAGTTACCCGTCTCGTGCGGAGCACGATAGGGTGACGGAACTACTCCCTCACCTTCGCAAGCGCAACGACTCGATCCCCCTCCTCCAGCTTCATCAGCCTTACGCCCTGGGTATTCCTCCCCATCACAGATATCTCTTTCGCCTTGAGACGGATAACCACACCTTTCGCACTTGTGAGCACCACCTCATCGCTGTCCAGAACGCTGAGCACGCCCACCACCAAACCATTGCGCACGCTCGGTATAATGTTAATCACGCCCTTGCCTCCCCGCCTCTGAAGCGGGTACTCCTCAATGGGAGTGCGCTTTCCATAGCCGTTTTCAGTAACCGCAAGTATGGTGGTGCCCGGCTTAACAACCTCTACTCCAACAACCTCGTCTTTCCTGCGCAGTGTTATTCCGGTAACCCCCATTGCAGTGCGCCCCATCGCCCTGACGTCCTGCTCAGAGAAGCGTATAGCCTTGCCGTAGCGCGTTGCTAGGAGTATCTCCTGCCTGCCGTCGGTCAGTTCAACCTCAACCAGCTCATCGCCCTCTGCTAAGCTTATCGCAAGTATTCCGCCTCTGCGGGGGTTGCTGAAGGCGCTCAGCGGTGTCTTCTTAACTTTACCCTGCTTTGTAGCGAAGAACACGTAGCGTTCCTCGGAGAAGTCGCGCACCGCCAGCGTGGCTGTGATCCTCTCGTTGGCCGCCTCCTCAAGGAGGTTGACCATCGCTTTGCCCCTGGAATACCTGCCGGCGGTGGGGATCTCATAGACCTTGCGCCAGTACACCTTGCCGGTGTTTGAGAAGAACAGCATATAGTCGTGGGTTGAGGCCACGTAGATATCCTTCACCTGGTCCTCCTTTGCTTCAACCCCCACTATGCCTCTGCCACCGCGGCGCTGCTGGCGATAGGTGCTCACGGGCAGGCGCTTTATATAGCCTCCTTGTGTGATAGTAACCACCATTTCCTCCTTGGCGATTAAATCTTCGATGCTTATTTCCTCTGCCTCCGCGACAATCTCAGTCCTGCGCTCATCCCCGTACTTCTGCTTAATCTCCAGCGTCTCCTTCTTAATCACCTGAAGAATCTTCTTCTCACTGGCTAATAGGCTGCGAAGGTAATCTATCTCCTTGAGAAGCTTGCGGTACTCCTCCTCAATCTTCTCCCTTTCGAGAGCGGTAAGCTTCTGGAGGCGCATGTCCAGAATCGCCTGGGCTTGGGTATCGGTCAGCGAAAAGCGCTCCATAAGCTTAGCCTTGGCTTCCTCAACGCTTGGCGAGCCACGAATGAGCTTTATAACTGCATCTATGTTCTCCAAAGCTATGCGCAGCCCCTCTAAGATGTGGGCGCGCTTCTCAGCTTTGCTCAACTCAAAGCGCGTCCTTCTGGTTACAACCTGCTTGCGGTGCTTTATAAACTCCAAGATGGTGTCGCGCAGGTTTAAAACACGAGGTTCACCGTCGACGAGAACAAGATTAATAATCCCGAAGGTGGTCTCAAGCTGTGTGTTCTTGTAGAGCTGGTTGAGAATCACCTCAGGAGAAGCGCTCTGTTTTAGCTCAATAACAACGCGCATACCCTCGCGGTCGCTCTCGTCGCGTATGTCTGTGATGCCCTCTATCTTCTTATTTCTCACAAGTTCGGCGATGCTCTCTATGAGCTTCGCCTTGTTCACCATGTATGGGATCTCGGTGATAATAATCCGCTTCTTGCGCTTGTCCTCCTCTATGTGCGTCCTCCCTCTAAGCCTGATTGTGCCCCTCCCGGTGGAGTAGGCTTGAATTATCCCTTTCTTGCCCAAGATATACGCGCCCGTGGGGAAGTCCGGCCCATGGATGACCTCCATAAGCTCTTCAAGGGTGGCGTCGGGGTTGTCTATGAGCATGGCTATGGCGTCGCACACCTCGCAGAGGTTGTGCGGCGGGATATTGGTCGCCATTCCCACGGCGATGCCAGAGGAGCCGTTCACCAGCAGGTTGGGAAGCTTCGCGGGTAGCACGCTGGGCTCTTGCAAAGATTCATCGAAGTTGGGGACGAAGTCAACGGTATCCTTCTCAATGTCCGCCAGCATCTCCTCAGCTATCTTCGCAAGCCTCGCCTCGGTGTAGCGCATCGCCGCCGGGGCGTCGCCGTCTACGCTTCCAAAGTTTCCCTGCCCGTCGATTAAGGGATAGCGCAAGGAGAAGTCCTGAACCATCCTAACAAGGGCGTCGTATACAGCGGCGTCACCATGAGGGTGGTACTTACCGAGCACCTCACCAACGATGCGCGCACTCTTCTTATACGGGCGGTTGTGAAACAAGCCAAGCTCGTACATCGCATATAGGATGCGGCGGTGCACTGGCTTCAAGCCGTCGCGCACGTCTGGGAGAGCTCTACCCACGATTACGCTCATCGCGTAATCTATGTAGGAGCGCTTCATCTCCTCCTCTATCGCCACTGGTATGATTTTCTCCTTCGCTGCTGCCATCTAAAGTCCCGGTTAAGATTCGCTGTGAGGGTATAAAAAATTTGTCTATTTGTATCCCAACATCAGAGCTCAAACCCCGAGGAAGTAAATTATAGTTGGGAGGATGAGCACCCCCATACAGTGGGACCTTCTAACCCCAGAGAAGGCGGCGAGTATGCCTATTGCGGCACTGGTAATCGCCACCAGCACACCGTATATGCCTGTAAATAGGGAGATGCTCAGCCCCAGAAAGGCAAGCACAGCGAGGGAAAGCGTTGTGTAGTTTATTCTTCCTATTCTCTTTATTGCTGCCCTGGCGATAAGAAGCGTAGCTAAGGCGGCAAAGGAGGAGGCGAGCATTGCCACAGCTAGCATGAATGTGAAATCTGCCAGCTCCGCTTCGCCTATAAGCATAGCTGCCGCAACGCTGGCGCCGCTGCGGGGGTTGCCTATTAAATATAATGCCAGAAGGGCGAAGATGGCAGCGGCGGTATTAACGCCGCCGTGGGCTACGAGAAACTCCCTCTCGTTGCGACGCCGGAAAAAGCTCTGCACAAGCAAAGCGCTCTGCGCACTGCCTATGCCGGGAAGCAGTCCAGCAAGCACGCCTCCCACGCCACCTGCGAGTATGCCTCTCGAGTAGTATCCCCTCTCGTGGACAAGGCTCTGCTCAGGTGGTGTGCTGCGCAGGCGTAGTGACGTTAGTATGGTACTTATCCCGAAGAAGCCGGTGAGCGCAGGGAATAGGGCGTACTGCGGTGGGAGCAGAGGGTAGTTAAGGATAATGTATCCCAGCGCTCCGGAATAAAGCACAACGAGTAGGGCGTAAAACCTCCTCCTCAACCCCTGCTCCAGCCATAGCATGTACGCGAGCACACCCGTGAGGAGCAGTGGAATGTGCTGCCTCACCATGGGATATACTTGAGGAAGAGCAAAATACAGGAAGGGTAGAGCCACGAAGCTGAAAAGCGTTGAGCCTAAGCCCCCGAGCACCGTCAGTCGAATCGCCTCGTAGCCTCGCCCCTGGTTTAAAAGGCGATGCCCAGGTAGCGTGGCAAGAACGTTGTCCTCCTGAGGTGCACCCAGTAAAATCGCCGGAACATAGTTCACAAAGGAGTGCACAACACTCAGGGCTACGATGAAGGCAAGCAGCGACCAGAGTCCAAAGCTCTCAAGGAGGATCGCAGATGCAGAAACAAGTATTATAACAATATTGTTCACATGCAGCCCAGGCACTAAGCCTGTGATTACACCACAAACGCAGCCAAGAAAGGTAAGCGCAGCTACCTCAAGCATCGTACCTCATCCCCCTCCCGTGGCACCACCTCAAGCTCGCCGCGATACTCCTCAAGCCTGCCGATAACCTCGATGCGAGCGCCCTCTCTGAGGCAACTTTTGTTCACGTCTTCAGCCACCCTCTTAAACAGGGGCACAGAGACCTCGCCAGTGCCATCGCGAATGCGCAGAAATACGTGCCCCGCCTCGTGGTTTTTAACTCTCACCACCTCTCCGGCAACCTTCACCGTAGCGCCAAGCTGGGCGCTGCTGAGCTCACCAATGCTGACCTCTTTTGCTTCTGCAAGGCTTGCAGCGAAGAAAAGCATTAGCAAGCCGGCGGTGGCTATAGCAAGAGATAGGCTAACCACCTCGCTGTTGCGCATCTGTGAGTACCTCCAGGATCTCTGTCACCCTGCTGCCACGAAGGTTAAAAAAGCTCTTCTCCACCCTGAGCTTTACCAGGTCTCCCTCTCTGGCGTTGACGTCGTTGGGCAGGGTGTGCACCCCAGGTTTAACACCGGCGCGTATATCGTAGTTCACCTTGACCCTTGCAATGCTCCCCTCTTTAATCACCCTGCCGAAGGTGTAGTCACGAGCATAGCGACGCTTAAAGTAGGTGGAGAAGGCAGCCACAGCAACCAGCGAGGCAAGGAGAAAATGGATGTACGGGTAGCGCCACGCCACCTGGGGCACAATCACCTTAAATATTAGGAGAAGGAGTGTGATTGAAAAGTAGGTGAGGAAGAAGTCCCTGTAGGGGAGATAATCCTCAGAGAAGTAGTCCTTCACCTGACCAAAGGTTAAGCTAAGGGATAATAATCCGGAGATTATAAGCAGGGGGATAGTGGTTTTTAAGCTGATGAAGTCGAATATTAGCAGTACCGCGAGTATAAAGAAGAGGAAGGTGAAAAGCTGCGTCTTTAGTATGACATAGTCCTGAAACTCCACACCTCTTTTTTCAAAGAGAGGGTAGATTCTCCTGGCGTCTACCTCACCCAAGTAGGTGCGCAGCTTTCTCAGGAGGAGAATGAGCTTTATAAGAAAACCAAGGGCATGGTAGTACACTCTACCAGCGGCTCTGAATGTAGCCTCTCCAATCCGTTCCACTAAGTCCATGCTCTCGCCTCACTCAAAGGTACAGGTTGCGGTGAAGTAGTAACGGGTTGTGTTCACATTAAAGGGCGTACACTCATCTCTACTCCAATCCCCATAAAATGAATAGCACACATATTTAAGTGCCTGCCTTATGACTGAGACACCAACAGAAGATTTTGTGCATGTGGGGTCGTCTATCATGTACTCAGGTGCTAAAATATGTATATTGAATTGATAGTGGGTACGATTGCCTTTACTTCCCACGTTTACCATCTCCACCTTAGTAATCTTCACAATTCCTGGGGGGAGTTCATTCACATCATCTGCACGGTATCCCATACCGCGCATGCCTGCGGCAAAGGTGGCACCATCCCTGGCAGCGGCATGTGCCTTGCTCAGCTCATTCGCCCTCGTAATGTATGGAAACACTGCCACCACCATTATCATTATCGCTCCTACTAGGATAATAAACTCAATGGATACCTGCCCACCGCAGTTTTTTAAAATCTTCATATCCTCAGCTCACAGTAGTTATATGTGCAGCATCCGCATAAATTAATATGTTTGTGCCGTTATTGCGCACCGTAAGCTCGGGATACTCAGCGCTCGGGTCTCTGCGCACCACGTTGTTTGGTATAATCGGAACCTCCACGCTCCATATTCCGCCTCCGGTTTTTGTGGTGTTTCTTCTTATTACAATCTCTCTGGCGGTGTTGTTTATGGTTATTGGAAGCTCTACCCCCAGCCCATACATCTTCTCCACCTCTCCAAGCCTTGTGAAGTTCACTTGCTCTGGGGATAGGTAAACCTGAAAACCCTCGCCATTTGCGTATGCGTTGTTTATCGCCCCTGCGATCAGCGTACCTATCATCCTGGCTTCGCCCGCCTCGCCCAGCTCTCTTGCCATGTTGAACCTTTCAAATTGAATATTTACTAGGCTAACAATCACCAGTATCGCCATGCCCGTCATCAGGGCAACCTCTATCGAGATTTGAGCTCTCATGCTAACCCCTTGAGAAAGTTATGTTTTTGTAGGTGATATTAAAGCTGTACCATGCCCCATAGCGTTCAACTATATCAGCCACGCTGCCATTGGCGGCGGTTAGTACCCAGCCCGTGCCGTAGAGGTCCACAGTGAAATTGTAAGTGTCGTTCTGCACAACGCTCCCATCACTTCGCCTCCTAAGCTGCGTGAGATATACCTCCAGGGCGCCTCCGTCCTGGGAGGTGGCTATCCTTGTGGTTTTTTCTATTAATGGTTTGCCGCTCGCATCTTCACCAGCAGAAGTGTAGCCTGGTATATACAACCTAAGGGTTCGCCTCTCATACTCATTGGTTACGCTGTTCGCTGCCGCAGCGATTTCCTCAACAGCGTAGCGGGCATCGCCTGCGTGTTGCACATCTCTCGCAGCCCGTCCAGAGAACATCGCTAAGGGAACTGAGACAGAGAGGATAATTAGGAGTATTGCACCAATTATTATCAGCGCCTCAACTGTTATCTGCGCCTTTCCACTCATTTTCCACCTCACGGGGCGAGAGTTATACTTATGGAGTTGCCATTCCTTGTGATATATAAATGCGAATCTCCGCCTGCGGTGTTGTTATTTTCAACCCTTACCTCAAAGCTTCCTTTACCATCGCCATCAAAGTAGGTATAATTAAAGTTGTCTGCGATTATGCCTGTGATGTTTCTTCCAAGCCCGCCAAAGTGACTCGGCGGGCTAAAGATACTATTAGAGTACGCAAGCTCTGCTGCTATGCGTTCTCTGCTCTCCCATTCCATCCAGTAGCTTATTGAGGCATTGGTAACAGGGTCGCCTGTGGCGAGGGCCCAGCGCTTGGAATTGGATGTTACAGTAACTGTGCGCACCGCTCCTGGACCCTGAGCAAGAACCGCATTAATCGCCGAGGATATCTTTTCTAGGTTGTTACGCATTTCCAGCACCCGCGTTGCGTCTCTCCCCGCCTCAGAAGCCTTGAAACCCATGGGTATGCTCACACCCACAAGAATAAGGATGAAGAATGCTATAATGAGGATCGTCTCAAGGGTTATCTGCGCTTTATTTTTCATAACCTCACCATTCTGCTTAAGTCCCCAAATACCAGGGCTAAGAGCAACCCAAGGAATATAGCCGGGGCGAAGGGCATCCTCGCTTTAATTTTTATCCTGTCATCGAGTTTACCCTCGCTAACCAGCCTGCGTAGCGAGGCAATCTGCTGTTCTGTAAGCCCGGCTGCCGTTGTTCCGACGATAAGCGTGCCCCTCTTCATGGTTCCGGGGTTCGCATACTCCTTTATTTTTTCGAGGATGCTTTTTTCCTCTCTAATAATTTCGCCGTTGCGGATATAAATCTCTTCCGCAAGTATTGCGCCCTCTTCCAGGGTGGAGATTTTAACCTCTTCCTTAAGTGAAGCCCTTAGGATTTTGAGGCTGTTCCAGAAGAGAGCAAAGAGGAGGAGCACGCCCGCGATTAAGAGGTAGTACCTGACTATGGCAGGGGGTTCAGCGCTGTCGGTGGCAATCGCCAGGAGCAGTGCTAAGGAGGTTGCAGCAACCTTGTACACCTCCTTCTTTAACAGGAAGATAAGCACTATGAAACCCAGCATAGCTATGCCCTTGCCCAGAAGCATGCCAAATGAAAATGCTCCTGCGAGATAGAAGGCATTTTTGAGCTTCTGTCCGGGTTTAAGCAGGGGTTCAAAAAATTCCCGCAATTTCACCTTTTTTATGGATATGGCGAAGGCATAGATGTAGAGGAAGGGGAAAATCGCCACGAAGGTGTTTATAAATACACTCAATGGAAAGGGGTACCATGCCAAGCTCGGGGAGAAGTAACTCCTGAGAACCTCGGGATACCTGGGCAATAGCGCAGCGAGGAAAAGAAACTCCTTTACGTCGCCCGCCGCCATGCCCCCCAGCAGCCAAAGCGCATAGCCAAGAGCGAAGGTTGCGAGAATCGCCTTACCGAGGTCGAATATTAAGCTTTTATCGCCGCTGATAAGGGATATTGCGACGTTGCCAGCTATGCCGGCGAAGAAAAGCGAGAAGGAGAGCTTATTCGGGATTATCCCCTGCTTCAAGTCGGTGTAGCTCGCAGCCAATGCGCCAATCAGCGCCAAGCTCAGCATCACCCACTCGAGCATGAATTAAACTTTGCGTGAGTTAATAAAAGATTATTGGGGAATGAAGCGCATCTTTGGTAATGCGGTTATCCTAGCAGGAGAAGAACTTGAGCCCATGCGGGGCTATGTTGTGGTGGAAGATGGGGTAATCGCGGAGGTGGGTGAGGGCAACCCTGGTAAGAGGAGCTATGTTGACTTAAAGCGAGGGATTATCTGTCCCAGCTTTACCAACGCGCACACCCACATAGGCGACGCCTACGCTAAGGATGTGGCGGCATACAAAAGCATTTCCGAGCGAGTGGGCAAAGGCGG
>Ga0209426_1001295_pt1 | contig 16165 bp, 15 predicted proteins | sample Deesub1362B_J571_FD_187697 | JGI IMG/M metagenome (GOLD analysis project Ga0209426, IMG submission 187697) | Deep oceanic, basalt-hosted subsurface ecosystem from Juan de Fuca Ridge flank, Pacific Ocean, CORK Borehole 1362B_J2.571 (SPAdes)... ...
AGAAAAAAGAACAGACACCGTGACCTGGCGATTTTCGATTTACATTCTCCTATTGGCGGGATTACCCGCGGCCCTTTTCGCGCAGCAGCGTTCCGAGCTGGATTCTCTCCGGATGGAGTACTCTGCCACCAAAATCCTGCAAAAGAGTGAAAACCTTATCGCAGAAGAGCAATACACCCGGGCTTTGCGGGAGCTGATCGATCTGGTTGACTACTACCCACAATTCAGCCGGCTGGATGTGGCCTTTTTGCGGATCGGTCAATGCCTGACCTCCATCCGCCTGTACGATGCCGCCAAAAAAATTTACACATACCTGATCCGTACCTACCCGAAGTCGCCGGTAATCCCATACGCCCTGGCGGGGCTGGAACGGGTTAGCTATCTGGAAGGAAACTACGATCTCGCCATCGATTACCTGGCACTTTTGCGGGAAAAATTCCCAGAATTTTACGATGACGAAATCTACTATTACGGGGGGCAGAGTTTTCTCTACTTAAACCGATTCGACGAAGCGATCTCGGCGTTCAATGCTATCCGCGAAGACAGCGAATACTGGGGGTACGCCCTCTATTCCCGGGCACAGGCTTACCTCAAAAAAAAAACATTGATGAAGCCATCCGGGACTTCAAGCGCATCCTTCAGTTACCCAGATTGTACAAACGCTGGGTTCTTTTACAGGAACGGACCAAACTGGTTCTTGGTTTAACGTACTACGAAACGGGCAACTTCGAAAAAGCCATCGAATACCTGAGCGCCGTTTCGGAAACCGACGAAAATTACCCGAAAGCTCTGCTGGCCCTGGCCTGGTGTTACCTGAAACTGCGGCAATTTCATGAGATGATCGGACCGCTGGAAACGATTGTTAACAAATTTCCCGATTTCTACGCGCTTCCCGAAGTGTACCTTCTGCTAGGACAGGCGCACTTGAAAGTTCGCCTGTATGACAAATCCATCTTCTATTTCAGCAAAATCTTGAACCTGTTCCCCATTTCCAGCGTAAACGACAGTATCTACTCCAGCCTCGAAAAACAGCTGGGAATTTTTGAAAAATCTATTGAAGAGCAAAAATTGAATCTCATCTTGCTGGAGACAAAACTTTACCAGACCATCCGGCTGCCGGAAAAGAAGAACTGGATTCCGCCCTTTATGCTGGAAGAGATCCGGAAGCTCAACCAGAGGCGCCAGCGTCTGCTGGAAGAAATCGAGAAGGAAAGGGAGCTGATAGACCAGCTCAGCGAGACCATTAAAGCAATCCGCTTGCGGATGGAGATCCGGACCAAAGACTGGCGCAGCTTTGCGGAATACGGCATCTCACGTGCCCTTTACCTGAAAGAGCGGACGCAATGAAAAAGGTCCTTGCAGCACTGTTGGCCACCATTTTGCTGGCAGGTCTGACGGCTCAGGCTTCAGCTCAGAAGAAGCAGGAAGCCAGGCCGAAAGACCGCCTGAAACGTTTGCAGAGCACCATTAAGAAAATGGACCTGCGGGTCCGCGACATGACCGATGCGGAGCTGGACCTGGCCATCCAGAAGCACGAGCAGATGCTGGCCAAATACGCAGGCAATGAGTTCACGCCAACCGTGCTTTACCAGCTTTCTGAACTGTACATCCAGAAAGCGCGGAAAGCCTTCGAAAAACAGATGGAAGAATACGAAAAGGCCTACGACCGTTACCTCCAAAAGGAACTGGCCGAGGAGCCGGTACTCCCGCGGGTGGATTTCCGTGAGGCCAAAATCTTTCTCCAGGAAATTCTGGACGACTACCCAGATGTGGGGTTCAAAGATAAAGTTCTGTACCGGCTGGCCCTCTGTTATCAGGAAGAAGGAAATACCGAAGAAAGCATCCGTTATTTTGAACGCCTGATCCGGGAGGTTCCGCACAGCAATCTGGTTCCAGAAGCCTATTTCCGCCTGGGTGAACATTACTTTGACAAGGGGGACAACGAACAGGCGCTGCGCTACTACGAAAAGCTGGTCACACCGGAAATGTGGAGCAATCCCTTTTTCGACATGTCCCTTTACAAAATGGGCTGGGCCTACTACCGCCTGAATCGCTATCCGGAAGCTATCAGTACTTTTATGTACCTTTTGAAAGACATTGACGCACTGGAACGCGTGCAGACACAGCAGATTGACCGGACGGCAGCGGATCTACGGAAGGAGGCCTCCACATACGTCGCCATCAGCTTTGCCGAATACGGGAATCCGGAAGAAGCATTTGAATTTCTCGAAACGTTCTCAGATCCGGTGTACCAGAAATATAAAAAAGATATTCTTGCCCAGCTGGGGGAGATTTACCTCCGCCAGGACCGGTACGATGAAGCGATCGCCACCTTCCGGTACCTCCTGAATCACTTTCCACTGGATCCGGAAGCTCCCACCTACGCGCAGCGCATTGTCCTGGCGCATGAAAAGAAATGGGACATTGCTGGGGCCAACGAGGCCCGCGGCCAGCTCATTGCATCGTTTGGACCGAATAGCCGCTGGTATGCCGCTCAGAAAGATTCCCTTCTGAAAGTGAATACCCTCAGGGTGGTGAAAGAAGCCCTTTACAAGAAAGGAGTCTACCATCAGCTTCAGGGGCGGGAACAGAAAAACAATGTGCAGTACGAGAAAGCAGTTCAGCAATACCGGAAATTCCTTGCCCTGTTTCCGGATGACTCTCTGGCTTACAAGGTTACTTTTTATCTGGGCGAATGCCTTTACGAACTGGGCCGATATAAGGAAGCCGCAACGTACTACACGCAGGTTTTCCGCAAATATGGGGATACGGATTACGCCGAACAGGCTGCTTACAATGCCATTCTGAGCTATTACCAGGCTTCTCAGCAGAATGCCTCATCTGGCGCTGTGCGATTTACCATCCACAACTTTTACGGCCTGATTGGGGATGTTTCACTGGAAGTTCCGGACTCGTCCCTCCAGCATTTCATCCTTGCATCCAACGAATTTGTGGAACGTTTTCCGGACAACCCGCATGTGGTGGAAGTTTTGATGAAGAAAGCGGAGGTGTTGAACGACCTCGGCCGTTATGATCTTTCACGCCGGGTTTATTTGATGGTAGTCCGGAACTACCCGAATAGCCCATTCTTTGCCACTGCGGTAACGATGATTGCCCAGGCTTACTTCAACGAAGAGGACTATTCACAGGCCGAAGCCTGGTACGCCACCATCACCAAAACCCTGCCAGACAGCCTGCCCGTAGTGGGTAAAGCCCGCCTGATGATGGCTTCCTCCCATTTTAAACTGGCAGAAAAGTACCGCCGCTCCGGAAAGCTGGAGAGAGCGGCGGAAGAGTTTGCCGCCACGGCTTTGAAGTATCCGGATTCAGAAGTGGCCGAGAGCGCCCTCATCGAGGCAGCAAAAACCTACGAGCTGCTGGGGAACAAAGCCAAAGCGGCAGCCGTTTTTGAGGAATTCCTGAGGCGGTATCCGGAAAACCGCCTGTTTGAGCTCTGTGCCCTGCGCGCTGCCCGGTACCGCGAAGCCATCGAACAGTGGGAAAAGGCTGCCACCAACTACGCCCTGCTGCGAAATAAAAAGGCAAAAAACCGGGTTCTGGCCCTGTTTTTGGCAGGACAGAACTACTTCAAAGCTAAGAAATGGAACGAAGCCATCGAGGCTTTCCAGGCTTATCTCGTGGAAGCGGACAACCTGAACCGGGCCCTGGAAGCTCAGACCAAGATCGGCCTGGCTTGGTACGAACAGGACGAGGTGGAAAAAGCAAAAAACGCTTTTCGCAGGGCTGTCGATATCTACCAGCAAGCGCCGGACCGCTCCAAATTAAATTCCTATTACGTTGCTCAAGCTCAGTTCATGCTGGGTGAAATTGCATATCTGGCCTTTTCTGCCATTCAACTGGATCCGCCGTTCAAAACCAATTTGAAGCGCAAATCCGATGCACTCAAAACGACATTAAAGGCATATACCGCCGCAGCAAAATACCGGGTAGCAGAATGGACAACAGCGGCTTCTTACAAGATCGGCATCATATTCGAAGAATTTGCCAACGCCATTCTTACCTCACCCATTCCGGGCGGCCTTTCCGACGAAGAAATTCGCGCTTACGAAGATCAGCTTAAGGAACTCGCCCTGCCGTTTCAGCAAAAGGCACTGGAGGCCTACCAATCCAACGTCCGGCGGGCAGAGAAAAACGGCATCGTCAATCGATGGGTTACCCTTAGCAAAAGCCGACTTTCCATGCTGAGCAGCGTACTGAAAGGGTCCGAATAGGAGCAATCATGAAAAAATCCAGCCAAACCAAACAGCGGAAACTCTATTTTGCTGGCATGTTCCTGATTTTTTTTATAACAATTACAACTGTACTGGAGGCCAAGGAGCCCAGCATCCAGATCCAGCAGAAGACCGTACAGGATACAACCAGGCAAAAAAAATCCCTGAAACTTCTGCTTGAGGAAATCGAAGTCCAGGGCTGGATCGAAAAGCCTCAAATGGTGTACGTTGTCCCCGGGATCAATCCGGAGGTGGACGACATTGTGCTTGACCGTTCTTTTATTGACGAAATTTTGAAACCGCTGGACAAAGACAAATTTGAGAAACAAAGGCTTTTGCTCAGCAAGAAGGTGGTTATTCCTTGGTAAATACGGGAAACAATTGAGAAGGAGGTTCCCTTGGACGGCATTGTATTGTTCTTCCGGCAGGGCGGCTGGTTCATGTACATCATCCTCGGGATCGGTCTATTTGGGCTGGCCATTATTGTGGAGCGGATGATTGTTATCTTCATCAAGAACCGCATCGATTCGGTGGCTTTTTCCAATCAGATCATTGAAAACATTCAGGTTGGCAACATTGATGGGGCGCTGCGGGTGTGCGACCGTTCGAAGGCGGCGCTGCCGCAGATTGTCCGTGCCGGCCTCGAACGGGCCGACGAAGGTCTTCAGGATATCCAGAATGCCATCGAACTGAAGGCGATGTCCATCATCCCGAAACTGGAAAAGCGGACGGGCTATCTCTCGATGACCGCAAACGTGGCAACCCTCCTCGGATTGCTGGGGACCATCTGGGGGCTGATCACCTCATTCCAGGCCGTTGCCCACGCTGACGCTTCACAGAAAGCGGCCCTTCTGTCCAGCGGTATCGCCATGGCAATGAACACTACCGCGTTTGGGCTAATGGTGGCCATTCCGTGTATGGTCTTTTTCGCCTTTCTGCACGAAAAAACCAACGACCTGATCGACGAAATTAACGAAAACGTAGCACGGATTTTCCAGTATTTCGCCAAAACAAAATCCAAAAACGCGGAAAAGGTCTATGAACCTAAGGAAAGCGGTTGGCAGAAGTAGGCGCAACCTTGATGCCGAAGTAAACATTATCCCGGTCATGAATATTTTCGTGATCCTGATCCCCTTTTTGCTCCTTACAGCAACTTTTGTACGGATCGCGATCATCGACCTGGCTTTGCCATCGCTGGAAAAGGGAACGCAGCTCAGCGAAGAGGAATTGAAAAACCTCACCCTGCTTGTGGTTTCCATCAAACCGGAAGGGTTCGAGGTAAAAACGTCCGAAAAGACATACCCGATCATCCCGGTACGGAACGGACAATACGATTACAGTGCCCTGCAGCGCCGCTTGAAAGAGGTAAAGAAGAAATACCCGGAACTGGAAGATGTGGTGATTTCACCGGCTTCAGCCATTCAGTATAAAATCATTATCAAAGTGCTGGACTACTGCCGGGAAGCCGGATTCCCGAACTTTTCAATTTCAGGATAGGCTTATGTACCAATTAGTACGAACGGATGACCCGCAGCACCACCATTACTGGATGCGCAAACCGCGTAAACGGCAGGCTACATTTACCCTCAGGCTAACGTCAATGATCGATGTTTTCACCATCCTGCTGGTCTTCTTGCTGAAGAACTTTTCCACCGAAGGCCAGATTCTGTCGGTATCTCCCGACCTTTCCCTGCCGGTATCCACTTCCACCAAATCACCGCGCACCACTTCTGTGATCATGATTACTCCCGAGTGGATTCTGGTGGACGGCCGGCCGCTGGAAAGGGTTCAAAACGTGCTGAATTCACCCAACCTGCTGATCAAAAATCTGTTCGAGGATCTGCGGGCCAAACGCCTGCTGGCAGAAAGCGTTTCTGCTCTGGACCATCGGATGGCATTCAAAGGTGAAATTACCATTCAGGGGGACGAGAATATCCCGTTTGAAGTGCTGAAGCGCGTTATGTACACCTGCGGGCAGGTGGGTTACAACGACATGCTGCTGGCGGTAACTTCCTCGGCGGAATAGGAATGGCCAGGAAAAAAGCAAAATCGCAAACGATTCGGATTGAAGTTGAAAACCTGGGGAACGTTCAGGTTTTTCACCTGGGAACACGAGAAGCGTTTACAATCGGTTACCGGACCACCAATACATTTCCACTCTTTGGGAAAGAAGTTCCGGCCTCCTTCGATCTGGTGCGTGGCAAAGGAGACCGGATCGTCCTGAAAGTTCGGGATTCCATGGTGGGAGAGGTGATCCGCGGAGATAGCCGCCTCCCTATCCCGGATCTGATCCGCCACCGTCTGCTCCGCCGCCACAAAGACGGATACGTTCTGGAACTGGGCCCGGATCAGCGGGCGTGGGTGAGGCTGAAAGATACCGTTTTCCGCATCGGCTTCGACGGAGCGGCTGCCATCAAAGAAGAGGTGCCCTACTGGAAACTCAGCCGCCGGATCTACCGCCAGCTCACCACGGACCCGCTTTTCAAAATCATCCTCATTATCTTTCTGGCCCTCGGAGCCCATTTCAGCTACCGGATTCACGGAACACCGCTCCCGAAACGGGAAAAGATAGATCTAAAAAAATACACGCGACACGTCGCGCGGATTATCATCCGGCCCACATCCCGTGACATCGCAGCCCGTACCGGCCGCGGGACCGTAACCGAAGCTCCTAAAAAAACGGATACCGAACCATCGTCCGGCAAATCCTCGAAAAAGGAAAGTGAAAGTGCCTCCGCGCGCCGGGAAGCAGCCCGAAAAGCCATCATGAAGAAGGGACTGGTGGGACTGATCGCCGGCAAAGGAACGCCTGGCAAAACCAGCACCGTGATTGAGGCACTGGTGGACCGCGGTCTCGTCCGGGAAATCGACGAGGTGCTGAAAAGCGGTCAAAATCTGGAGATCGAGCTCCCGTCTCTGGATGACATCGGCACCGGGTTTGAAGGGCTTCTTGACTCGGCCTCGACCGGGGTCGATGAACTGATTTCCGGTATGCAGGTTGAAGACCGGGTGGAGCTGAGCGATAAAGGCGATGTTCAGCTGGAAGAGTTCGGCCAGATTTCTGGCAGTGATGCTGCCTTGGGCTGGCGCAGTGAACAGTCCATCCGAGATGTTATCCTCTCTTACATGGGGCGGGTGACTTACACCTACAACAAATATCTCAAACAAAATCCGGATCTTAAAGGGAAGGTGGTGGTGGAAATGACCATTGCGCCATCTGGAGAGGTGGTGGACTGCCGGATCGTTTCCTCCACAATGAATCACCCGGATTTCGAAAAAGACCTGCTAAAAGTGGTAAGGAGTTTCCGCTTCAAACCCATTCCCGAAGGCACCGTTACTGTACAGAACCCATTCGTCTTTTACCGGCGCGATGCTTCCTGACCGGTTCTTTCCGATTATCGGTCACTGGCCAGCAATATGTATTCTCCGCTGTCCGGATCAAACCGAAAAATAAATCGCATGGGAGGATCCTGGTAGATCCACACCTCGTGCTGGTATTTCCCTTCTTCGATTCCCGGATGTAAAACCTCTGCGGGGGGACCGTACAAAATGTAAGTCCGGCCCTGATCAGTCATCCAGCCCGGCCGTCCCTTTACCAGGCTTACAAAATGGAGGGTGGCAAAACGAACCCGCCGCCGGAACTCCTGCCGCAGCTCGTTGAGCGGTGTATCCGGTAAAGGATCTTTACCCACCCAGAATGCCCGAACAACCGAATCACGACCAGCCGAGTCCAGTTTTGTCCAGGTTTCGTACAGGTCACTATCTACGATATAACGAAGCGCTCCAAATTCATCGATGGCGACTGTAGTATCGGCAGACGCCGGAGCCGGTTTCTGCCCCAAATAAAACGCCACCTGCACGGTACGTTTGTTTGTTCCGTGCTCCAGCAGTATCTGATAGATGTAAAATCCGGGGAGGATAGAATCGGGCTCAAAGAGTTCTACTATTCTTGCTGTTCCGCTTGCCAGGGGGACCTGCCGCTCCCGGGGCAATCCAACCCTGCGGTTGTCCCGGTCCAGCAGCACGGACGTCCACTTCAGGGAGTCCCGCCCTTCTGCGGCTTGTGCCTCAAGGGCAATGCGAACGGGGCCGGACAGGCGAAAATGCCGGCGGTCTTCCACCAGAAACGGCGAAAGGTAACGCTCTCCCTCGCCAAATGGCCAGATCCGGTCGGAAGCACGCTCCGGAAACGTCTGCAACGGTATGCCTCCGGGGCTTTTTTCTTCAGCAAAAATGACGGGATCGCTCACCCGAATGGGCCGGGCTACAAATGAACGCAGTTTAAGGGAAGCCGTCCTCCGCAGGGGCTGGCGGGTATCCAGATCCACAAACTCCATTCGCAGCTTCATGTCCACAGCAGGCAGTAGAAAAGAATGGATATAGCCGTGAACTGCAGCACGGGAATTTGTATCCTCAAAACGAGTTACCTTCAGCGTATCGCGGAAGGTGCGGTCATAATAAACATTCTTGGCAGAATCCACAGCCAGAAAAGTAAGCTCAAACGAAGCTTCATAGAGAGAATCTGACTGTTTCACAAACTGGACCAGATCATTCACAAAAGAAATTACCACAACCACCCGCACGGAATCGCGGGAATGGGGGAAACGGTAGACGTCGTAGTTAAAGAAAAGACTGCGGTTCACCCGGAACTGGCTGAACTGGCGGTCTGTGTCTGTAGAACGCAACTGGGCATCTGCGCCAGTAACCAGCAGGGGCACTATCAGGAGGACAGCCGCATAAAATTCTCTGCGAAACATCAACGCTCCTTTGCGTCGATCAGCTCAATCCGCGTACGTGATTCGGCTTTTTGCCCGGATAAAAGATCCGTAACCGAAACGGCTATTTGCACAATTCCCGGGGGCATCTTCTGCAGGTCAAAAGAGATGTATTCCTGTTCATCTCTCTGAGCACCTTCGCGGTCGTAGCTGGCGGTGATACTGCCAATTTTCCCCGCTCCAAACAGCTTCCCAATCGTCCGGAAAAGCTTCTTCAAGCCACCTTCCTTCTGGGTGAGGGATGTGATTTTGTAATCGATGCGATACTTGCTCTTGCCTTTTTCGTCCAGCTTCAAGTTATATATCTCGTAGTAGACCGTGATAGGGCTTCGACGGTTGTGCTGGCGGAACGTATAGGGTAAAATCCGCAGATCGCCTTTGACGAACTGGTCTTTTCGCTCCACAACTCCAATTTGGTAGGCGATTTCAAGGTCGCTGATCTCAAGAGAATCGCCGCGGAAATCCCGTACTGCCAGCAGGTATTTGCGGATGCCAAGCTTGTTGCCTTCCGGATTTTCTTTCTGAATCACCACATGATAGAGGGACTGCGGAGCCAGCTGAAAGTCGATCTGGTCCAGGTTGGAAATCGCCTGGATCTGATCCCTGGACCGGGCGATCACGTGAACCCGTTTGCTTTTCCTTTTCACTTCATCGTACAGCGTGTCAAATATGGCCACTGTGGTGACAACGGATGAAATGTAGCGGTTTCCCATGTAGGGATGAAAAGCCAGATCCCGGGCGATGACGCTGTGGTAAATTTCCACGCGCGTTTTTCCGCTGTCACCTCGGAACTGAGCCATGCGCACCTGAAAGGGAAGCGGATCCGCATGATAATCATAATGGAATACCTCCACTGGAGCTTCAGCCTGGGCGGCCATCTTCATATTCACAAAATCGACCAGATCGTTCTCTTTCAAGCCCAGGCTGAAACGGTTGTAGCTTCCACCCAGTGTATTTGCTCTTTCCTCATAAAGCAGCGCCGCCATGTAAAGCCGTTCACTGTAATCCACGCCGGCAATGGCGGCCTGGGAAAGATCCTGAACCAGCCGGAAACCACCACCCGATTCCACAAAATCAAACACCAGTCCGCGGGCGATCGACTTCTCATAAGACCATGATTCGTTGTCCCGTACCTTCATACCGGACATGGTGGAAACGTGCCGTCCGTCCGGCTGTCCGTATTTGACATAAATGCGTCCGCGGTCATCGTAGTAGGGGGGAAGGACCGAAGGGAACATGCTGCGGGCAAACTGGAGCCGCCTGAAATGCTCAATATACCGTTCGTTGACCTCCGTCAGCGGAGTTGGATCGCGGCTTTTCCAAAATTTCTTAAAAAACAGCCCCTTCTTCTCCAACGGAAGTGATTCGTATTCCTTTTTTTCTTGCGGCGTGGCGATGTCCTGAATTTCAAGAAAAAGGTCCCGCAGCGTTTCGGGATCCCGAAGACGTACGACGCCTTCCATGAAATAATGGGTGGCTTCCCGCGGCTTGTTGGTTTCCAGATAAATTCTGGACATCTCAATCAGCGGGCGCCCATCCTCCGGATGGCGGTTAAAATAGTGTTCTAGCGTTTTCAGAGCCAGTTCGTATGACTTGAGCTGATGGTAGGCCACGCCCAGCTGAAATTCCGCATCCCAGAAACTGGAATCCGCCGCCAGGATGGTACGGTAAGCCTCCACCGCCGCCTGAAAATGAACCTCGCCGCCCTTCTTCAGATGCGCCTTCCCTTTGTAATAATAGGCTTCCCAGTAGTCCGGCTTCAGGGAAATGGCCTTTTCAAAATTGCGAATGGCTTTGGACTGAAAATCCTGCTTCAGAAGTGCCAGCAGCTTTTCGATGGGAATGATGCCGAATTTGCCCTTCTGATGGTAAGCCCGGCCCATGAGGTAATATGTTTCCGGATCGTTTTCATTCAGTTTTTTGGACAGTTGCAGCCAGGTGAGGGCGGAATCCGGTTTTCCCAATTCCAGCAAAAACAGAGCAACCCGGTTAAGTATCCGGGGATTCCGCGGGTCGGACGAAAGCCGATGTTGCCAGGCGCGAAGGGAGTCTGTAAGGGCATGTTCCTTCTGCTGTTTCGGTTGCGCCCAGAGATCCGCCCAAACCAAGAAGAAAAACAGCAGAAGCACCGCAGGATTCACAAAAGCGAAAAAAAAGGGGCGGAGCAAAAGGGAAGTCCTCGTATGAGCCGGAATACGCAGAAAAAAGATTTTCATTCCAGAAATCATCGCTCCCTCTCGTTTTTTTAATTTATGGATTCCGGCTGGTGAAAACAAATTTTATCTCGTGCAAGGGAACACCGCCAACTTGATGAGAGGGATCTGCAACACATTCCGCACGTGGTGCAGATTGGGAATGCCGCTTCAGGTAAATGCGGATGTCCATGGATGCCCAGAAATTCCTCGGTGCTCCCCTTTCTGTCCTCTGTGAGGCTTTCTGGTATGCATAAAACAAAGAAAAACGTTCACGGCCGTCGAGCAAAAAAGTTAGAATCCCACAGCGGCTTACCCGGAAATCCGGAGCCTACGGAGCAAGAATGCTGTGTGACCCGTGGGATACACTGTCAGCCACGTGGGGCAGAGAACCACACCGGGGGATGGCGAACAATCACTTCTGGCAGGAAAAATTGGCGTGAATCCCGCCGATTAAACCGATTCGACTTGCTCCTCCAATCGTCATCAGGATTCGCCTTGCTTCTCAACATCTTGCTTCATAATTTTTGTCACCACGTTAAAAAAAGTGAACACCGAAACGAAACAGAGAGGACGCCTCATGCGGGTTTTTCAGCTGGAAGTAAACGGGGAGCTGCGGATCGGCCTTCAGGTTGACCGGGGAATGGTGGATTTTACCCGTGCCTACCAGGCCTATTTGTTCCACCGGAAAGCGCGCGTGGCTGGGTGGTACGCCCGCTTGCAGGAACTCATCGAAGCCCAGCTGTTTGGCGAAGAGCTTTTTCTGAAGGTCCTCGATTTTCTCGAGACTCACAACTTCTGGGACGAATTTCTCCTGAACACCACCTTTCGCCTGCGTGCACCCGTGTTGCGGCCCGGCAAAATCATCGCCATTGGATTAAACTATGCGGCCCATGCGGCGGAAGGCGGCTGGACACCCCCCTCCGAACCCATGTATTTCGGCAAAGTGGGATCCATCGTTATTGGTCCGGACGACGCAATTCAGCTTCCAGCTGGAGTAGGCCGCGTGGACCACGAACTGGAACTGGCAGTGGTGATTGGCCGGCGCACAGCCGGAATTCGGGAAGAGAATTACCAGGAATATGTTGCAGGGTACACCATCTTCAATGACGTTACTGCCAGGGATGTCCAGCGCCGGGCCAAAGAGGCCGGCCAGCCTTGGTTTGCGTCCAAGAACATGGACTCCTTCGCGCCCATGGGGCCCTGCCTGGTTACGCCGGAAGAAATCCCCGACCCGCACAATTTAAATATGGAGCTGCGGGTAAACGGCGTCGTCAAGCAAAAAGCCAGCACCTCCGACATGCTGTTCAAAATTCCCAGGCTTCTGATTCACATCTCGCAATACCTCACCATGGACCCCGGGGATGTTCTGGCAACCGGCACGCCGGAAGGGATCAGCCCGCTTCAGGATGGCAATGTGGTGGAGGCAGAAATTGAAAAGATCGGAATCCTGCGCAACACCGTGGTACAGAAAACCGATTAGAGGAGGCCAACAATGGATCTGGGTTTGAAAGGCCGCGTAGCCATTGTGACCGGATCAAGCCGCGGAATGGGCCGGGCCATTGCGCAGGCGTTCGCGGAAGAAGGGGCTCAGCTGGTGATGATGGCCCGGACGGAAAGCGTGTTGCAAGCAGCGGCAGAGGAAATCCACAAAACAACGGCGGTCAACCCTCTTGTGATTCCCGGTGATGTAACCAACCCGGAGGACATTCAGCGGCTTGTGCAGACGACCCTCGATCGCTTGGGCAGAATCGACATCCTGGTGTGCAACTCCGGGGGACCCCCGTCCAAGCCGTTCGGCGAAGTGACCGACGACGAATGGCAGACCTATTTGAACCTCAATTTGCTTAGCTTTATCCGCCTGGCCCGTGCCGTGATTCCCACAATGAAGGAACAGCGCTGGGGACGCATTCTGAACCTGACCTCCGTTTCGGTAAAACAGCCCATCGCGGGATTGGTTCTCTCTAACGTTGCCCGCCTGGGAGTGGTGGGACTGACCAAATCGCTGGCCAACGAGCTGGCGCCATACAATATCCTCGTAAACAACGTCTGTCCGGGTTATGTGCGCACAGACCGGGTGATCGACCTGGCCGAAACCATTGCCGCCCGGGAGAAGAAAACACCGGAAGAGGTGCTCCGGAGTTACGAAACGGACATTCCGCTGGGCCGGATGGGCACGCCGGAAGAAATTGCCAGCGTCTTCGTGTTTCTGGCGTCGGAACGGGCAAGCTACATTACGGGGGTTTCTTTGCATGTGGATGGAGGGTTTGTACGGGGCGTCTTCTGACGCTTCGGCCTGACGGACCCCAGAACTGCCTGCGGCGCAAAAAGCTTGAGCTGCATCAGCGGAAAGATCTGACCATAAGATGGAAAAAGCGACAAAAATCATCGGAGTCAACCCGGTTAAAGAGGCCCTGGAAGCCGGCAAGCCCATCGAAAAGATCTTGCTTGTCCAGAAGGAAAGCCGCTCCCGTTACGGGGCCATCCTTCAGCTGGCGAGGCAGCGGGGCGTTCCAGTCCAGTACCTTCCGGAGGAGGCGCTTTCCCGAAAAGCAGGGACCAGCCACCATCAGGGAGTGCTGGCCATCGGAAGTGTTGTCCAGACCGTTTCTCTGGAGGAGCTGCTTGATCTTTGCCGGAAAAAGGAAAACCCACTGTTGGTTGCGCTGGACAGGATTCAGGATCCGCAGAACCTTGGTGCCATTCTGCGGTCTGCGGAGGCCGCGGGATTTTGCGGAGCTGTGCTCCCGGCACGCCGGTCGGCTCCTCTCTCTCCCACGGTCACGAAAACTTCAGCAGGGGCAGTTCAGTTTCTGCCCATCGCGAGGGTGGGCAATTTGAACAACGCCCTCCGCCGACTCAAAGAAGCCGGGTACTGGATTGTGGGCAGCGATCAGAACGCTGAAATGAATTATTGGGATCTACCGGCAGAGCTTCCGCTCGTGGTGGTAATCGGAAGCGAAGGAGAAGGGATGCACCATCTAACACGGCGCCTCTGTGACTATGTGGTAAAAATTCCCATGCACGGGAAAACCCGCTCGTTAAATGCATCGGCGGCAGCTGCTGTGCTTTTTTTCGACATCCAACGGAAAAGGGCGTTACCGTCCAACAAAACGGAATAGGAACACGGGGTATTCCGGCAATCCTGCCCGACGAAATGCTTGCGCAAGGTAAACAAATTGGCTATTTTATGAAAGATCTATTCCCGCCGTTTTTAAACACGGAGGTTAAGTCAAAATGGTCGAAAGCAGGTTTGCACAAACCAGGCCACCGGCCGTAGCAGGGATGTTTTACCCAGACGATCCACGCGAGCTGAAAGAGCAAATTGACTTTTTTCTGAACAACCTTGAGGACCATCCCATTGTAGGAGAGATTCACGGGCTGATCTGCCCCCATGCCGGCTATCCCTTTTCCGGACAGGTGGCCGCTTCTGCGTACAAACATCTGCTGTCCCGCGATTATGAAAACGTTGCTGTAATTTCTCCCAGCCATAGAGAATATTTCGAAGGGGCTTCAGTTTTGCCGGTGGAGGCTTACGAAACGCCCTTGGGACCTGTACCGGTGAACATCGACCTCTGTGAGCGGCTCGCCGAACAGGCCGATTTTATCAACGCGTCGTGGTCCGGCCACCGGGAAGAGCACGCGCTGGAGGTTCAGCTTCCATTTCTGCAGCGGGTTCTGGGGGAATTTAAGCTCATTCCAGTGGTCATGGGAGACCAAAACTACGACCACGCGGTGGATCTGGGTGAGGCACTGGCCAAAGTTCTGCGCCATCAGAACGCCCTGGTGGTAGCGAGTTCCGACCTATCCCATTATTACCCGGCTTCGGAAGCAGAGCGGATGGACCGGCGGGTTGCGGACCGGATCAACAACTATGATTACGAAGGATTTTGGGACGACATCGAGACGCATCGGTCCGAAGCTTGTGGGGCGGGCCCCATCGTAGCTGCCATGGTGGCAGCCCGGAAGCTGGGGGCAAACAAAGCAGAAGTGTTGATGTACCGGCATTCCGGAGATGTGACCGGCGACCGTTCAGGCGTGGTCGGCTATCTGGCCGCCGCCCTTTATCACGTTTAAACGCGGGGTTTGCCATGTGCTCTTCCGAAAAATCCGGCATCAGCCTCGGTTTAACCGACGAAGAAAAAAAATACCTTCTCCGCCTGGCCCGGGAAACCATCCGGGCCAAAACAGAAAAGAAAGAACCGCAAGTAGCCCCCCCAACATCCAAGATCCTTCATGAAAAACGCGGTGCGTTTGTGACGCTTCACAAAATGGGGCAGTTAAGGGGTTGCATCGGATATATCGAAGGAATCAAGCCGCTCTATCTGACCATTGTAGACATGGCAGAGGCAGCCGCCTTCAATGATCCGCGCTTCCCGCCCGTTGCAAAGCAAGAAGTAGAGGACCTGGACATCGAAATCTCTGTCCTCACACCTCTTGAAAAGATTGACGATCCGCAAAAGATTGAAGTGGGCAAACACGGGATTCTTGTTAGGAAAGGCCCGTTCCAGGGGTTACTCCTTCCCCAGGTCGCCACGGAATACGGCTGGGACCGGGAAACCTTTCTGGATCAGACCTGCATCAAAGCGGGCATGGCACCCGGATGCTGGAAAGACCCGGCCACGGAAATCTACATCTTCTCTGCAGATATCTTTAGCGAAAAGGACTTTGCGAAATAAAACAAGACGCTGGAACGAATTCAGGAGGGTTGTGAAATGGCTATCTGGGTCTGTTCAAAATGCGGTTACGAAAAGGAATCCCGCTGCCGTCCCGGAAAATGCCCGCAATGCGGTGCCCCCCGGGACGACTTCAAAAAGAAGGAATAGTTTCTTCTCTCGTGAAAACCCCCTCCCGGCGAGGGGGTTTTTCATATAAGTGGAACCAGAAATTTTTTGCACTGTATCCTTGAACGAAGGCTTTGTTCTCAGCCAACAGTCGATCCGTAAACGATTTTTCTTCTTCCGCA
>Ga0209426_1001297_pt1 | contig 16156 bp, 18 predicted proteins | sample Deesub1362B_J571_FD_187697 | JGI IMG/M metagenome (GOLD analysis project Ga0209426, IMG submission 187697) | Deep oceanic, basalt-hosted subsurface ecosystem from Juan de Fuca Ridge flank, Pacific Ocean, CORK Borehole 1362B_J2.571 (SPAdes)... ...
TTAAAAAAACTCTTTAACGTGCTTCTTACGGTGTTAATGTCATTTTCTTTTCCTAATTTAATTATTATATATGTTCCAGATTGAGTTTCTGCCTTTTTTATTTCAGATCCAGACAGCTCCTCCTTCAATAAATCTATGTTTGTATTTTTCGGAGCCATTAAGCTAATCTCTACCCCACCGCTTACGTCAATACTTTCTGGTAATCCATTTACTAAAACCAAGATTCCCGAAAGAATCGCCAGAATTATCGGTATGGCGGTTAGTACTTTATAATTAATACTCATTTTTTCCCTCCGGAAAATATAGTGGCATGCATTACAACTGCACCATTAACGTCATTGATTTCCAAATTTGGATATATGGTTTTATTTCTTTTTTTAAGTTTATGGGCCATATGGACCCTTGATATTTATTATATAATTAGGTTTAATAAAATTGCATACCACTTAAAAGTTCATAAAGAGCATTATTAAAAAACAATAGTATTTAATATTTATGAATGATATAGTCGTTCTACAATCAGATGTCATTATCATATTTCAAATATGAACAAAATCAAAGATTTTGCAACATTTCCGAACGTCGAAGTAAATCTTTCAGATTTACTGTCGAAGCAAATCGAAGATTTGCTGACTCACGAAACCTTCGGTTTCGTCGAGACTCACGAAAATCTGAAAGATTTTCGTTGAGAAGTGAAGAAAACTTAATTAAGCAAAATCCTTGCGGATTTTGCAGCTCTTCGCTTCGCTCCGAAACCTAAGGTTTTAAGTCCTGAGCTCCGATCAAATTAGAATGAGGGTAATTTACCTTAAATCAAAAATTGAAGAAATTATTTATGACGCTTGTTCGTAGAAATACTATGAACTGGAATACATACCCAATAACAATTAGGTGTTACTATGAAATCTGAATTAGGTTATTTAGTTGATAAAATATTAGAGATTGGAAAAAATAACAATTTTGAAGTTGAAGTATTTTTATCAGAAGGTACTGACTTTAGTGCAGAGCTCGATGGGGAAAACTTGGATAGTGTTGAAACATCAAGTAGTTTTGGAATTGGTGTCAGAGTTATAAAGGATAAAAAAGTTGGATTTGCATATTCAAGTAAGAAGGATGTTGAAGTGGTCTATAAAGCCATGGAAAACCTTATTCCAGATCCATACACTTCCCTTCCAGAACCTGAAGAATACAAAGATCCTAAAGGAGTATATTATAAAAAAATATTAGATTTAGATGAAACTAACCTTGTAGATGACTTGATTTCAATGAAAGATATGTTAAAGGACGAAAATATAACAGTTACAGGAGGGGGGATTTCAAAGGCCTATGAACAGAACTGGATAGCCAACTCAAAAGGCGTTGATGTTCAGGAAGAATTCACATACTATTCAGCTTCAATTTCTGGAATAAAAGATGGTGAAACAGCCTACGAATACCTAACAAAAAATCATGTGTTTGAAGTTGATGAAATTGCAAATAAAGTTATTGAATTTTTAAAAAAACCTGAAGGGATAAAGACAGATTATGAAGGAAACATAGCTCTCAGTCCTAGAGCTCTAAGTTCTCTACTGAGTTATACTTTAATACCGTCATTTAACGCTGAAAATATACAGAGAAACAGATCTGTTTTAAAGGATAAAATTGGGGAAAAAGTCTTTGGAGAAAATATTACAATAGTTGACGATGGAACGATTGATGGGGGCCTTTATTCTTCAAAAGTTGATGGAGAGGGAGTACCAACAAAAAGAACTATTTTAGTGGAAAATGGTGTTTTAAAAGGTTATTTATACGATATAAAAAGGGCAAATATTGAAAACAAGAAATCCACCGGAAACGGAATGAGAGGATACAACGACCTGCCGGGAGTATCCCCATCTAACTTTATAATTGAACCACATGGCAAAATAAACGACTTTGATGAGTATCTATACATAAATACCCTGATAGGAACCCACACATCCAACCCAATAACTGGAGACTTTTCAGTTGAAATAAGCAACAGCTATATCGTAAAAGACGGAGAAGAAATCCCAGTTAAAAAAGGACTGCTTTCAGGAAACATCTTTGAAAGTTTAAAAACAGCAATTCCGCTCGATAATGTAGAACAAAGAGGAAAACTTATTTCACCTGCAATAATGATAAAAGGAAAAATAGTGGTCTAAAATAGAAAAGAAATAATAAAAAATATTACTTGAAGAATTATTCGAATACAAATTCAACATCTGAAAGTCTTCTTTTTACTTCATTCAATATTCTATCTTCTTCTTCAATTGATATTTTACCGTCCTTAAATGCTTCGAAACATGCAGCCATTCTTATATAGCTTCCTGCATCATCCCATGGGACAGTTGAAATCAGTTTTTCTTTTATTAAGTACTGTGAAAATTCTTCAGCGTTTTTAAACTCAACACCGTCTTTTGTTCCAGTTGGTGCTTTAATATAGAGATAGAATGTTCCACCAGGCATTTTAGCATTAAATCCTACTTCATTTAATATATTTACCATCTTTTTCAATCTTCTTTCATATTTCTGTCTTGTTCTCTCTGTAATTTCTGGATGGTTCAAACAGTAAATTCCTGCCTTTTGGATTGGTATGAACTGTCCACTGTCGTAGTTATCCTTAACAGTTGCAAAACCCTTTACTATCAATTCGTTTCCAGCCAGGAAAGCCAATCTCCATCCAGTCATGTTGTATGCTTTTGAAAAGCTGTGAATTTCAACACCAACTTCTTTTGCATCCTTTATTGATAGGAATGAAAGAGGTTTATCTTCATACACTAGAGCTCCGTAAGCTGCATCCTGAATTACTATAACTTCATTTTCAAATGCAAAGTCCACTACTTCCTTGTAGAATTTCTTTGTAGCCTGAGCTCCTGTTGGGTTGTTTGGGTAGTTTAAATAGAGTAATTTTGCTCTCTTTTTAATGTCTTCAGGGATGCTTTCCAAATCTGGTAAAAATCCATTTTCTTCGTAAAGTGGAAGGTTGTGAACATCTCCGCCGTACCATTTTGTGTGGGTAGCAGTAACTGGATACCCTGGAACTGTCATTAATGTTACATCTCCAGGATTAATGAAAACGGAAGTTATGTAAGCAAGAGCTGGTTTTGAACCCATTGAGTGAATAACTTCATTAACTGGGTCGAGGTCTTTAACTCCATAAACCTTTTCCATGTATGGTGGGATTGCATCCTTGAGCTCTTGGATCCCATTATCTGCATAACCTCTATTTTCATGTTTCTTAGCTTCATTGCTTAAAACTTCAACAACATTTTCATCTGCCATTTCGTCAGGTTCTCCAACACCCATATCTATTAATTCCACATTAGGGTATTTCTTTTTTGCTTCCATTTTAGCTCTTTTTATCTTCTCAAACTTGTAGATTACATCCTCTTTTCCGAAGTTGCTTCCACCAATTCTTTCCGCAAATAGATTCTGTATATAGCTTTCCATTCTAACACCCGAATACTTTAATGATGTAGGTTGTTCAACAGTTAATATAATACTCGTATATATACACTACGATATTTAAGAGGGTAAAAAATAAAGATAAAACTAAAGATAGAAATAAACGCAGATGAACTAATTAACCCCCTCCTCGTTAAATACCCCATAGTTTCCAAGATACTTTATATTGGACAAATGATTATCCAGTGTATCCAATATATTCAAAATATAATTTTCATTAAGCCCATGTTCAAAATCGATGTAGAAAATATATGATCCTAGTTTCTTTTTGGAAGGTCTTGACTCTATCCTTGTTAGATTGATATTTCTTTCATAAAATTCTTTTAATATATTATACAGAGAACCTGGTTTATCCTCCTTTAGTTCGAGAATTACTGTAGATTTTTGTATAGTACTTTCTAAATTAAAATCAAAATTAGACTCATCGCTTCCAATAAGTATAAACCTAGTCTTGTTATTTGGATAATCCTGAATATGTTCATCAAGTATTTTTAAATCATAAATTTTGGCTGTTTCTTTTGAACCTATTGCCCCTAATTCATGATTTTTAGATTCAAAAACTGTTTTTACGGCTTTCGCAGTACTTGAAACTGCCTGTACTTCCCAACCATGTTTTTTTATATATTTTCTACACTGTGCAAGAGCTTGGGGATGAGATAGAACTTTCTTTATTCTATCCTTGTTGTAGCCAATTAAACAATGATTTATAGTAATATCCACTTCCCCCACTATTTTAACGGGGAATTCTAAGAGTAAATCCTGAGTTAACGTTACAGAACCTTCAATTGAGTTTTCGGAAGGAACCACACCATAGGTATTTTTATTTTTTTCCACGCATTCAAAAACTTCATAAATTGAACCGCAATAGATAATATCCCCATCCTGTTCAGATATGGGCGTATTTTGGAACTCATCCTGTTTTTTATGAATCAAACTTGAAAAAATTTTAGCCGCTTTTTCACTGTAGCTTCCCTTAGGTCCAAGTGTGTAAATCATTTTTTTCATTTTTTCACCATAGCCACCATTAAAAACTGACCTTTCCTCCTAAGTATATTAGTTTCACCCAACTTATCCAGCTTGTAAAAGATATTTAAAATTCTCTTTAAAATAAACTTTGGAAATACCTTAAAAATAGGATGTACAAAGTAAAATGATCTCCAATATTTAATTAAAAACTTTCCGTCATTATATTCAAAGTCTTTAAAATCATCAATACTTAATGAATTATGAGTTATTTTCCAGTCTGTAAATATTTCTTCGTTTATTATTGAATCTCTGTTAACCACAACAAAGATACATGTTCCGTTAGTTTTTAAAACCCTCTTTATTTCATTTACGGCCCTTTCAAAATCTACGTGTTCAAGAACGTTGATACAAAGCACCAGATCAAACGTATTGTCCTTAAAAGGCAAATTTTGAATATCTCCGCATACCTTATTGGTATTTATTTTAAATTTTTTTAAAAGATTTAACGAAAAATCCATATATATTGTGTTGAAATCCTTTATTAAAGGATAAAAAGAACCAAAACCACATCCACAGTCCAAAACCAATTTATCAGTTTTGGAATTATTATTTAACACATCCATGTTGGATAAAATATCAAAAATAAGCTGTTCCTCAAATTCCATAATAAGTTTCAAATAATCAGGGAATTCCTCTACATTCCAGTTATCGTAAAAATCCCTTACACTGCCATTATTCCCTTTATTAGTATTATTCATGTTCATAGTATTTCACAGGTTAATGTGTATATAACGGTACCTTCCGGAAATAGTTTTTTTATTTTTTCCTTTATATCTTTAAGTTCATGCGCTGGGAGCTCCTCATCCACTTCTTTGTCAAGCATAAATCCCGCCCTGTAATAGTAGTCGTCCTCGAATATTGCTGCAATCTCGGGGAATTCTACAGATTGAACTCTAACGTCTTCACCCAATATATTTACTATCTCCTTAAGTATCTTTTCAAAGTCAATATTTTCTTTGGTATAAAAAACCCCGTCAACTGCTATTTTCATTCTTTCACCAAATATACGCCAACATGAAAAATAGTATCAAAATATTATATAATAGTCTTAAACCATATAGAGTCTTTTTAGTTTAGATCCATACTTTACCACATTTTAGCATCCGCATATATATTCACGTTCAAAATCAAATAATATCTCTTTTTCAGTTCCATCAGTTATTACAAGCTTTTGCTCCTTAGTAACTTCCCCACAAACTTCAGCTGAAATATTTACAAATTCCAAGACCTCTTTAAGTCTATTTACATTTTCTTCTTTTGTGGTGAATACAAAAGCACAGCCTGGATAAATTTTTAACCAGTGATTTAACGGTATTTCTTCGTTTTTAGGGATTTTTGTAACATCTACAAACCCACCTTTCTTTGAAACCTCTAAAAGCATTCCAAGGGTGCCCAATGCCCCGGGATTACTTATGTCCTTACACGAATTAGCCAATTTTTCTTCCCCAATAATTTCAAGGGCTTTTAATTGATCCCTAACAAGTTTCTTTGACTTCATTGTGGTGGTATCCCAATTCAAATTAAAAGTCTCATGAAGTTTTCCATCCAAATCATAGGCAAAAACTATTTTATCCCCAACCTTCGCTCCATCGCTTCTCAATACATTATCCCTTTTAACAATTCCCGTTATGGAAACATCAAGAACGTTACATTGAGCATCTGGATGAGTATGTCCCCCCGCCATAGGAATTCCGAATTTTTTAACTCCCTCTTTCACACCTTTTAAAACCTTCTTTCCCACGTCACAGTCCTTAATCCCTATTATATTGGTCATTGCAATTGATTTGCCCCCCATTGCTGCAATATCATTGGCATTTACAAGTACAGAACAGTATCCTGCCCACTGGGGATCTTTTTCTAATAACTTACCCCATATCCCATCTGCAGCCAATAAAATTGCATTTTCACCATCTATTCCAATTATTGCAGCATCGTCCCCGAAATCGGCAATTATTTCAAAGCCGTATTCTTCCTCAAATTTGAAATTATTGACTACATTTTTGATCTCCTTTTTTCTTAAAACGCCTTCAAAATTTTTTATCTCATCTGCAAGTTTTTTTAAATTCATAAAATCCCCTATATCAATTTTAAATAATTGGTGATTTGGCAATTATATATAATTTTCTATTTAAAAACGTTAAATATAGCCGTTCTGCAAAATGTCATAAATACATACATTAAATTTCAATTAAATATTCAACATGATTTTAATGTACCTTAAGTTTAAAAATTTTAAGTGTTGGATAACTGCAGAACGACTATAAATTAAAATAAAGTTATTTTTTATATTTTTCATAGGATTCCTTTAATATCTCGATAACTGGGAGTCTTTTACCTGCTAAAAATTCAATACATGCTCCACCACCAGTACTTATGTGGTCTATTTGGTCTGCAACACCGATAACCTCTGCTGCAGCAGATAGGTGCCCTCCACCAATTACTGAAAATCCTTCTGATTCGGTTATGCTTCTTAAAATTCCTTCAGTACCTTTTAAAAAGTTTTTATTTTCAAATACTCCTGCAGGACCGTTTGCAACTATTGTTTTAGCTTCTTTAATTATCTTATCGTAAAGTTCGATGGTCTTTTCTCCTAAATCATAGATTGGATATTTAATATCTTCTTCAAGTTTTAAAACAGCTTCAACCCTATTTCCATCTACATTTAAGGCTGCATCAATTGGAATAACTATTTTATCACCAAACTCATCTAAGAGCTCCTTGGCTATTTCCACCTGATCCAGGTAACCCATGTCTTCGATAACTTTTTCATTTGGCCCCATTTTATAGCCTTTTGCCATTAAAAAAATGTTTGCCACAATTCCTGTTGTTAAAATCCTATCTACATAGTTATTTCTAAGAACGTTCTTGGTTACTTCTATACTGTCATCTGCTTTAGCCCCACCTAAAACGAAAATTGACGGCCTTTCAGGATTCTTTAAAACCTTGCTGAGTATCTTAATCTCTTTTTCCATTATCCTTCCAGCAATCATTGGAATACGGTACGCAAACCCGACTAACGATGGCTGAGCCCTATGTGCTGCAGCAAAAGCGTCGTTTATAAAATAGTCAAACAATGGATAAAGTTTTTTTACTAAAAGAGTCTTAGCCTGTTTTTTTGGAGTTATATCTTCCCACTTACTCCATTCCTTTAAAACCTCTTCAGAACATAATCTAACATTTTCAAGCAAAATTATGTCCCCATCATTCATGTTTAAAACACTATTCCTTGCATGAGACCCAAAAATATCATCAACATATTCAACGTCCTTTCCAAGAATTTCAGAAAATCTCTTTGCATGAGACTCCAATGTTGTGAAATCCTTTTTTCCAGGCCTACTTTGATGGGCAAGAATGACCACTTTGGCCCCCTTATCGGAGAGCTCTTTAACAGTATCATAACAAGCCCTAATTCTGGCGTCATCCAATATTATGCCCATATTTACATCGATAGGACTGTTAATATCTACCCTCAATACCACAGTTTTTCCTTTAAAATCAAAATCATCCATAGTTAGGAACATTCTTTCCCTCCAAATAACATCTTATCTTAATAAATACAACCACGTGATATTATACAAATAACCTTAAAATTAGATTAAAGGCATGTATTTAAATTTTTCTACCTTGACGAAACCCTATGTTTCGTGAGTTAATATTCGGCATAACGGGATGTGTGAATCTATAATCAAAATTAAGTCCTTCAAATTATTTATATTGTTTTGTACGATGATGAATTAGTTATTTTCCAAACTGGTGATACCGTGAAAGGAGAGTTTATAGCCATACTCGTAGCAGTTTTATGGGGCATTTCCCCAATAATTGAAAAAAAGGCACTTAATCACATTGAACCATCCTCTGCAGTTTTCTTAAGGATAATGATGGATTTTGCTTTTATTTCTATTATTTTTCTAACTGCTGGGAAACTTAACACCAATGCTTTATTTTCCAACATAAAACCCATTATATACCTTGCAATAGTTTCACTACTTGCAGGAGTAACTGCCCAATATTTATTCTACAGAGCTCTCGAAGCATCTACTCCATCAAGAGTTGTAGTAATAACTAGTATGTACCCTTTAATTACAATACTAACAACTATCGTACTTTCAAGAAGTATACCCTCGGCTAAAGTGATTTTCGGTGCATTCTTAGTTTTTATAGGGGTCTTCTTAGTTGTAAATGCGTAAGAATATTAAAACTGTTTTTTCATAAATAATAAATCATAAAAGATAAATAAATCATCTAAAAAAGTATCATAATTAATTAATAGTTATAATAACATGAATGATATAATAATAGAATAAATATAAGTATACATGAAATGGGAGGAAGAAGTATGTTCAAAAAGATAAAAAGAATATTTGTAGGAAATAAAGATCTACCTGCCCAGGTTCCTGTTCATGAAGAAGAATATGTAGTAATTGGGGAGGAATACTCTGCTTACGAAATTAAAGATTCAGAGGAAATCCCCCTTCCAAAAAATGAATCTCCAGAGGAAGAAGCTACAGAAAATGTTAAAGTAATAACTAAAAAAATTATGCCTAGGATACTTACAACCAGGATAAAATCCCCAGATGATTTTGAAAACATTAAAGAAATAGTTGAACATGATTTAATCATAATAAACCTTGAAGAAATCCCAGTTGAGGCTATAGAAAAAGAGTTTATAGACTTCAAGAGGTATCTGGAAACCCTTGGTTACAGCCTCGGTAGAATCGGAGAAAATATAATACTTGCAGTTAAATCTGATGTGGACATTGACAGATATGTTTCAGGAGAAACTACAGATAAATAGGTGGTAAAATTAAAATATCCATAACTGGGACCCCAGGGGTTGGAAAATCCACAGTTTCTAAAATGCTGGTCGAAAAATTAAAGGAATTTTTTAAAAACGACTTCATACACATAAATATAACCGAAGTTGTAAAAGAAAATAGATTATACTCTGAGAAAGACGAGGAAATGGATTCCTATGTTGTTGACTTTAAAAAACTTAATGATTTTATAGACAAAATATCTAAAAAATCTGAAAATATCGTATTGGATGGTCATTTAAGTCATTTCTTGGATTCTAACTATACGATAGTTCTAAGATGTAATCCAGAAATTTTAATTAAGAGATTGAGAGAAAGAGGTTACAGTGAAAAAAAAGTTATGGAAAATGTTCAAGCAGAAATACTCGATGTCTGCCTGGCTGAAGCCATTGAAAATCAACCTCATTCTGAAAATAGTGTTTATGAAATTGATACCACCAATAGGAGCTCGGAATCCATTGTAAATGAAATAGTTACTGCATTAAAAAATAAAGAATCTAAAGTTGGCTGTGTTAATTGGCTAGATGATTATTTTTACTTACTTGAATAATCCATATTTCTTTAAAATATCTAAAAATAATAATTTATTTCTAAAGTTATACTTTTTTATTTGTTTTTAACTTATTTCCTATTGAAAATAACTAAGATATTATAGTCAGGTGCATAACAAATTTAACACCATCTGACATAAAATTGACTAAAATATACTTCTCGACAAAAACCAAAGGTTTTTGTGAGTCAGCAAATTTCAAAGAAATTTGCTTCGACAGCGAATCTTCGATTCGCTTCGACTTAACTTCGTTAAGAAGTATCCGGTTTTGGAATCACCAACGAAGTTGGTGAGCTACAAAATCCCTAAGGGATTTTGTTCAATCAAAACCTCTCGACAAAAATTCTTCGAATTTTTGTGAGTCAGCGAATCCTTCGGATTCGCTTCGATTTTCTAAAAGGTTTTGCTCTATACTATAAATTATAACATAAAATACAAAATTGTAGGGAATATTAACACACACATCATATAGGATAAATTCACATTATTTTTAATACACAAAATTCCTATACAAACTGAAACAACATAAATAACCATGTGATAAATGGGGTAGGTATTGTAGGATAGAATAAACACCAATAAAGTACAAAATGCAATTAAGTATAACGATATTTTTCTATAATCGTAATCAGTTATTTTTCTTAGTAAATATCTGGATAAAATAACCATCATTCCAAGAGCTCCTGCTGAAGCGATTAACATATAAAATGAAATTTTAACCAAGGATAGATCGGTGTTTAAACTTCCTATGGCTTCTGCAATTCCACTTCTCCCATTTCCTATTAGGATCAGTGCAAGTATGGAGAAAAATTCATTTGAAAGTGTTATTGAGCCTTGAGAGACTATGAAATTTTCTAAATCTTCTTCCATAATTATTTTACTTAGAAAGAAATTCAGTTGTGCTCCCCCTATGGCCGGTAGAAATATCCTTATAAACCCACCAAGAGTTCCAAAGATAGAGGATTTGAAAAAAGATGGCTTTAACTCTGGGAATGTAATTATTTGATGGTTTATTTTTCTGGTTTTTAGATTTTCAATAAGTAATGGAATTCCAAACATTCCAGTAAACAGTGCGGTAAGCGTAGGATTGAATGATTGGTGAAGATACAAAGTCTCGATTCCAAGAACCCCTGAAAGAAGCATAATCACTGAGCTCCAAAATTTATTTTTTGAAAACAATATTATCAAAACTAGGGAAAATATCAAAAAATAAGGAATAAATGGTTTTAAAGTTTCATAAAATATTTTTAAATCCAATCCAAGATTCAAAAGTATTATAACCATAACCAATGAAAAAACAATTCCTGAAAAAGCACCAACTCCTGCTAAAATCACACCCTCGTATCCTCTACCGTCAAGAGTCAAATTATGGAGGGGTAAAACTGAAACTGCCGATTCACTATCTGGAACTCCAATAAAAGCTGAAGGAATGTAATTAATAAAATAATGTGTAACAACCATTCCCAAAAGAAAGTATATGTAATTTTGAGCATTCAAATACGGTAAAAGTAAAAATGAAAGAGGTACTATAGTATTTGGATGTATTCCAGGAAGTAGCCCAGTAAACAATCCCAAAAATATTCCCAAAAATAGAAAAACTAAATTTATTATATCTTCAGTCATGCCTTTCACAGTATTTGCATTTTTTGTAATTTAGAATCAGTGCATCTTCTTCAGAATAAAGATAAACTTTATTTTTAATTTTTTTACCATATGGGCAATTTTCAAGTGTGTGGTATGTCTTACCATTACTTGAACGGTAAATCCCTGTAGGGTTAGGTGAAAAAGTTACGTCCTTTTCAAAATTTCTCTTTTCTAAAAGTCTAAAGTCTTTGACGTCATCAAGTACTATTTCATAAATCCCATTATAAATTTTTACGTTTCCAGTAACTTCTACAAGATCTCCTTCTTTTATTGAAGGATTTGTACTTGTTACATAGTTCGTTAACTCTTTATTTATCTCGTTAAAGGCAATAACTTTTAAATCTCCCCCAGTTTCATCCATTAATGTTATATACTTAATTCCTACTATATTTCTATACTTATCACGCACCGCTTTGATACTCTGAACGGTAGCAACAACCTTAACATAATCCCCCTCGTTTAAATCTGCTATTTTTTTATTTATTGGGTTTATTTCATAAAAATTAAGAACTATAATTCCAATTATGGCCGTCACTATACAAATAATCACAATTGTATTTTCCGTTAGTTTCATAGTCCTCCCCATTATGGCATATTTAATTTTGTTTGTATTAATGATGTATTTATAATTTTTACCTGTTTTTTAAGTTTTACAGTTCATTATCAGACTCCATTAGATTTTCTAATATGCTATCATATATTAAAAAGTCTTTAAAGAAAATTATTTAAACATCTTAATTTAATATAATTGGACAATATCAAACTAAATGATATTAAATTATCTAATGGGTGAAAGTATGAGAAAAATAACTCCATTGATGGCAGGTTTAGCTGCAGGATTTTCTGCGGCAATATTGCAGGCGTTTTTTAAGATAACCGCACCACCTGCATATGGTATTTGTATAGCCTGCCATACAAGAGATTTAGTAAATTGGATAGTAAATAAAATAGGCATATTTGATACTAAATTGTTTGTGGCTCCTGTGTTTAAAGACGCTGCTACTGGAATAGTAGCTTCAAATTATGCTCCTGTTTTAACTGTTGTTGGTATATTCGTAGGTGCATTTATTGCTTCAAATGCTCACAAGGAATTTAAATTAAAGCAAACTCACAGTCCGATATTAGGTTTTGTTCTCGGTGTTTTAGTGATTATATTTGCCCTATTAATGGGTGGTTGTCCAGTTAGGGAATCCCTTAGGACTGCCTACGGAGATATTATAGCACTTATAAGTTTAGTGGCCATGTTTATCGGAGTTATAGTGGCTAGTGAAGTTTATTTAAAGAAGAATGTATAAATAACGACAATATTATAGTTAAAAGAAGGTGATTTTATGTATATTCATGCAATAGGAACATTACTGTTTGGTATAGCGTTGGGCTACTTATTCCAAAGGTCAAGAATGTGTTTTGTTGGTGGAATGAGGGATTTTTATCTCATAAAAGATAGCTATTTATTAAAAGGATTATTGGGGACCATTGCTGGTGCATTTATTGGATATGCCATTTTTAGTGCTATGGGGCATATTTCAGCATTTCCGTGGATGTTAGAAAAAGGATTATTAACTCCAATTCCTGGGGACCCTCTCGGAGCTGAGGGAACAGTAGTAGGTCATTTAATAGTTGCATGTATTGGAGGATTTGGGGTAGGGTTCTTGTCAGTGATTCAAGGAGGATGCCCATTAAGAAACTATGTTATGGCTGCTGAAGGAAATAAAACTGCTATCACATACGTATTAGGTCTTGCAGTTGGGGCGGTCATATTCCATATGTATGTTGCACCATTAGTTAAAGCAATACTTTTATAAACTATATTATTTAAATCTATTTTATTCTAGTATTATCGATTATTTATTTACTATACGGGCCTAATCTTAACAGTTTTTCTACTGTTTAATTAATGGTGAAACCATGGTTTTTAAAAAAATAGCTTCTATTTTTAAAAAAGATGATAAAGCAGAAAATGAAAAAATGGATAAAAATGGGCTGATTATATTTAAGAATGTTAAAGATGCTATGAAATCAGAAAAAATTCTTAAAAATTATAATATTTCCGTTGTAGCTCCCCCTCCCGAAATTAGAGAAGGTTGTGATTTGGCAATTGAATATGATTTGGTTGAAGAAACTGGTATTAAACGGGAATTAAGGAGAAACGATATAGAACCTTTAAAATTTATACCATTAAACGATTACTCATTAAAGCCACTTGAACTGGTAAAGATAAAAAAGCTAGATGATGACTGTTTAATGGTTAGATGTGGAAATATGAAAATAACAATAGACAAAGAAGGAAATATTTTAAATATATCTGGTGGCGGATGTCCCGATGTTCCATACCTTACATTAACGCTAAAGGGAAGAAATATTTTAGAAGTACCTGATGAAGAAACCCCAAAAGAGTTAGGCTATACCTTATGTGCCTATACCTTAAATAAAGCCTTTGAAGAGGCTAAAAGATTAGTCAAAAATATGCAGTCGTTTGACGAAAGTACTTCATAAAATATATTTAGATTTGGTTTTCAAGCAAAATTATTCAGTAGATACTTCTGATGCTTCCAATAGATGTTCTAGATGTTCAACTCATTTGTCAAACGACTATAAGTGGTGTAAATATGATGATAGCAGGAACAATGCCCATAAAGAGTATGGATTTAGTTAAAGGAAAGGCCAAAATCATAGGTAATAAAATTTCAGTTGATAACAAAGAGTTTCCCATATCTATGGGCACTGGAGCGTTGATAAGTACTGCAATTAAGGTCCATGAATATTTTGGAGAAGATCTTCCAACCGTAATAACTGCTGGAGACGTAGGGGAAGGTAGTGGAAGTTTAAAGATATATGAACAACTGAGGAAAGCTGAGAGTGATTTGTTGGTAATCCATTATATAAAACCTAAAGTCTCGGAGATAAAAAAAATAGATTTCTCCCCAAAAATAGTGGCTGATGCAGGGGGAATGTATGTCGCAAAAGCTGCAGGAATTGGCGATAAGTTTCATTTGTTTCTTCCAGACGTAGGAGAACTTGCCTTTTTAGCCGATGAAAAGGCGTCTCATCCTGCATATGTTAGGGGATTTATCTCTGAGGTGGACGATAGAGAAGTCCCTAAACTAATAGAGATGGCATATAAAAATAATATGCCTGAACACATGGTGGTTAAGGGAGAAACAGATTATGTGGTAAAGAATGGAAAAATATTGGAATCAATAAATAGTCCAAAAATAGAAACTATGGAATGTATAGGAGGTACTGGGGACACACTGACCGGAATAATATCGTCCCTTATAAATTATGGATATAAAACAGAAGAGGCCTGCATATTAGGGTGCAAGGCAAATAGACTCCTTGGTGAGTTATCAAATCCTACTCCAAGAACGCAAGTTGACGAATTAATCAACCAAATTCCAAGAGCTCTTAAAGCATTAAATCTATAACCATATTCATATCATATACTTTAACTTTTTGAACTTACAAATACACCAACTATTCAAAAATACATAACTATAAAACATAAATCTAAATCTTTAAATTATAGAAAAGTTTATATACTAAAATACCTTATCTCATTTTGCTTTCCTAAGATTGGAAAAATTGAACATTAGGGCAGTGGCTCAGCCTGGTTAGAGTGCTCGGCTGATAACCGAGTGGTCCGGGGTTCGAATCCCCGCTGCCCTACTTTTTATTTTAGAAGATTAAATTTGTATATTTAAATATCTGAAATCTAAAAGATACTGAGCGAAGCGAAATGGTGCATTCCTTTGGATGCAACCTTTTCTAAAGGTTGCGTTCCTGAATCCCCGCTGCCCTACCTTTTTTATTTTAGAGAATTGGATTTGTATATTTAGATTTTTTTAAATTTTCAACTTATAAAAAAATAAAATAATAAAAATAGTGTAGCATAGTTTATTTTTTAAATTTGCTTAGTTCTTTTCTCAGTTTTAAGTTTTCAATGAAGTTGATGATATCGCCATGCGTTCTCTCCAACAAACTTCTTGAAATATCCTGTTTTCTCCTTAAACCATCTATAACATGATAATAATCAAATTTCATTATAAAATCATATATATTCTCCATATATCCAAAATACTTCTCGGCCTTTTCTTTATCATCGTTTTTAATGGCATCTAAAATACTTCTCCTCAATTCTCCTACAACATCGCAAAGTCCTAAAATGTAACTTTCCTTTTTTATTCCTTCGAAATCTGAATATTTTAAGAGCTTATCTTCTGAGATTATGGTGTAAAAAACTCTTGCTTCTACGAATTCCTGTTGAGGAGTGTCCAAATACTTTTTAAAGTCATCGTGATTTTTAGTAAGGTCGCTTAACTCTTTAAGTTTGTTTAAAACACTTTCAAAGTTTATACTTTCATTCTTGTGTGTCTTTCTTATCAACATTGCACAGTCCTTAACTATTTCTCTCGAGAGTTTTAAAATGTTTTCTCGTAATTTATCCTTTTCTTCAAAATATTTAACCAAATAATCATCATCTGTCATATTCATATTATCACCGAGCAAAGTAAAGGTGAGCTACGAAACCAAACTGAAGGTTTTTGAGCAATGAAAACTCGCAAAGGGTTTTCATTTAATCCTACAGTTTTATTCAATCGGAGCTCCGAAGTGAGCGTTATAAAAACCTTACGGTTTTTAAAACCCCTAACGGGAA
>Ga0209426_1001300_pt1 | contig 16145 bp, 14 predicted proteins | sample Deesub1362B_J571_FD_187697 | JGI IMG/M metagenome (GOLD analysis project Ga0209426, IMG submission 187697) | Deep oceanic, basalt-hosted subsurface ecosystem from Juan de Fuca Ridge flank, Pacific Ocean, CORK Borehole 1362B_J2.571 (SPAdes)... ...
CCTATGGCGTAGTAGAGAGGAGGGTGATGGCTCTGCGACTTAGGGGAAGTTCTGAGCTGCACGGGGAGATTCCGCTCATCCAAAAGATGCCTGATGTAAAGATAGTGATACACCTCGTCAGGGGACTCGAATACAGGGTTTTTTACGCTGTAGGCAAAAGCTAAGCACAGATAACCACAGAGGATAAGAATGGGAAAGGGATTTCTCTTCATTGTAACCCCCTATTCTATGCCGATGAAAGGATTCGCTCGTATACTTCTAACGTCTTAATTGCGATGCTCTCCCAAGAGAACATCTGCGCAAGTCTCTTAGCTCCTTCTCCCAATTTCCTCCTCAGAGCTGGCCTTTTGGCAAGATCTGCTATGGCCTCAGCTAGCGCTTCGGGGTCGTCCGGAGGAACCAAAACGATGTTCCCTCCTTCTTTTAATTCTCCGTTGGTTACACCATCGCTTCGATTTGTGCTCACTATTGCGAGGCCGTGAGCAAAAGCGGCCATCAGCGTCCCACGCCTGAGCGAAGCCCCGTCACGGTAGGGCAAGACGCAGACGTCGGAGGCTAAGAGGTTAGCCGAGACTTCTTCTTGAGGTACGTAGCCAGTCCAGAGCACTCTACTGGAAACATCTAGCTCTTCGATGAGCGCCTCTATTTTCCTTAAGTAGGCTATGTTTGTTGGGTCGCTGGAGCCAACCTTCCCGCCGACCATTAATAACCAAGGGTTCACAGAAAAGCGTTGCTCTTTTATCAATTTATCTAGAGCTAGAATCAAAGTTTCAACGCCCTTGCTATCGTTTAGGAAGCCGAAATACGATAGCAGTAGGTCGTTCGAGCCCACTCCCAAATGGAAACGCCATCCATCTCGGTCGTAGCTTTTGGGAGGGGAGGGGGCGATGTTGCTTCCGATTGGGACGATTGCTAAAGGAGTGATAGAGGAGTAAGAGGAGAGGGTAGCCAAATCCTCCTCGTTAGTGACGATAGTGGCGTCGCTCCAAAGAGCGAGGGCGAGGTTTACCCACCAACGCACACGAGATGCTTTTGGGAAGAGGTAAGGAACCCTTAGGTCGTGGAAGGTGACAACCACCTTGGGCCTCTTTGCCGTTAAGCGCAGGCGCAGGGGAAGGAAGTTGATAGCCGGGTGCATGCCGTAAGCCGCAGTTTGATATTGGATATGCAGGATGTGTGGTTTAAGCTCCTCTACGATTTCCAAGATGATTCTCCAGGAGCTCCAATCCCAACTCTTGATGACCGGAGAGATGGAAAGGGGATATTCCCCCTTTTGTCCCTTAGTTGAGGTGATAACGCTTACCTCGACTCCCTTATCGGCCAACGCCTTCCCCAATTCGTTAGTGAAATCTCCCACTCCACCTTGTATCGGAGGGAACTCGCCTGTGATTAAGCAAACTTTCATCCCTATAACCCCGAACGCAGCACTTTGAAGTAAGCCTTAACCCTATCCCGCCGCATTAGCCTCTTATGCCCCACAAGCCACTTAGCGGCCTCCAGGAGGAGGAGGTATGCGTACATAGCCAAGAGGAAGAGACGGAGCAAGAGGGCGAAAGAGCGCCCGTGGTATTTGCGAAAATAGCGGATTTTGCTGCGCTGAAATTGGATGTGCTGAAATGGCTTCACCTGTTCGCTCGATCGAGCACCATAGTGGATTACCTTTGCTTTTGGAAGGTAAACCACCTTCCATCCCTTTCCCCTCGCCCGGCGGCACCAATCGAGCTCCTCCGAGTACATAAAGAAGCCGGCGTCTAAGAGTCCAACTTCTTCGATTGCTTCTCGGCGTATTAGGATACACGCTCCGGTGACCCAATCAACCTCCTGAGTTTCATCGTCGGAGCGGTCTAAGATGTGGTAGAGGCGAACTGCTCGATTGCGTGGAAACCACCATTGGAGGAACGTGCTCTCTAAGAAAGCGGTAGCCGGTGTTGGGAAACGGCGTCGGGATGATTGGACGCTTCCATCGGGGTTCAAAAGCTTGGGCCCCAAGGCTCCGACATCGGGGTTTGCGTCCATATATTTGACCATTTCGACTAACGCATCGCCTATCACTTCGGTATCCGGATTGAGGAGGAGGATATAGCGTCCCCGGCTTGCGGCGATGCCCTGGTTGTTTCCACCTGTGAAGCCCAAGTTGCGCTCGTTGGCGATGAGTTTAACCTCCGGAAACTCCCTCCTTATCATCTCCACGCTTCCGTCAGAAGAGGCGTTATCAACGACGATTACCTCCATCGCCAACCCGCCGAGCTGCTTAGACGTCAAGACGCTCTTCAGGCACCCCCTCAAAAGCTCCCGCACGTTCCAATTAACAATCACAACCGAGAGATCAATTGTCATTCCTTGCCCTGTTCAGCTTTTTGTTCCAACCCCGCCATCCTCACCCCTTCTTCTAAAAGCGCCGTCACCTTATCCTCGCTCGTTGTCTCGCAGTAGAAGCGGATGAGGCCGGGCTCTGTGCCTGAGAATCTGATGAGGAGCCAGCCACCCTCCTCCAGATTGTACTTATAGCCGTCCGTTGTGTCGAGGCCCGTTACTTTCAGGCCAGCGATGTAAGCTGGCCTCGCTTCCCTTATCCTCCTCCTAACAGCCTCCTCCTCTTTCGGCGAGAAGTGCAGATCAATTCGGTCGTAATAATAGCGTGCCCCTACGACATCGTAGAGGTGCTCTAAAAGCTCGGAGGGCTTTTTCCCTTTCCTCACCATGAAGTCCAGGAAGAAAAGGGAAGCTAGGATTCCATCCCGCTCGGGGATGTTTCCACGAAATGCATAACCACCACTCTCCTCCCCTCCTATCATCGCATCAACCTCGAGCATCTTCGGGGCCACGTACTTGAAGCCGACTCCTGTATGGTAGACGGGGATGCCGTAGATACGGCCAAGTACATCCAGCATCGAGGTGGTGGAGAGGGTTTTCACGATTGGCCCACTCCACCCCCTTACCTCGAGAAGATAAAGCGCCAGAAGGCCGTAGACCTGGAGTTGGTTAAGGAAGCGACCCTTTTCGTCAACTATCCCTATGCGGTCTGCGTCTCCATCTGTTATGATTCCAACGTCTGCTCCTGCTTCCTTCACCTTCGCAAGACAGACGTCAACGTTAGGGGGGATAGGCTCTGGCCTTATCATCTCCGGGAAGATGGGGTTGCGCTCTTGATGGATGCCGAAGACTCTTGTTTTCCCCCCAGAGAGGATGCGCTGGAGCCAACCGGCTCCATTTCCCCACATCGCATCGTAAACGATTAAGATGCCAGCTTCTTTTATAGGCTCTATGTCTATAAGCTCCTTGAGGTGCTCGATGTAAATCGGCGATGGGTCGAAGCGACGAACCAACCCTCTCTCTTCCGCTTCCCCGATTGGGATTCGCCTCACTTCTTCGATTGGCGGGATACGAGATTCTATCTCGATTAGCCCATCTGGGTCTATAGCTCCCCCATGTTCATCCCTAACCTTAAAGCCGTTGTCCATTGGAGGGTTGTGGCTTGCGGTGATGTTGACCGCCCCCCCAGCCCCCAATGCGATAACGCTGTAACTTATGACGGGTGTGGGGAAAGCTTCCTCGCAAAGATAGGTGCGAATATCGTGAGCAGCTAGGACCTCTGCAGTCGCTTCTGCGAATTCCTCCGATGCGAAACGGCGGTCGAAACCAACGACCACTCCTCTCCCCGCCACTCCCTTATCAATGAGATAGAGGGCGAATCCTTGGGCGCATCTCCTCACGTTATCGAAAGTGAAGTCCTCAGCGATTTTACCTCGCCATCCATCCGTGCCGAATTTAATATTCGTATTCATCACTCTTCCTCAAAGTGTCTCTTAACTGCCTTAATAATATCTAAGGCCAAGGCGATAGCCTCCTTAGCATCCACTTCATCGTAAAGCTCGGCTGGGATGCCACCTGGCAAAGCGTTAGGATAGCGCGTAGGTGTGTAGAATCGGTCCAATTTGCCAACTTGCTTGGCCAAATCAACGAAGCTCTTCTCATAATTACCACAGCGCTGACAAAGTGCTGCCACTGATTGGCCTATCACTATCCTCTCCCCCTGGGCATAGAGAAAGGCCTTAAGGGCCTTCTCCGCTGCCTGTTGGGCATGAAAGCAAGCGATGGCATGACTCCTGCCTCAATTGCTCTAGGTCTGCATCAAGCATCATCTTAATAAGCTCCTCAAAAGTGACGGTCGGCTCCCATCCCAGCACCTTACGAGCCTTGGTGAAATCCCCTACAAGGAAATCAACGTCTGCTGGGCGGAAGAGCTTCGGGTCAACCACAACGTAATCCCTCCAATCGAGGCCCAAATACCCGAAAGCCAACTCGCACAGCTCTTTAACGGAGTGTGTTACCCCAGTGGCGATGACGTAGTCGTCCGGTTCTTGTTGCTGGAGCATAAGCCACATTGCTCTCACGTAATCGCCTGCGTACCCCCAATCCCTCCTGGCTTCTAGGTTCCCCAAACGCAACTCATTTGCCAATCCCAATTTTATTTTTGCAGCGCCGTGTGTTACCTTGCGCTCTACAAACTCCAGACCCCTGCGAGGGGAGCCGTGGTTAAAAAGTATCCCAGAACAGGCGAATAGCCCGTAGCTCTCACGGTAGTTAACCGTTATCCAGTGTCCGTAGACCTTCGCCACCCCGTATGGGCTCCTCGGATAGAAGGGCGTCTTCTCGTTCTGAGGGCTCTCCCTTATCTTCCCGAACATCTCGCTGCTCGATGCCTGGTAGAACTTTATCTTCGGATCCACTATGCGGATGGCATCGAGCATCCTCGTCACCCCCAATGCTGTGACCTCGCCTGTAAAGACGGGCTGCTTCCAAGAGGTCGGGACGAAGGATTGGGCAGCGAGGTTATAGACCTCATCGGGGCGATATTCTCGCAAGATGTCAATAAGGGAGACCTGATCCAAGAGGTCTCCTGAAACAAGCGTGATTTTATCCTGGATGTGTTTAATACGATCGAAGTTAGTGGTGCTCGTTCTTCGCACCATCCCTATTACCTCATACCCCTTCCCAAGGAGGAACTCGGCGAGGTAACTTCCATCTTGACCCGTTATACCTGTGATAAGGCACTTCTTTTTCTTCATCTCTTATCCCCCGAAGTTTATGGTATAAACAACCTGACCAAAATGGCCGTTTGCAAGCCAATTATCAGAGCGAAAGTGGCAAGGAAGACCCTTTGCAAAAAGGAAAACCTCCTTTCCATCCCCGTAAAAGTGATGTTCATGGCCCTCTCCAAGCTGGCAAACTCCGCTTTTGTAACCATCCTTTCCTCAATTTCACCTATTCTTGTCGTAAGAGCCCTGAGTTCCTCCTTCGTAGCCATTATCTCGGCTATTTTAGCAAGCTCTTCCTTTGTGGCCATCCTCGCATTCATAGTTGCGAGGTCTTCTTTTGTTGCCATTCTCTCTTCGATTGAGCTCACCCTTTCCGTGAGAGCCCCAAGCTCTTCCTTAGTGGCCATCCTTTCTTCGATTGAGCTCACCCTCGCATTTATAGTTACAATGTCTTCCTTTGTGGCCATCCTTTCTTCGATTGAGCTCATCCTCGCATTTATAGTTACAATGTCTTCCTTTGTGGCCATCATTTCGGCTATTCTGGCAAGCTCTTCCTTCGTAGCTAGCTTGGCGAACCCCTTTTCCAAGCGGTCCACTTTCTCCTCCATCCTGATAATTGCCCCTGCGGGAGAACGTCTGATTCTTTCGATGTCCTCAATGAGAGTAGGAGGGAAAAGCTTTTCGCTCTCCTCAAGGAGGACTCGTGAGACGAATTCGCGTAAGCCTTCGATTTGGTCCGCTTTCAATCTAATTTGTTGAGCCATTTTATACCTCCTCCAAAGCGTTAGTGCGAGCTTTTCTGCGATTTTACCCTCATCCGCCAATAATTTAACACATCTTTAAGACTTTCCTCAAAAGGGATAGTAGGCTCCCATCCCGTGCATTCCCTTAACTTGCTGTAATCACAATAGCTTACAGGCACATCTAATGGGCGTAGGAGTGATGGGTCTTGTTCCACTTCGATCTCCACCTCGCTGAAACTCAAGAGGGTATTAAGAAGCTCACGTATGGAGCGAGGGACGCCAGAGCCTATGTTGTAGACCTCTCCTGGCTTCCCTTCTGTCAAGACAAGATAATAAGCTCGAACTATGTCTCTCACATCGGTGAAGTCCCGCCTCGCTTCGAGGTTCCCTACTTTTACGATGGGAGGTCTTATCCCCGCTTCTATCTCTGCTATTTGCTTTGCGAAAGCAGGTGCTACGAATTTCTCGCTCTGGCGTGGGCCAATGTGGTTGAAGGGGCGAACCCTTATTGTTTGGAGGCCGTGGCTTAGGTGGTATTGCAAGCCGAGCATATCTTGAGCTACCTTGCTTACGGCATAAGGGCTTGTGGGTCGAAGGGGGTTGGCTTCTTTAATTGGGAGTTCATCTTCTCCCACCAAACCGTATTCTTCGTTAGAACCGACGACCAATATCCTGGCCTTAAGCCCCAAATTTACGACGGCTTGTAGGATGTTAAGCTGAGAGCATATGTTGTTTTCCAAAGTGCTCCAAGGGTCGCTCCAGGAGGCTGATACAGAAGGCTGAGCGGCGAGGTGGAAGATAAGGTCGGGTTTAACTTCTGATAAAGCTCTCGCAACCGATTCGTAGTTGCGGAGGTCACATCTGAAGAGCACGAGCTCATCCCGAATGTGAGCGATGTTCTCCTCTCGCCTTCGGATGAAGCCGTAGACCTTTAAGTCGGTTTGGTTGAGCAGGTACTCTGCGAGATGGCTGCCCGCAAACCCGGCTATCCCTGTTATTAACGCTTTCGAGGACTTTCCCTTCTTCATCTCTTGCGACAATTTATTATACCTTGATTTTCGTTCCGTCGCAAGAAATTGTTTGACAAAATCCTCTTTTTGTTGTATAATAACTTTGGATTGGGCCGCTAGCTCAACTTGGCAGAGCAGCTGACTCTTAATCAGTAGGTTACAGGTTCGAGTCCTGTGCGGCTCATAAATCTCGCCCTTTGGCTCCGCTTCCCAAGGGGCTTTAAATTATACCAATGCTCCAGGGAAAGCACCGGTATGTAAGAGGAAGATATGAAGGGGTCTCTCCTATTCGCCTTCTTTTTAATGGGATTCAGCTTCAGCGTCACCCAGACCCTTATGGCGAGGGAACTCCTCGTTAGCTTCGCAGGCAACGAGCTTTCCATAGGGCTGGTTTTGGGAAGCTGGCTTGTACTTGAGGCTATAGGGAGCGGAATCCTCGGAAGGCTTGCTGAGAGGTTGGGAGCAAAGGCTCCTTCCTACGCATCCCTGCAAGTTATTCTCTCCCTCCTCCTCCCTCTCTCCCTCTACGCCGCCTTTACGCTCAGGAGATTCGTCGGCGTAGCCCCAGGGGAAGGAGTGAGTTTATTACCCATGCTCTGGTCGTCCTTTTTAATCCTCTCCCCTTTAGGGCTTGTTGATGGCACTATGTTCACATTCGGCTGCAAGGCTTACTCCGAGGAGGCAGGCCACGTCTACGTCATCGAAGCCATAGGGGGGATAATAGGGGGCTTAGTCTTCACCTATCTTTTTATCCCTTTCTTTAACTCCATCCAGATAATCCTGATACTCGCTTTCCTTAACCTCGCATCTGCCGCATCTATAAACATGGTCAATGCGAAGAAGGCGAGAGCAGCGGCTACACTCCTCCTCCTTATAGCGACCCTATTCCTACTCCTCTCCCCAAAGGCGAATGAAATACATAACTGGATGGTGAGAAAACGATGGCCGGGATATAACCTGGTTCACCATCAGAACTCAATATACGGTAACGTAGCGGTCATAAGGCAGGAGGAGCAATACACCTTCTTCGCAAGCGGCGTTCCTATATTAACAGCGCCCGTCCCAGATGTGGTTTTAGTCGAGGAGATGGTTCACCTCCCGCTTTTGTTTCACCCAGACCCTAAGAAGGTCCTGGTCGTAAGCGGGGGCGTTGGGGGCTTGCTCAGGGAGATATTGAAATATCCCATCGAGAGGGTGGACTACGCAGAGCTTGACCCGCTACTCATCGAAGTGGTTAAGAAGTTCCCAACCCATTTGACCGAGGAGGAACTTGCCGATGAGAGGGTAAATATCGAGTACGTGGATGGAAGGCTTCTGGTGAGGATAAGGGGGCAAGCGGGAGAGAAATACGACCTCGTCATAGTTAACCTCCCATACCCTTCTACCCTCCAGTTGAACAGATTCTATACCGTGGACTTCTTTAGGATTGCAAGAGCGATCTTAGATGAGGATGGAATCCTCGTTCTTAGCTCCCCTGGGACGCTCACTTATATGAGTCCTGGGATGAGGAAACTCAACGTCACAATTCATGAGACTCTGAGGAAGGTATTCCCATATGTCCGCCCTATACCGGGCGACCTTAACATCTGGTTAGCTTCTCCTTCCGATGAAATCTCTAAAGCCACTTTAGAAACCATTCTCAGGAGGTGGAAGGGGAGGGGGATTCCTACAAGTTTGATAAGCGATTTTCACATCCGATACAAGTTCGCAAAGAGGTGGATAGATTGGTTTTGGGGGTCTTTAGAAGGTGAAAGGGTGAGGGCTAACTCAGACCTCCACCCCTCTGGGCTTCTTTACGGCCTCTTCTATTGGAACGAACTATTCTCACCCAGATTCAGTGGGTTCTTCGCCGCTATAAGCGAGTTAAATCTTTTCTTCCTCGGCGCTCCGCTTGTGTTCCTCTCCATTTTATTGGCGATAGTGGGTTTCAAAACCAAACGCTTTATATCCAGGAAAGCTCCTCTCACTATCGCAATCATCACAACAGGCTTCGGGGGGATGGCCTTCGACCTTATCGTCATCCTGGGTTTCCAAAGCCTTTACGGTTACGTATATCATTGGATAGGGCTTCTCATAAGCGCCTTCATGGCGGGCTTGAGCCTTGGAGGGCTTGTGATGACTAGGCTGCTTGGGAGCATCAAAAAGGAAACCCATCTACTTGCGAAGATAGAGGTTTCCATCCTCCTCTACTGGGTTCTCTTCCCAATAGCCCTCTCGCTTTTGTATTCCAACTCGGCTCAGCCCTTCGTTTTCTACTCGGTCAAAGCGATACTTCTAATCCTGAACGCCTTAGCAGGCTTCCTCGTAGGCTTGGAGTTCCCATTGGCAAATAAGATATACCTGATGGAGGAGGTCAGCCCTACGAAAACAGCTGGAGTCATTTATGCATCCGACCTCGTAGGTGCATTTCTTGGAGCTTTGCTGGTCTCTACAGTGCTCTTGCCTTCCTTGGGAATCTTTGAGACTTGTTTTCTCATAGTAGTGCTAAAACTATGCAGCTTTTCCTCCTTGCTTGGCCTCATCAAGTGACCTCATCTTATTCTTTCGGTAGAGGAGCTTCTGTAAGAGGGAACTCGAAAAGGCAAGCAAATTCAAAAGAAATTCAATCCCTCCAGCCTTTCTACGATTTTTCTTGCACATTCGCCTGGCGATTCCCTGCTCGTATCCACCACGACCTCCGGCTCCTCGGGTGTTTCGTAAGGCTCTTGTAAACCTGGGACGGTGGTGGCCTCCCCAGAAAGGGCCTTTGCGTAAATCCCCTTCTCATCCCTCGCCACACAGACCTCGAGTGGACATTCGATGTAAACCTCGGCGAACCTTTCGATTCCCTCCCTCGCCCAATCCCTATGGTATCGCTTATTTGCAGTTGCAGCGAAGATGACGTTTACACCGTTCTCAACGAGGATCCGGCCTATATATACCATCGCTTTGTAGAACCAATCCCTCTCCTCTCTTGAGTAGGTTGGCTCAGGCGTGAGCACCTTCCGAAGCTCATCCGAATCGAGGATTTGGGCGCTTACTCCCTTTTTTCTTAGCTCCTCTGCCAGAACCCTCGCAATGGAGGATTTCCCAGATGCAGGGAGGCCAGTCAGCCAAATGGCGAACCCCTTTTTCACTCTTCTCTCAGTAGTTACGCATTTAATAAGAGATAAGAAAACTTGCTAGAGAAGGTCGTTAACGTTACGTACGTCGAAGATTTCCGTATCCAAAACGTTCTTAACGAAATTGAAGAGCCTCTTCCTCACCTCCTGAGGCAATTTAGGATACCATATTGGGCTTGCTATAACCAATCCACGCCATGCGTAGAAGGGCTGGACTACTGTTAAAACCTCCTCATCCCCTGTAAGCTCCAGGTACCGCTCCCAAAAGAGCAGAAAGAGCCTTCGGAAGGGGCCTTCTAATCTGCCATAGGCTTGTAACGAGAAAAAGAGGTAGTTTATGCTCATCGCCGTGAGGTCATCTCCAGGCTCACCCCATTCTCCCCTACTTCTGTCAAGGAGGGTGAAGTCCGTCCCTTCCCTGAAAAGCACGTTCCAAGGGTGGAAGTCACCGTGAACTTGGCTTAGGCGATGAGCCTTATCCTTTATCCTCCATCGCCAGGCTATGCACTTCTTCTCCACTTCCTCAAGGAAACCAGGTGGAGCAAGAGCGAAATCCCGAGGGTAGCTGTCGGTCAGACCCATTATTCCTTCGCCATGCCCAAGCAGGTCTCTGATGCGGCGCCTATAAAGCTCCGGGGCCTCCTTCTTCACTGCGTGTATCTCAGCGAGGTAATCTGCAAGGGAGATAACTCTATCCTCATCCCTTCCTCTTAACTTGCCTTCTGAGGCTATCCTCTGTAGGTCACGAAAATATAGGCGACCCGGAACGTACTCCGTTAAAAGGAAGAACTCGCCAGCTTTACCTAATGAGATAAGACCTCCTTCTTCGGTAAAGGCCCCTACATCAATTGAGCGCACGTGGCGAATGAGCTTGTTAAAGTTAGCATGGTCAAGGAGGAGACCGCATGCCCTATCGGACATCCTCTCATGGCCGAATATGTTCGGACTCATAGTGTGAAGCACAACCCTCTCCGTTTCCCCCTCGCAGGCGAACTCGATGAGGACGGGCCTCCCATAGCCGAACCCTTTTAGCTCCTCCCCCGTCTCGTCGCCTCTGAATTCCATCAAGGATATTACCTTTACCTCCTTCCCATATAGGGAAGAGAGGTATTCTTCAAGCGCTTCTTCTAAAATCGGCACCTTCTTCATCCCTGACACGCCTCCCTAATCCTCCTAATCGAATCTGCTATCCCTTCTTTCGCTTGGAATATCGCCTTGCCAGCTACTAGGACGTCGGCTCCTGCCGAAACTACCTTCGGAGCGATCTCCGGGGTTATCCCGCCATCCACTTCCAGCTCCAGACGCAAACCCCTCGAATCCAGAATTTCCCTTAGCCTCTTTATCTTAGGGAGCATGCCTTTAATGAATTCCTGCCCCCCGAAGCCGGGATTGACGGTCATGATGAGCAACAGGTGGGCGTATTCTATAATCTCCTCGATGCTGCTTATGGGGGTAGCTGGGTTAATTGCCACCCCAGCTCTTACGTCGAAATCTTCTATTTCTTGAACGGTGCGATGGAGGTGAGTGCAAGCCTCGAAGTGGACGGTTATGATATCGGCACCCGCCTTAGCGAATCTGGCGATGTAACGCTCGGGGGATTCTATCATCAAGTGCACATCCAGTGGAAGCTTCGTCACCCCCCGCACTGCCTCAACAACCAATGGGCCTACGGTTATGTTCGGCACGAAATGGCCATCCATACAATCAATGTGAATATAATCTGCTCCGGCGGCCTCCGCTTCCTTCACTTGCTCGCCAAGCCGAGCGAAATCCGCCGATAGGATAGAGGGAGCTATCTTCACCATTTTCCTCCCCTCGACATTAATTGTCCACAACCTGCTTGGATTTCCACTCCTCTTCTCACCCTCAATGTTGTGGGGATGCCTCTTTTGTTAAGTTCTTCCTGGAATGCTAATACCTTCCTCTTCGGGGATGGACGAAATGGGGAGCCTTCAACGGGATTAAGAGGGATTAAATTAATGTGGCAAAGCAATCCCCTTAGCAGCTTCGCCAATTGCCTCGCTTGCCATACCGAGTCGTTAACACCGTCCATAAGGGCATACTCGAAGGTTATACGCCTCCCCGTCCTCTCTACATATTCCCTGCAGGCTTTCATAAGATTTTCTATAGGGTAGCGACTGTTGATTGGCACAAGCTCACCTCGAATCTCGTCGTTAGGAGCGTGCAACGATACGGCAAGGCCAACCTGAAGCCTCTCACGAGAGAGCCTCTCGATTCCTGGGACAATCCCGACGGTCGAGATTGTTATCTTCCTCGCTCCTAAATTGAAGCCCCTCGGGTCGTTTAAGGCTTCGATTGCCTGCCAAGTAGCCTCATAATTCAAAAAAGGCTCTCCCATTCCCATGAGGACGACGTTCGTTATCCTCTTCCTCGACTTCCGGCAGAAATAGAGAACCTGCTCGACTATCTCGCCAGGGGTTAAATTGCGCACAAATCCCATCTTCCCTGTGGCACAGAAGGGGCAACCGATAGGGCAACCAACCTGAGTGGAGACGCAGACCGTCCGACGCCGGTTGTAGAGCATCAAAACGCTTTCTATCGTCTGGCCATCCCATAAGGAGAAGAGGACCTTAAAAGTGGAGCCGTCTTCGGAGGCGACCTCCTCAAGTGGCTCTAGAGATTTGATATAGGCTCTCTCGGCTAGCTTCTCCCGAATTTCCTTAGGGAGATCGGTCATCACCTTAAAATCGGTGACAAACGAGCGGTAAAGCCAACACCATAGCTGGTCGGCACGGTAAGAGGGCTCGCCCCATGAGGTGAGCATCTTTTTCAATTGGGCGTGGGAGAGGTCGAGCAAGGGGACCAGTCTTTAATCCCTCCTTCGGCTGAATCCCATGGCGAGGAAGACGTAGTAGAGCAGTGTTGAGATTGTTTGAGCTAATGCTGCTATGTATGTCAGGGAGGCGGCGGATAGAACCTTTCTTGCTCCCTCGAGGTCAGCTATGCCGACGAGGCCGGTGCTTCGTAGCATCCGCAAAGCCCGATTTGAGGCATCCCACTCCACCGGGAGAGTGACCAAAGCGAAGAGAGCAGCTCCTGAGAAGAGGGCAACGCCGAGCCATACAAGCCCAGCAAGGTTGAGGAGGAAGCCGATGATGAAGATGATGTATCCGAGGGAAGAGCCGAGGCTTGCCAGTGGAACGAGACCTGTGCGGATTTTAAGCGGTAGATAGCCCGTGGCATCTTGGACGGCGTGTCCAACCTCGTGGGCGACGATGCCAAGAGAGGCCACGCTATTTGTCCTTGCAACCCGGGGGGAAAGACGCAAGGTCTTAGTGCGAGGGTCGTAGTGGTCGGTTAGCTCGCCCGGTATCCCTTCTACGTTCACATGATAGAGCCTACTGTACTCTAAGAGTCTGCGGGCTGCCTCTAAGCCGCTTATGCCAACCATGTTTCGGATGCGGGAATATTTCCCATAGGCCGAGCGGACCCTGTGTTGGGCATAGAGCGCAAGGAGCAAGGCCGGCATAGCGAAGAGGAGATAAGTAATGTTTAAGCGGAACGGGTAGAACATCTTCTCCACCTCCTTATGTTTTTTAGTGGAAAAGGTGCGGCGGACAGGACTCGAACCTGCAACCTAGAGATTGTAGGGTAGGAGATGGTTCCCCCCTCCGAACCGTGCGTGAAAGTTTCCCTTCACACGGCTCTCCATTGTGGATATTAGTCTCATTACTCCTTGCGGAGTAACGGGTCTGCACTTTATCGTCCGAATACACTTTGACGTGGCATTTCTCGCAAAGGATGCGCAGGTTGCTAGCGGTATGCCTTCCACCCTTTCGTTTTGGTATGATATGGTGGGCGTGCAGGTAAGTTTCCGCACTACCACATTCTTCGCATCTGTGTCCCACCTGCTCTAGCCGTTCTAACCTTGCAACTGCATACGCACTTTGTTCAGAGTGGCCTCTCCAGATATGTTCCGTGGCGGGTATTGGAACCTCGTCCGTTATTCGCAATTGCGTGGTTCCGTATCCAATATACGGGTTTCTCTCCCTTGGCCATTTTATGCGGTAGCGTTTTCGCTTAATGGTCGTCATTGGTAATAGCTTGACGCCTTGGACTCCCCATGTTCTAGAGTTTCCATAGCGTGTGAGGTAGGTTTCCATCACGTATTTCTTTACGCTCATCCGGGCGCTAAGGTTAGAGTGTTTGGCTTTTAGCCAATAGTACATCCTCATATGCACGAATCTTTCCAGGTCTCTGAACTCGTCTCCAGCATTTGCGAAGCGATAGTAATTCGCCCAACCCCTAACCAGAGCATTGATTGCTCGGATTTTGTTTACCGGGTCGTCGCCTATCGTTTTTCGGGCCGTGATTTGGCGAACTGCTTCCTTGAATCTGGAGATGTTTCGTTGAGTTGGTTTAACCAGCACGATGTTTTTGTTGGATGTTGCGCTGTATACCCTTCTAAGGTGGAACCCCAGGAACTCTATACCATCGTTGATGTGAGTAACCCGCAGCTTTTCCTCCGGCTGTTCCAATCCTAAATTTGCCAGTATTTCTCCAAATTCATCTCGCAGCTCATAGGCAAATGCTTTGTTTCCATTGGTCAATACCAGGAAGTCGTCCGAATGGCGTATCAATTGCACGTTACCCAGGCCCTTTTTTCGTCGGTATGCTTTCTGACCTTCCGTCAGGCTTCCATATCTCTCCCACCAGACCTTATCCATCTCATGGAGGTAGATGTTCGCAAGCAGAGTGGATATTGTTCCTCCTTGAATTACTCCACGGTTAGGCGTTGCCACTTTGCCCTTTTCGAGTATCCCTGCACTCAGGAAGCTGGCTATTAATTTTAGCATCTTCTTATCCTTGATGTACTGTCGCAATACGCCTTTTAGTTTTCGGTGGGGGATATTTTCGAAGCATCCCTCTATGTTTCCTTCTACTATCCACCACATCTTTATCACGCTGTTAGTGTAGAAGGTGATGAGGTGTATAGCATCCATTTTCCTTCGTGATGGCCGGAATCCTGTTGAGCAGTTCAGGAAGTGGCTCTCAAAGATTGGTTCTAAGACCATTCTAACCGCCTCCTGAACTATTCTATCTCGGATTGTTGGTATGCCTATTGGTCGGAGTTCTCCATCTGCTTTTGGGATGTACACACGCTTGACGGGTTGAGGCTGGTAATTTCCTGCTTTTAGTTCAGAGGCCAGCTCTTTTGCGTATTCATGTGCCTCTTGCCTGATGTCTTTTCCTGTGATGCCATTTACTCCAGGCGTGTTTGCACCGCTGCTCTTGAGGATGCTTTCGGTTGCTACCCATAGCCAGTAGGGATGGGCAACTAAGCTGAAGAGGTCGTCAAAAGTTGTATTCGGTTGGTAAAGTGCTTTCCTAGCAAGGCTTTCCTGGACTTTGGCGATTTGCATTCCCAACTCCTTTCAGGGACATCTCGCACAGCCATTGGGCCTTTTGTATCCACAACTGCTTCCCTTCGCCATGTACGTGGCTTTCCCACGCTCGGACTACTACGGAAGCTCCGCCCCACTAACCAAAGGGCCGACCCCCCTCTCGGATGGTTAGTGGTTCCCACGTTCATGGGGTGTGCGTCATCACAACCGCTTAGGTCGGGCCTATACGCCGATACCGTTCATCTCCGAACGGCTTGAGAACAGGCGACTTCGGATGGTAGGTCCTAGTCGTCAGGCCATTTGCCCTTTGGGTGGTTTCTTCTGGAGCCACCTTACCCTGTTCTCCCAACCCACACCCTCGCTTATAGGGTTGGTTGCACTCACGACGCCTCATCAGCCCTTCGCTTTCGCTGACCATACGGTTGCTCACCCGCGGCAGCTGAGAGCGTAGAGGGTTTACGCTCCTTCGCCACCTCTCCCACTCCGCTTAGCGCCTACCCTCTTGTCGGAGAGGGTACGCACCGGAGCTTGGGGTCAGTCCCGCCTACCCAGGACTGGCGTTCTTATGCACTTTTTAAAGTGCTTCCACGCACTCACACCCCACGCTTCGTGGCGCACAGAAGTCTCTTGCTCTTTCCATTGAGCTACCGCCGCACCCTCTTTAATTTTAACTCAAGCTCTCGATATTGTCAAGCCTAGGGAGCTAGAGTTAAGAGCTAGAGCTAGAGTTCTAGTCCTCTAGCTCTAGCCACCCGGTTCACGTGCCAGGTTGCTACTTGAAACAGTTTGCAAAAGCGATTTCAGTTGAAAATCGAAGATGGAAAGCAAAAGAAGCACGTGAACCGGTGTGCTCAAAACTCTAGCTGATAACTCTAGCTCCAAACTC
>Ga0209426_1001301_pt1 | contig 16111 bp, 19 predicted proteins | sample Deesub1362B_J571_FD_187697 | JGI IMG/M metagenome (GOLD analysis project Ga0209426, IMG submission 187697) | Deep oceanic, basalt-hosted subsurface ecosystem from Juan de Fuca Ridge flank, Pacific Ocean, CORK Borehole 1362B_J2.571 (SPAdes)... ...
AGGGCACGGATGAGTTTTTTATCAACTTCAACAGCTAAAACTCGTTTGCAACGTTGTGCTAAACGCCATGTTAAAAAGCCAAAGCCCGCTCCGACTTCTAGAACAGTGTCTTCTGGATTTAGGGAAACATAGTTTATCATGCGTTGGATTAGTGACTCATCCACTAGGAAGTTCTGCCCCAGCCTTTTTTTCGGAAAAAACCTGTTCCTACGTAGCAGTATCTTCAATTTTCTCAGAAGCAAATTCTCATTACTAATGGAGGGAATACGTTGTTGTTTCAAGGGTTTCCCTTTCTTGGTTATGTGCTTCTTGTGAAAAGGCGATATTTGCTTTCGCCAGCCAACTCCTCAAGTATCCTTTTTACCAGAAGCTTTGCAGGATTTGGGATTTCAGTTCGTTTTTGTAGGTCATCGAAGCTTTCGAAGGGTCTTCTTTCCCGTTCGTTTATTATTTGCCACATGTATTTTTTGCCTATTCCTGGTATGAGTTCTAATGCGTGCATGCGGGGAGTTATAGCTTGGGCAGTGTTGAAGAAGTTTATGAACCATCTTTCCCGGTTTTCTACTATTTTGGTTACTACCCCGGGAAGCTCCATTTTCGCGGTTGAGGTTAATTCATCATACCCTATACGTCCAATTATGTATGTTATTTCTTTTCTTTGATTTTTCCCCACATATACCCGGTCTTGAGGCTTTAGTGTAGCTCCCTCTTTTACTGTTGCCTCTAAAAGCGTGAAATACTCTTCTCCCACCAGTTGGACTATGGCGCCCATTCGGTATCCAGCCCTACCGGAAACTCGTATTCCAGGGCGACCATGTGGCAGAAAATCCAGTACATAAGCGTATTCTTCGTATCTTTTTTCCATTATGCTTCGCCCTTAATTTAAAAAGAAACAGTTTAAAGCTCTTACTACGCTTTGCGGTTTTCGTTAAGAAGTCGAAGCATTTCCTCTAACTTTTCAGTTTCTATTATTTTTCGTCCACTGGCAAGGAATATGCGTAATTCTTCCACTGTCTTGGGCATACAGTTCACTATTTGAACAGCCTCTTCAGGGGTTGCATCGAATTCTTCTACTAGTTTCTTAACTACCTTGACTGCGTTTTCCGGTTCTACCTTTGAGAATTTGAATAGGTAGTTTAAAGTTCTCCGTTGGAATTGGTCGAGTAGGGATTCGTCCATAGATTCTAGTATTTTCTTTACTTCCGGGAGGGTTAGTAGCCTTTCTTCCTTTCTTTCAGACATCTGTTTAGACCCCTCTGTGAGGTTCTAGATGTTCAGGTCTGGCTATTATTGTCTTTACAGCATTGCCTTGAGTTATGCTGATGACGTAGCTTCTCCCTCTCTTAGCTTTTATGGTTCCAACCCTTCCATGATACCTTCGATGAGGCATTCCTTTGTGCACGGTGGGGTTTAGTTTAATTACCACTTTGTCACCTGGTTTATACTCGTGCAAGAGTTTACTTAGCCCTATTTTCCCTTTCTCCCTTGGCTTTTTCTTGAGGAGTTTTCTGGTTCTCGATCTATATCCATGAGATTTTCTCATTTTTATTCTTCCTTTAGCATTACTTCTAACACATCGAGCTCTAAAGGTGTTGCATTCGTATTAAGGATTTGGGAAACGCTTGGAACAGTTCTTCCCATGTCTCCGGTGACCAGTTCTTTTATGTATAATCCTCCTTGACAAAGGATTCGTATTTCCGCCATTTTAGGTGTCAACTTTTTAACTTTCACCTTATATATGTACTTTTCTCGGGTTAAATCAGCCCTCCGATGTAAAACCCTACGGGGGGTTTTCTGTCGAACCATAATGCGACTTAGCTTTTTCTCTAATAAGATAAGTTCTTCATCGCTTACTTTTTTGTCAAACTTTACGATAATGCGGTACAATTTTTGGGCGGCTTCAGCTTTTTTCAGCTTTCTAACAATGTTTTTGTCGGCTAGTTTGAGGTTTAACACTTCGATTTTTCCTTCGGCGCGTTTATTAATCGTTAGTTCTAATGCTTTTAGGTCTAGGAGTCTTTTTCGGGGATTGGCAACTTCAACTATGAAGGGTCTGCCAGTTCCGAGCATTCGTGCATCCACATCCTCTCGTCCTGAAGCATGGAATGAAGTTTTTGTGCCTTGGGCGGCCTCGAGGATTGGTTTGGAAATAAGCTCTTCTACTGATTCTGGATACATTTTTCCAGCGCCTCCGCATTTTGGACATCCCTTTCCTTGGCATTGGGTGCAAATCCATTTAGCTTGAGGTATCCCCCGGATTAGTTTGCGGTAGCGTCCCCTAATGTATAGGGGGTTTATTTGTAATCGAATTTGTTCTGTGAAGGGATTCAGGAGTACAACTATGTCCGGCGCTCTATGGTTTACTGGTTTTCCGGTTTTCTCGCTTATTTTTTTGCCTATTGTTCTTCCAAATTCGTTGCGTAGGTTTTCGCCATGTTTTATCTGAAACTCTGCCTTGAACTCGTCTTCGCGTTCCTCAACTTCAACGGGTAATTCTATGCCTATTACAAAGTTATGATATTCATAAGCACCTAGTTTTTCCACTATTTTTTCTGTGATTTTTTGGATTTTTTCGAATTTGTTTTCGCATAAGTAACAAGTTCTCGATTGCCCTTTGAGTGTTTTTCCCGTAATTTTATACAGTGTTTCTTTAGCGGTTTTAAAAAAACCGTGGGAAATCAAAATTTTTAGGAGTTTGATTCCTTTTCTTTTTTGGGCGGGAAGGAGCGCGTTGGCGTCTAAAGTTAATATGAGCTTTATTGCGGCTCCGCGTTCAGCGTTTTCAACTCCGTATCCTAGCAGGGCGAACTGTCTACCTAAACAATGATCACATAAGGGGTATTTTTTGAGAATTTCTAAAGCTTTAGAAAGAACCTGTTCTTGAAATGGAAGCAACTTTTTCAACCTTTTTGTTGTTATAAGCTATTTCCTAAAAGGAATCTGCATCTTCTTTTTGCCAAAGAAGGGTAAACGTTTTCTCCGAAGAGATTTAAGCAGACGTTTCATGGTAAAATATTGTTTAACAAGCTCTTTAACCTCCCTTTCGCTTGTGCCGGAACCTCGAGCTATACGCCTTATTCGTGAAGAGTTTAAGATTTTAGGATTTTCCCTTTCCTGCGGGGTCATGGACTGAATTATCACTCGCCACCTCTCAAGACGTTCCTCAGCGGTTTCCAACATTTCCTCCGGAATATCGTAAGACATCCCTGGAAGCATTCTCAAGATTTTTTTAAATGGACCCATTCCCTTTACAGCTTCGAATTGTTCATACATATCAGTTAGCGTGAATTTTCCAGTAAGGAAGGCTTTCGCCTTTTTTTCCGGAACTTTTACTTCGGCTTCTTTGACCTTTTCTATGAGAGTTTCAAGATCTCCCATCCCAAGAAGTTTACCTACAAAGCGAGATGGAATGAATGGCTCTATATCTCCGAGTTTTTCGCCAGTACTAATGAATTTTATCGGGGCGCCTGTTGCGGCTACTGCGGAGAGGGCGCCGCCGCCACGTGCTGAGCCATCAAGTTTTGTCACAAGAATAGAGCCTATAGGGGTGGCTTTGTGGAAAGCCTGAGCTTGAGCCATGGCTTGTTGTCCGATGGTGCCGTCAATTACAAGCATTATCTCATCGGGTTTTATGGCTTTTTCGAGTTGCTTCATTTCCTTTATTAATTCTTTCTCTTCCTTATGCCTCCCAGCCGTGTCAATTATTACCAAGTCTTTGTCTTTAAAATGTTTAAGTCCATTTAACGCTATCCTAACTGGATTTTTGGTTTTGGGTTCGCCGTAAATAGGCACGTTTATGCGGTTTGCGAGTTGTTGAAGTTGGGCTAGGGCTCCGGGACGATATGTATCAGTACATATTAGTGCTGTTTTAAGCCCTCTTTTTTGGAAATATCGTGCTAGTTTTCCAGCTGCTGTTGTCTTTCCAGACCCCTGAATTCCAACAAGCATAACAACTTTTCTTTCACCGGGCTTTAACTTTAGCGGAACGGGCTTTTCGCCTAGAAATCGAGTTAACTCTTCGTAAACAACCTTTATTATATGCTCCTTTCGGGAAATGCCGGGGGGAAGCTTTTCTTTAAGGGCTCTTTCCTCGATATGTTTCGATATTTCTAGAACTAGCTCAACATTTACATCTGCTTGCAACAAGGCACGCTGTATGTCACGCACAAGCTCTTTTACTGTAGCTTCATCTATAATGGAAGCTCGGAAAACCTTTTTCAAAGCTTGATAGAGCGAAGACCCGAGCTTTTCTAGAGCCATTCTAACCTCCAGAACTAAAGCCTTTCTTCCCATTTAAATAGATATTCAAACCCTAGCCATAACTCTTTTTTATAAGCATCTGGAATTGTTAGGTGAGGAGAAAGTTGTCGTTAACTAATTATGTTAGAGTGGTGGAACGGACATCTATTCCATCCAGCGCTGTACTGCTTTTCGGCATGCCAGATGTCGGACTTGTAGGGGTAATTGCTGCTTCTCATATGATTTCTGAACTAAAACTTGAAGAAGTTGCTTATATAGACACAGATTTGTTACCACCAATGATAGTTCTACATAAAGGAACACCTCACATGCCGTTAAGAATTTTCGGAAATAAAGAATTACTGTTAGCCGTTTCCGAAGTAGCCCTCCCAGCAAACGCCATCCACCGCATAATGCGCTCCCTCGTCGAATGGGGGGAGCAGAAAAACGTGAACATAGTAGTCTCTATAGGCGGAATCCCCACACCTAACCGTCAAGAGATTAATGAGCCAAAAGTCTTCGCTATAGCCTCAAACCCGCAACTTGTGCAATGGCTTGAAGGAAAAATCGAATGGCAAGGACGAAAACTCGATAAGCCTTTTGAAATTCTACGAGAAGGCTACATGGTCGGCCCCTACGCGCTTGTACTACAATACTGCATGCAACGAAACATTCCAGCTGTAGGGTTGCTTGCTCAAGCTTTTTACAATTATCCAGATCCTCACGCGGCCGCAATGGTTTTGAAAGAACTTTCGCGAGTGGTTGCTGTGGAAATAGATGTTTCCCAACTTATAGAGAAAGGGGAGGAGATACGATTGAAAGCTAGGGACATAATGAAGAGAACGGAGAGAGAGTTAAGTAAGATGCGTAAGGCACAGGAGTATGACATTCCTTTATATGTTTAGAGTTAAGGAGGGAAAAGGGAAATGACGTTTGAAAGACGTAGACGTTCCATATTCGAACTGATAAGTGAATATATGAGAGCTATAGAAGAAGAAATTGAAGAACGGCTTAGAGAATTCTTTGTAGACCATCCTAGTTGGAATCCGCGAACATGCACTTTGGAACCCTTATGTAACGTGTTTATAACGCCAGACGAGGTAGTCATAACTGCCGACCTACCTTACGCCGAAAAAGATACAATAGAAGTTAAACCTTTAAACAATAACCTATTCGAGATCAAAGCAAAACTGAAAAGAAAAATATGCTTCGAAGATTTAGGGATAACACATCAAGAAGGAGAGTTCTCTACCTTCTATTGCCAAGTTCGTGTTCCCGTTGCAGTCGAAAAAGAAGAGAGGAAAATTTCTTTCAAAAACGGGATACTCGAAGTTCGTTTGCCCAGAAAAAAGAAGCACGAAATAAAAATTGAATAACCATTCTAGAAGACGAAACCTTGATGAGCCTCAGCTTCACCAGGGGTCTTCACTAGAATCCGACGGCTCTTCTCGCATCATCGGCTCCAAAATATAGTTTTAAGTCGCCTAAAATAAAGGTTGGGATTCTAGTTCAGAGGAAAGCTTTAACAACCAGTAACGAAAAAATGTGAATTCATAAACTAAAATTTGTTGGAGGAATCTAGTTGACCACTGAAAAACTCATTCACTTCGCAATGTTTATTCTCCTTCTTATAGGACTCTGGGGGATAAGTGCTTGGACATGTTATACCAATGTTACTGAACACATAGTGCTCCAATACGCCAGTATAACCCTAGCGTGGGGTATAATACTGTCTATTCTGTATTTGAGCTTCAAAAAACTTGGCTGGGATTGGTGGAGTTAAGAAGAAATTCAGCTCAATGCTGCAGCAACCACGAACGGAAAAGCTATGGTTGCGTCACATATTACTGTAACGGTTTTCTCCCGCCTCTTCACCTTGCTCCAACTAATAGCTTCTTCCAACGTGGCACCGCTTAATCCACCATGCTCCGGACGGTCCATTGTTATTTGAACCGCACTATCTACACCTCCACGGAAGGTACTGGCGAACAAAGCATAATGTTTTGGCAATCCTCCACCAAGGATGATTATCCCTAACTTTTTTGCTTCGAAAACCTTGTTCACAAGTATCTTCGTGTCTAGAAGCGGGTCGATGTGTAAGTTTTTATCTTGGGCGAAAATCCACAGTTGAAATCCTGCTATGGAATCAACGAGACCAGGGGAGATGATGGGCACGTTTTTCTCCGCCGCTGTAGCCAGTATGGAATTTTGGTCCTGGATGCGCTTGCCTATTTCGAAGAGGAGTTCAGCTGATGATATTCTTTCACGTTTATGCCGTGGGATTTCATTCAAAATTTGGTGAAGCCATTTTTCTAATTGTCTAAAAGCTTGTTGTTCGATGTATATGTCGCCTATTCTTCCAATTTCCTCTTCTTTCAGCTTTTCATCTAAAACTTGGAATGTTCCTATCAAATGGCTATGGCCTAGAGCCTCTATTATATCGTGAACTATATTGGCCCCGGTAGTAACTAGCATGTCCACATATCTTTCACGGATTAGTTGAGTGAATATTTTTCTGAAACCTCCGGGGACGAGGGCTCCAGCAACTGTAAGGAAAACCGTGTAATCTGGATTTTGGAACATTTCCCTAACGAGTTCGGTAGCTTTGCCTAGTTTTCCTGCGCCTAAAACTCCGGCTCTACGCATTTCTTCAGCTAGCTCTTTCGCGGTTATTCCGGGTTTAAGCTTTATGTGTTCAACTTTTTTCATTTGACCTTCCTCTTCTTTATTTATCATCGGCTAGTTAATTAGGGAAATGCCAGAGTGTTTCTGCCAATCTGAAAGATTCGTTTTTCCTTAAGCTTCTATTTGACATGTATAAAATTGATGAAACGAACTTATTTGGTTCGGATGATTTTTACTCTTCCTAGGATTCGCCAGTATTCGACTTCCACGCCTGGCGCAAGCTTAGATTTTAACTCTTCTTCTTCAGGTATGGGCGCATCAACATACTCATAGGTTTCAAGGTCCATTATTTGGATTGTTGAGGGCATCACAGCAAAAACTTGTCCGCTTCTTTTTTCGATTATAGGTACTTCAGCGGAGGCTCCTACAGGTTTTACGAAGCTTCTTTTCACTCCGTCGAATATTCCGATGGCAACTATTCTGGCTTTGGCTGAGCCATGTTTTCCTGGTTTTGACTTGGTTAGCTCCACTATTCGGCATGGTTCATTGTCAATTATTATGTATCCGCCTACGCGTAGGCTTCCAACGTCAACTGGCTTGCTCATCAAATTCGCCTCTTGTTTTCCACAGCAATTTTAAACAACCCGCATATATATGTTAAGGTTGCAAGAACATCATGTCAACTTGCACGGTGAAAGGAATTGTTTGAAACCGTAGGGATTATTGCCCGTTTAGACATGGAAGAATCCATAAACTTAGCTTTAAAGGTAGCTGACCATCTGGAAAACCGAGGGTTAACTGTTTACTTAGAGTCGGAACTTGCGGAACAGACGGGAAAAGAAACGGATAGCATGGAACTCGGTGAGATGCAAACTGATTTCATAATAGTAATAGGAGGAGATGGAACTATACTTCGAGCATGTCTTTTGCTTCCTAAGCCGGAACCACCTATACTAGCGGTTAACATGGGAGTTAGAGGTTTCCTAGCAGATATAATGCCAGAAAATGTTAAAGAAACCCTAAATAGGGTTCTAGAAGGGAAATTTGTTGTTGATAAGCATTGGAAGCTGTCTTCTTTTCTTGGTAAAAAACGGTTGCCAGACGCTTTGAATGAAGTTTTCGTATCAGCGGGTACCCCTGCGAAGCTTTTCCACGCCCAGATATGGAAAAATGGAGTTCGAATAGCAGAATGCCGAGCAGACGGACTTATGGTAGCTACCCAAGTCGGATCTACGGGTTATTCTCTCTCTGCTGGTGGGCCAGTTCTTGACCCGGAATTGGAGGCATTTGTTCTTACGCCAGTATGTCCCTTAACAGTTTCCCATCCTGTCGTTTTTTCTGCAAAGACGAATTTGACCATAGAAATTCTTAAGCCAGAAAAAGCGTTAATTGTTATTGATGGGCATTTTCAGGAACCAATTGAAGCAGGAACACGTTTAATTGTCGGTAGATCCGAGAATGAAACCTCATTCATCCGATTTAAGGAGAATTTTTATCAGCGCCTAGAAAGTCGGCTTTTCTTTGCTAGGGGAGGCAAAAGCTGACCAAGCCCCACAGAAAGCAGGTTATAGTTCTAGATACTTCAGCCTTTATAGCTGGCTTCGACCCATTTATCATAAGCGAGGAAGAGTATACGGCGCCTTTAGTGAGGGAGGAATTATCTTCGAACTCGCTTGCTTCATTACGTCTGGAAACAGCCATAAGAAGTGGGAAGGTAAAAGTTAAAAAGCCAGATGCCTTCTTTGTTAACAAAGTGCATGAATATTCAAAGAGTTTAGGCGATGCTTTCTTTCTGTCCGAAGCTGACGTTCAAATACTTGCTTTGGCTTTAGAGCTTAAGAACATGAATTTTTCCCCTTTAATTGCCACAGACGATTACTCTGTTCAAAACGTCGCTAATCAAATAGGCATAAATTTCGCTCCCATGCTTACCTTTGGCATAAAATTTAGGTTTTACTGGGTAAGATATTGTCCTGCATGTAAACGTAAATATCCCTCAGGATACAAATCCAACACTTGTGAAACATGTGGCACAAAGCTTAAAAGAAAGCCATATAGAAGGACAAAGTTAAGTAGGTAGAAATAGCCTGATGCTGAAAAACCTGATCATAATTAAAGGTTAAATATTATTCGAGTTTATTGTAGTTTCCTCTTTTCGGGGATAGTTGCGGTGAGCTTTGCAAAAAAAGTTAGGGCTGAGTTCTCGTTCATCCAAGGGAACTTCCTAATCCTTGTTTTAAGCTGGATTTTAATGGACTTGGTCAACGAGATGCCCCAAACCTATTATGGGCTTTACGTCAAGGCGTTAGACGGAAACGAGTTTATAATAGGCGCAATTGGGTTTGCCTCTTCCATAGCCTTGGCATCGGTCCAGTTTCCGGGAGGTTACTTGGCGGATAAATATGGAAGGAAATGGCTTGTTTCAAGCATGACCTTTGGGGTAGCCCTATCTTATCTCCTCTACGCTTTTGCGCTGAGCTGGGAGTGGATTCTTCTCGGCGCAATAACTGCGAATTTATGTTTAATTTATCAGCCAGCTCTCTTCGCTATGGTAATGGATTCCCTTCCAGCGGAAAAACGGGGTTTAGGCTTTTCCCTCATAAATCTCATCGTAAGCGTTTCTACGACGCCTGCCCCCTTGATAGCTGGCTTACTCTATCTTAATTACGGGTTAAAGGATGGAATGAGGATATGCTACCTTTTAGTGGTAACTTTCTATCTAGCAGCAGCGATTCTGCGACTTCGGCTACGTGAAACAATACAAACCGTGGAAAAAATCGATTTAAAAGGGATTTTACGCTCCTACCCAGAGTCGCTGAAGGAAAGCATTAGGGTTTGGGGTAAAGTTCCCCCCTCCACTTTTTACCTCTTCGTGTCTAACCTTCTATTCATGTCCTCCATTTCTATGGGGCAGCCCTTTTTCGTGATTTACGCAACGGAAGTTCTACAAATTGAGAAGTTCAATTGGTCGATAATCTTAACAACCCTCTTTATCACTATGATTCTGGTATCTCTTCCCATAGGCAAACTAATCGACAAAATTGGCAGGAAAAAACCTTTAATTGCATCCTATATCTTAATGATTCCGGCAATTCTTCTCTTTGTTTACGGAGACTTAACAAGGCTTTTCATAGCTTTCCCGCTTATCGGAGGAGCCCAGCTTCTGTTTTTCTCTTCGGCCGCTGCTCTACGGGCAGATCTTGTGCCGAGGGAACAACGTGGGAAAGTACAAGGATTCACAGCTTTTTTTAACTATGTTTCCATGGCTCTGGGAAGCTTGCTTGGAGGGTTCCTATACCAAAACGTATCCCAACAACTTCCATTCCTACTGCCCTTGATGCTTACACCAATAGAAATAGTCATAATACTATTCTTAGTAAAGGAACCGAAACAAAGAGAATCATAAAACTAAAACTTTAGGGAAGAACTTATACATCTAAAAATAATCGTGCCATGGGGATTTTGTAATATGAAGATTGACTATGAAAAAGCAAAGGAAATGGTGAAAAAATGGTTTGCCAAAACTGTTGATTACGAATGGCGACGCCTAAAACAGGACCCATACCATCAAATAGAATTCATAGTGACCATGCACTTTCTCGACAAATATCTACCTAAGCAGGGACTAATTCTTGACGCTGGTGGAGGACCTGGACGTTACACAATCGAACTAGCAAAAAAGGGCTATAACACGGTATTATTAGACTTTGTCCCGGAAATGCTACGATTAGCAGAACGAAAAATCCGACGTGCTGGCATAAAGCGCAGGGTAAAAGGGATAGTGGAAGGCTCTATTGAAAACCTATCCATGTTTGAAGACGAATCTTTTGATGCAGTTCTCTGTCTGGGTGGTCCCCTATGCCACATTTTAGATCCGAAACAAAGGGACAAAGCCGTAGCTGAACTTGTGCGCGTAGCCAAAAAAGGATCTCCCATTTTTGTTTCTGTCATAAGCCGTTTAGGCTTATTAAAAACCCTTCTAGTGGAGTTTCCCCACGAAATGAAATACGCAAAACACCACTGGCAAATTGGTGACTATATTCCAGGAATCTGTGGTAAAGGATTTACTGCTGCCCACTGGTTTCTACCCGAAGAGCTTCGAGAACTCTTTGAAGGACATGGCGTTAAAGTGTTAGAAATGGCTGGACTGGAAGGCTTATCTTCCCACCACAGGAAGGAAACAAACAAGTTATATAAAGACAGAGAGAAATGGAAAATTTGGATGCAAATCTTGGTTGAAACTTGCACACATCCAGCTGTTGTAGGATGTTCAGAACATTTTTTACTTGTGGGTAGAAAAAGCTAGATTTCTTCACTGTCTCGTTTGCTAAAATATATGATGTCTCTATGCTCAACATAACCACATTTTCGGAACAAGTTCTTGGAAACCTCATTGTAATCCTCTATCAAAGCGCAAAAGATTCGTATACCGCGTTTCCTCAGAATTCTTTCACCCTCGACGATCAGAGCTTTTGCAATTCCTTGTCGTTGATGCTGTGGGTGAACAGCTAAACGGTTAATCCATCCCTTCCGTCCATCACAGCTCAAAATAACGATTCCAATGAGCCTTCCATTTTCGAAAGCGCCAAGGAAGAAATCAGGGTTCTCATGCATCTGCCGTGCAATAGCTTCCCTACTGTCACGACCATGAGGCTTAAACGGTAAGCCAGCAGCCTTCCATAGATCGATAATTTCGTCATAATCTTTTATAGTTAATACACGAATTTTCATGCGCTCTTAAGCTCCTTCTGAATTAATCAAGCTTAAATACTAATAAACTTCGCTCTCAGAAGAAAGGTGGGGATAGACTTGCATTCCTTAGCAAAAATGGATAAGCAATATCATATTCGTTGTGGAAAAAACGATTTAGCGGAATATTTGCTTGTTCCAGGAGACCCTGACAGGGTTCCTAAGATTGCTAGCTTCTGGGATGAAGCCCGAGAAATCTCGAGGCATCGCGAGTTTAGGGCTTTTACTGGAAAGTATAAAGGCGTTGATTTGTCCGCCCTTTCAAGCGGCATCGGTCCAGCTTGCATGGCTATTGTTGTTAACGAAGCAGCTAGAATAGGGGTTAAAACCTTTATTCGTGTTGGAAGTTGTGGAGCCATTCAGAGAGATATTAAATGTGGAGACCTAGTAATTTCCACAGCCTCTGTCCGTTTGGATTTTACAAGCAACTGTTATGTTATGGCAGAATATCCAGCGGTAGCCTGCTATGAGATTGTCCTAGCGTTAGTTGAGGCTTGTGAAAGCTTGGGAATAACTAATTATCATGTTGGATTAACAGCTACAACCGCAGACTTCTATGCTGGACAAGCCCGACCATCCATAAAAGGAATTACGCCCCGGGCTGAGGACCTTATTTCTGTCCTTCAAAAGGCAAACGTGATTAACTTCGAAATGGAAGCCGCCACACTTTTCACGTTAGCCAGTTTTTATGGATTGAAAGCTGGAGCTATATGTGCTGTTTATGCCAACCGGGTTAGAAACGAATTCAAACCTGGAGCCGGAGAAGAAAACTGCATAAAAGCTGCGAATGAAGCGATTAAAATTTTGGCTAATTGGAGTAAAGAAAAACAAAAATGTGGGAAACGTTGGTTCTTCCCGAGTATTATAAAAAAGCACAAAATTAACGATATAGTTATGGAAAATAAAATAAGGTATAAAAAGAAGATGGATGGAATATCCAACGAACAGACATGAACAAAAGACTAATCGCTTTAGATATTAGAATTCTCCAAGCGCTAGGAAAGGTCGGCCCCAGAAATTTAAGCGAAGTAGCTAGAGCCGTGGGAGTTCCAAGGGCAACCTTACGCTTCCGAATAAACCGCATGATCAACCACCCAAAAGTTTCGCTTAGATGCCATGCCACCATCTACTACCCATTTTTAGGAATGAAAAAGGCAACAGTTATTGCTAAGGCCCCTCCCGGAAAGGAGCAGCTTCTTTTCGATTGCATGAAGGTAAACGACTTTTGGGCTCATATTGTCAGAAGCTATGGTGAAGGTGAAGGATGTTTAGGGTTTTATACAATACCCATAGAACATACAGAGGAATTTGAAGAGTTTATCCAAACAATAAAAAAGATGGAAGTAGCTGAAGAAGTAAGTCTTTACTGGTCTACTTGCTTTAAACCTGGAAAGATAATCCCAGAATGGTTTAACGAGAAAACCCTAAGTTGGAATCTCCACTGGGAGAAATGGTTAAGGGAAATGGAAAAAGCCGATACTGAATTACCCTTTGCGCTGATTGATCCAGAAAAATTTTCGAATTACGCTGATGAAATAGACATTTTCATACTTGGAGAGTTAGAAAAGGATGCTCTGCAACATTTACAGAACATCGCCCGCAAACTGAGCGTAAGCCTACAAAGAGCTAGGTATCATTATGAAAGACACCTTTTTGAGAAAAAACTTTTAGAAGATTTCGAAGTCTTCATATATCCCTACGACCCGGAGTATTCAGACGAAGTGCTATTTATCATTGAATTTCATAACCAAAAATATTTAGCCAAATTCGCTAATTCCCTACTGAACAAACACTTTGTAAGAGCCGTAGGAAAAGTTCTCGACGAAACCGCCTTGATAATACCCATGAATTTGCCACGAAAAGAACTCCGTAGCTTTATAGATGCCCTATCTGACTTGACAAGGAGAAAGACCGTTAAAAACTATCGTTACGTAATTGTTGATCCCAGACATTATTCACGCCAAACACTTCCCTATAGGCTTTTTAAGAGAGCCAAATGGACATATGAACATGAAAAATACCTGAGAACGCTTGAGGAACTCCTTCAAAAATCTTAGATGATTAGCGCTTAAACATATTCAAAATAGTCTATCTTCTAAAATAAGCTTTATTCTATACTCTCGTTATACGTTTGTTGAACAAAATGAAAAGAACGGTAGTGTTAAAAGTTAATCCCTTGAAACCTCGGCTTGAAATAATTAGGGTAGCAGCGAGGATAATTCAGAATGGTGGGCTGGTGGCTTTTCCAACCGAAACCGTATATGGATTAGGCGTCGACGCATTAAATCCTAAAGCGATAAAAAACATGTTTAAAGCGAAAAAACGCCCACTTGATAACCCGCCCATAATTCATATAGCTGATAAAAACGATGTTTACATGCTAGCCAAAAGAGTCCCAAAGAAAGCAGAGAAATTAATGAAGACTTTATGGCCCGGTCCTTTAACGCTTGTATTGGAACGTTCAAAAATTGTGCCGGATATTACCGTTTCTGGGCTGGACACTGTGGCTATTCGAATGCCAAAGCATAAGGTTGCATTGTCTTTGATTTGGGAGTCAAAGGTTCCAATAGCGGCGCCAAGTGCGAACTTAGCGGGTAGACCTAGCCCTACCACAGCAGGGCATGTTCTAAGGGATTTGGATGGTAGAATTGACCTTATTTTAGATGGTGGGCCAACCAGGATTGGTGTGGAGTCAACTGTGGTTGATTTAACGGTCGACCCTCCACAGGTTCTTCGTCCAGGCGGAACAACATATGAAAGGCTTGTGAAGGTTTTGGGTGATGTTCAGTTGCATCCAGCGGCTATTGTTGATAGGAGAATTAAAGTGTTGCAAGCACGTTCTCCCGGGATGAAGCACAGACATTATGCGCCTAGAGCTAAACTAATTCTCGTTGAGGGATCTTCCATGGATAAGATTGTGGAGAGGGTTCAAGAGCTAATTAATGAGTTTGCAGATGAGGGGAAGAAGACGGGTGTTTTGGCTACAGAGGAAACTGTTAAGAGATATAAGGCGGATGTGGTGAGGAGCTTGGGTAGTAGGAAAAGGTTGAGGACTACTGCGAAAGGACTCTTCAGTTGTTTGCGCGAATTTGATAATGATAGAGTTGATATTATAGTGGCTGAGGGCTTGCCTCTTAAGGGATTAGGGTTAGCAGTTATGAATCGACTGCGTAAGGCTTCCGGTTATAAGATTGTTAAAGTAGAGGACTAGCCAAAGAACACGCTTGCTAACTCGTAAAGTTTTAAGTCCGCTGTCTTTTTTCGTGTTGCTACCTCTTTAAGTGGAATTGACAGTATCTTATTGCCTTTTAGAGCAACCATTCTCCCAAATTTTTTCTGTTTTACAAGGTCTATGGCTGCTACGCCGTATCGTGTGGCAAGAATTCGGTCAAATGCTGTTGGTGAACCTCCACGTTGAAGATGTCCCAGAACCACCACACGGGTTTCGATACCTGTTCTCTTCTCTATTTCCTTGCCAACATAATAGCCTACTCCACCAAGTTTTGCATGACCGAATTCATCCACGGTTTTGCTGTACACTATCTCTTTTCCACCTTTTGGTTTAGCTCCTTCAGCTACAACTATTATGCTAAAAGTTATCCCTCGTTTCCGTCTTGCTTCGATGTATTTACAGACTTTATCTATATCAAAAGGAATTTCTGGGATCAGTATGGCATCAGCTCCACCAGCTATTCCCGCTTCAAGAGCTATCCATCCGGCATTGCGCCCCATAACTTCCACTATCATAACTCGATGGTGGGCCTCAGCTGTAGAGTGAAGCCTATCCAACGCCTCTGTGGCTATCGAAACAGCAGTGTTGAAACCAAAAGTGTAGTCTGTGCCCCAAAGATCGTTGTCGATTGTTTTGGGGACTCCTACACAGGAAAGACCTTTTTCATACAGTTTGTAAGCCACTGTTAGAGTATCGTCGCCGCCTATAACTATCACAGCGTCCAACCCGAGTTTGTCAGTGTTCTTCAGAATTTTTCTAGCTCCATTTCTGCGTTTAAACGGGTTGGTTCTCGAAGTCCCGAGGATGGAACCTCCCTTTGGTAGTATCCCAGAGATGGATTCTAATGTAAGTGGGAAAGTATCGTTTTCAAGGAGGCCATGCCACCCGTCGCGGATACCTATCATTTCGAACTTGTGGTATACAATTCCCTTTCTAACAGCGGCACGAATCACAGCGTTTATTCCAGGAGCGTCTCCCCCTCCACTTAGGATTCCAACTTTCAATTAGCACCCTCCAACGGGTCATGCCTTTTTGGAGCTTCCAAACAAACGCATTTTGGCTTTCACCACTTCCTTCATAGCGTCTTTGGCTGGGCCCAAGATCTTACGGGGATCAAATATTTCAGGTGAAAGAGCCAGTTTTTCCCGTACGGCAGCAGTAAATGCTAAACGTAGGTCAGTGTCAATGTTGATTTTTGATATGCCTAGGGAGATAGCCTTTTTTATGTGTTCTTCAGGTATTCCTTTGGCGCCTCTGAGTTGAGCG
>Ga0209426_1001302_pt1 | contig 16101 bp, 15 predicted proteins | sample Deesub1362B_J571_FD_187697 | JGI IMG/M metagenome (GOLD analysis project Ga0209426, IMG submission 187697) | Deep oceanic, basalt-hosted subsurface ecosystem from Juan de Fuca Ridge flank, Pacific Ocean, CORK Borehole 1362B_J2.571 (SPAdes)... ...
GCAATATGTATTGAGCATGAACGACTTACAGCAACATTACTCAGGGCTCTTAATATTCCAGCTCGACCAGCTCCCCTTAAAGCACATCCTGTAACTCAATGGTGGGTGCAATTACCAGATGGTTCTGGTTATTGGGCAAACATGGAGACATCAAGAGGACACATTGAGTATGAAAAAGGTAATACTTATGCAGGATTTCCATCCAGGCCTGATAACTTAATAGCTTTCTGGTGGCCGAACTCAGATGCTCCAATTCATAATAATTGGGATTTAGTAAATCCTTGTCTCTGGCGTGAAGTTACAGGAGCAGGACATGCTAAGTTAGAACATACTTCCATGGGACTATCTCAAGCTCGGAAACTTTTAGAAGAGTTTGAACAGACTGGAAGAATAAAATACAAAGGACCTCCAATAAGACCAGGTCAATTGAGTTATGAAGTGTATACAAGAGGATTTCAAATTGACTTATCAACTATTGAAGACCAAAAGGAAATAACAGTATATTTTCCTTTATTTATCAATAATAAATATAATACCACTATTGATTATGCTTTTTGGACAAATCATCCAGAATGGGTAGATAAAAGTTGGGTAAAAGTTTTAAGTAATGAAAAAACTAAAGAGTCACTTCCAATTTTCTATATTAACTTTCTTCTCAAGCCTATAAAATTAAAAAGATCTGAACTAAGAAATGCAGATTTTGAAGAAGGAAAAGATTTCCCGAATAATTGGGAAAAAATAAGTGTTCCTCAAGGAAATGCTATTTTTTCTTTATCAGATGATGCAAAAAAGGGTAAGCACTCAGCATGTATTAAAAATCTCAATAATGGAATAAGTTCTATTCAGCAAACTATTTCTGTGAAGCAAAGTGATGTTATTAGAATAGATGGATGGATAAAACTTGAAAATGTTAAAGGAATAGCAAGTATAGAGGTAATATTTCCTGGAAAATATAATAGTATACGTTCTTATCCAATACTTAATGGAACACAAGGATGGACTAAAGTATGGAATTCCATTTTTGTTCCGCCAGGTGTAAACAATGTATCTATTCGGTGTACTCTTTTTGGAAAAGGAAAAGTATGGTTTGATGATATTAAATTACTTATAAGTACTCGGCATAAAAAATCAATTAATAAAAGATAAAATTAGGAGGAAAAATGAAAATTAAGAATTTCTTACAATTATGGAAGTCCATATTTTTGGGATTACTCATTATTCCCTTTCTTTTTTGTTCTGTTTTTGCTCAAGGGAAAAACCAGATAACCATTTTTGGTGGATTAAATCATGTTCTGGAATATGGTTCTGAAGATGATTATGTATTAGGAGAGAATGATTTTCCAGTAACTCCAGCTCATACTCCTCCAGCATTTGGCTTATCTTATACTCATTTCTTTTTTAAAAGAATAGGTTTTGAGGTAGATTTTAGGTATTATTTAAGTTCAAAACTAACACTTCAAGACCCATCAGATGGAGATAAAATAAAAATAGATAGTTCTAAACATTATGCTTTGACTGGAAATTTTATTTATCAAATCTTAAATGGGAGATTTAGACCTTATCTCTTATTAGGAGCTGGATTTGATAGTCTTGTTGATGTAAAAGATCAGGAATTAACTACAGAATATGGATATTCATTAATACTCTATGCTCCTGAGAAAAAGACTGATTTTGTAGCCAATGCAGGAGTGGGGGTTAAGTATTTTATTAGTTCAAGTTTTGGGACAAGATTTGATATAAGATATATTTTTATGCCAAAGACTGATGACCATCCTGCTATTAACAGTTTTAACTTTGTTGTAGGAATTTTTTATGGATTTTAAATTTATTTAAAAAATAAAACTAATAATAAAATTTCGCTAAAGAGAGAGTATTTTTATTTCTATAATATATTCCCTTCCATCCTATTTGAATTTAATCTTGAAAAGCATAAGAATTATGGATATAGTAAAGGTTGATTTTTAGAAAAGTAAAAGAATCGACTGTATGGAAAGGAGGTTTTTTATTATGGCAACTAAGATAAGTGAATCTCAGGCAAGAAATTGGGCTGTATTATGTCATTTGTCAGCCTTAATTGGGTTTATTATTCCATTTGGAAATATTATTGCTCCATTAGTAATCTGGTTGATTAAAAAAGAAGAATCACCTTTTATAGATGATCAGGGTAAGGAGGCAGTTAATTTTCAAATATCAATGACTATTTATGCTATTATTTCAGCGATACTTATTTTTATAATTATTGGTTTTGTTCTTCTAATTGCTGTGGGATTACTTGAGATTATTTTCATTATTGTTGCAGCTGTACGAGCAAGCAATGGTGAAAAGTATCGTTATCCGCTTTCAATTCATTTTATAAAATAAAATTATTTAATTTGACAGTTTTTTAATTATTATTTAGATTTTTTAATTGATGAATGAATTCAATGAAAAACATATAAGATATTTCTATCGTTTATTAAATCACAAAGAAATCACTGAATTGAGATTTTTGAAAAGGGGTTTGTTTCCGGGATTTGCATTTGTGAATAATGAAAATGATTTTGTTACTTATTGCAAAAAATGGAATGGAAAAAGAAATATTTATGCAGGAATCAGAGATAGGAAAAAAGGGATTAGAAAATGTGCTACAGCTAATGAAATTATAGGTATTCAAACAATTGTCATAGATATTGACCCTATTAGGGAGACCGAAATTCCATCTACAAAGGAAGAATTAGAAAATGCTTTAAAAGTTTCTGAGAAAATTATTGAATGGTTTACTTCCCATAATTTTAAAGCTCCTTATCGAGCAATGACAGGAAATGGAATATGTCTTTACTTTTCCGTTCCATGGTATGAGATTGCAGATGAAAATAGATGGGAAGTGACTCAAAAACTCGAGTGGTTTGAGAAAGAAATGAGAAGAATTTTTAAAAATGTTCTTAAAGAACACAACTGCAAAATAGACAGTATGTATGATTTACCGAGAATAGCCAAGGTTATTGGAACAATGAGTGTTAAAGGAGAAAATACAAAAGAAAGACCATGGCGACTTTCTTTTTGGATAGATGAACCTAAGGAAAGAAGGGAAGATCCAAGACTATTATCATGTATTTTAAGTAAAAATCTTTTGAATCCCACATATAGAGAAAGCCTTTCACCTGTATGGCTTATGCAGCCTATTCCCTATTTTGGTGAAAAATTATCAGGGGAATGGATTTATGAACCAAAAATTGATGGATGGAGAATGGAAATTATAAAATTTCAGGGAAAAGTGGAATTTTGGGGAAGAAGATTGGAAAAGAAACCAAACTGGACTCAAAAATTAAAGAAAATAATACCCCGATCTTCGCTTGGAATTATACCTGATGGAACAATTCTTGATTCAGAGCTTTATTCAAATAAAGGAAGAAGATTTATACCTTCTCTATTTGCATCTAAATCTAAAGCTAAACCAATTATTTATATTTTTGATATAATTTTTTATAAAGGAGAATTCATGGGCAGTCTTCCTCTTAAAGAAAGAAAAAAAATATTGGAATCAATTGATTGGAAGGAACCTTTTCAGCTTGTCGAGTATAAGAAAGTAATAAATATAGAAAAACATTTAAAAGAAGCTCTCATGAATAATCATGAAGGAATTGTTGTAAAAGAATTGAATAGCCCGTATGTTGTAGGGGAAGACAGCCCAATGGCAACAGCTCACTGGAGAAAGATAAAACCAAAATAGGAGGGGGGAAATGGCAATAGGAAGATTTCAGGTAATGGCTATTTTACAAGCTGCAAGAGCTTATGTTTTAGGTATGCCAATAGAAACTGCGAAAAGTTTTGGATTAAATAGAGCAATATTTTACGCAGCAGCTAAAAAAGGATTTAAAATAAAAAAAGGTGTACAACCTCCCAGGGAAGTCTATATTGCAAAAAGACCAATAGAAAAAACTTATCTTCAGCAAATTCAAGAGTCTTTTAAAATAGATCATATAGGAGATGAATATGCATATGCAGTGGAATTAAAGGGTGTAAAATATTACATGATAGGAAACGAAGTTCAGACTCCAGAAGATTTTGAAAAGCAAATTGAGTCAAGATTTGGAGAAAAATTTGAGGAAGCATGGAAAGAAGCAGTGGAAATTTGTAAAGCGTATGATAAAGGAGTCCTTCTTTCACAAAGATATTTCTTTGAAACAATCTACAAACCAAGAAGAGATGAATTGGCGAAAAAGTGGAGTGAAATTTATTCAAAATAATAATTAATGTATTACTTCCTTAATAAATTCTTTTTTGTATTTCATACGACTATTATTATTTTTAATCTTACAGGCTGGGTGTGGAAAAAGACAAGACTGATTAATTTAATTGCTCTATTGTTGACTTTTTTCTCATGGTTTATTCTTGGAATTTGGTATGGTTTTGGTTATTGTCCGAGTACTGATTGGCACTGGCAGGTAAGAGAAAAATTAGGATATTATGATATGCCCTCTTCCTATATTGAATTTCTCATTGAGTCTTTTACAGGATTAGATGTAAATGCAAAATTAGTTGATATTTTCGCTGTTTTGTTTCTTTTACTTGCATTGACTGCTTCTATAATTACAAATATACGAGACTTTAAAAAAAGAAAAAAGTGTTAGGATTATTTGGAACCATAACCTTTGATAAAATAATTATTGAAAAAGGTTCTTCTTTTTCAAATGTAGGGGGGATTCTTTATCAGGCAGGAGTATTACTGGGACTTGGTCTTGAAATAAAGATATATTCAAACTTAGGGATTGAAATTTCAAATAAGGTTTTCGAATTAATAGAAAAATGGAGGCATTTTGATAAAACAGGAATGAAATTAGTTTCTGGAAAAGGAAATCAGGTAACTTTATACTATCCTGCTGAAGGAGAAAGAATTGAAATTTTACATTCAATTGTCCCTGCTTTTGACTCAGGAATAATTTTACATGATAAAAACAAACTTAAAGCATTAATAGCTGTATTCAATTCAGGGTATGATACAACTTTTGAGCATTGGAGGAAAATAGTTGATAATTTGAATTGTCCAATTTGGCTCGATATTCATTCTCTTGCTCTTGAAAGAAAAGTAGGGAAAAAGAGAGAGTACCGACCATTTACAGAATGGACTGAGTGGGCAAGAGGTGTTACCTATCTTCAAGCAAATCAAAAAGAAATAGCTTCTATGTTGGGAAAACCAGAAATTTCTCCCTCTATAAAGGAAATTATGAAAATTGCAGAGCAGGCTTTTTCATGTGGTGTGGAAAATGTTTTTATAACCCTTGGAAAGGAAGGAGTATTAGTTGTTTCTCCAGAGCAAGGTTTCAAAATTACACCACCACAAGTGGATAAGATTATTGATACAACAGGTTGTGGAGATGTTTTTGCAGCTGCTACAATGGCTAAATTAATTTTAGGTGAAAAAATTAATCAAGCTTCCCGATTTGGAATGGAATTAGCAAGTAAATCTATTTCATTAGTTGGTCCATTAGAAATATATGATTTCGCAAAAAAATATAGTTTAATGAAATAATTTTCTTGAAAAAAGTTAATTTAGAAATTATATTGAAAAAAATTATGGAGGAAAAAATGGACTTAAAAAAGATTCAAGAAGCTCTAAAAGAAAAGAGAATTGATGGATGGTTATTTTATGATTTTCATAATAGGGATTTATTAGCATACCGAATTCTTGGTCTTGAAAGTCTGGGTTTTACATCGAGAAGATGGTTTTACTTTATTCCTAAGGAAGGTGAACCTGTTAAATTAGTGCATCGGGTCGAAGAGTCAAAATTAGATTCTCTTCCTGGAATTAAAAAAGTTTATCTTGCATGGAAAGAACTTCATTCTTCCTTAAAAGAGATTTTAGGATCCCCCAAAAAAATTGCAATGCAATATTCCCCCTTCCAAAATATTCCTTACATTTCAATAATAGATGGTGGACTTATTGAATTAATTAAAAGTTTTAGGCATGAAATTGTGAGTTCTGCTGATTTAGTTCAGCTGTTTGAAGCAGTTATAGATGAGAAGGGTTATAAGTTGCATATTGAGGCAGCTAAACATCTTGATGAAATTAAAAATTTAGCCTTTGAGAGAATTAAAGAAGCTATAAAAGAGAATAAAAAATTAAGTGAATATGAGCTTCAGCAATTTATTGCTGATCAGTTTGAAGAAAGAGGACTTACGTGTGACGATAATTACCCAATTGTTGGAATTAATGAGCACCCTGCTGACCCTCATTTTGAGCCACATTCTGAAAATTCTTATTATTTTGAAAAGGGAAGCACTTTCCTTATTGATTTATGGGCAAGAAAAAATATTCCAGAGGGAATTTATGCTGATATAACTTGGTGTGGGTATATTGGAGAAGAACCCCCAAAAAAATATGTAGAAATATTTAATGTGGTTAAGGAGGCAAGATTAACAGCAGTCAATTTTATTCGAGAGAAGTTTTCCAAGGGGGAAATCTGTTACGGGTGGGAAGTGGATGAAGTGTGTAGAAATGTTGTAAGAAAAGCAGGATACAGTAATTATTTTGTTCATAGGACAGGACATTCCATCGGGCATGAGGTTCATGGAAATGGAGTTAATATAGATAATTTGGAGACAAAAGACGAACGTGAACTGATACCTGGAATCTGTTTTTCTATTGAACCAGGAATTTATTTTAAGGGAGAAATGGCTGTTCGCTCAGAAATAAATGTATTTATAACGCACGATGGTAAAGTCGAAGTTACAACTGAAGAACAAATGGAACTCGTCCGAATACCTTGAAATTAGAAATTGGAAATTAATTAAATAATGATTTATTTAACAACTATCATTCTTTATCTTATGGTTTTATTTTTATTTGGCATTAGACTTTCTGTAAAAGCAAAAACTCAAGAAGATTTTATGGTTGCAGGGCGAAAACTGACTGCTCCTATTTTAGTAGGAACACTTTTAGCAACATGGATTGGTTCTGGTGATATATTTAGTGTTTCTGATTTAAGTTATAATCATGGTTATTCATCATTAATTGGAAGTGCAGGAGGATGGTTAGGCATAATAATAGTTTATTTTATTGCAGGAAGAGTCCGAATATTTGGCCAATTTACTGTTCCAGATATTTTGGAAGCAAGATATAATAAATGGGCCCGAATTCTTGCAACTATAACCACAGTAATTGCTTATATAACTATTGTTAGCTATCAATTTAGAGGTGGAGGATGGGTTCTCAATATAATTACAGAGGGTAAAATCCCTGTTGAAACCGCAATGATTATTGTTGCAGTATTTGTAATAGCTTATACTCTTTTTGCTGGAATGCTTTCTGTAGCTTATTTAGATATTATAAATGGTATAATCATGATTACTGGAGTATTTTTAGCTCTTCCTTTTCTTATTAATCATGTAGGTGGAATGGATTATATCGTAGTTAATGTTACACCCCGCAAACACCCAATTCTGGGAAATATGACCTTAATTCAAGCTATGGGCTATTTTGTTCCAACCCTTCTTTTAGCTTTGGGTAATGCTAATATGTATCAGAGATTTTTTTCTGCTAAGGATGAAAAAGAAGCAAAAAAATCAGTAATAGGGTGGGTATTAGGTGTAATTTTTCTTGGTATAACTCTTCAAAGTTTAGCTGTAGTGGGAAGCAGTTATTTTAAAGGATTAAGTGCAACTGAAGCAGGAAAAATTATTCTCTTAGTTGCTTATAAAGGAGTACCAGTGATAATTGGCTGTTTATTAATGGCAGCTATAATTGCAATTATTATTTCTACAGCTAATAGTTTTCTTCTTGTTCCTGCTACAAATGTAATGCGTGACATTTATCAGAGATTCATTAATCCTGCTCTTCCTGATAAAAAAATAGTTTTATATTCCAGAATCGCAGTAATTATTCTTGGTATTCTTTCTTATTCTCTTATTTCTTTTTTTCCAAGAATCTTAGATGCAGCTTATGCAGCTTATACAGTCTATGGAGCAGGCATTACCCCAGCATTAATAGCTGTGTTTTTCTGGAAACGAGCCACTGCTTTAGGAGGAGCTCTTTCTATTTTAGCTGGCATGGCAATAACAGTGATATGGGAAATCCTGAATAAAATTCAGGGTCATTTACCTCTTGGTGTTCCTGCTATTTACCCAGCTCTTATATCTTCAATTTTAACTCTTGTAATTGTAAGTTTAATAACTTCTCCACCTCCTGAAGAAAAATTAAATAAATTCTTTAAAAGAAATGAGTAAAATTCGCTTGATTTGGCTTTTATTTTTTATTTTTTTTATATCCTTTTGTGCTCAAAAAGTATATTTTCCACCTGAAAGAGTTCAGACAGGTTTAGCTTCTTGGTATGGTCCAGGTTTTCATGGAAAAAGAACTGCAAGTGGTGAAATTTTTAATATGTATGAATTAACAGCTGCTCATCGTACCTTTCCAATTGGTAGTTATGTAATGGTAACAAATTTGAGAAATGGAAAATCAGTTCAAGTAAGAATAAATGATAGAGGGCCTTTTGTGAAAGGTAGAATAATTGACCTCTCTTATGCTGCTGCTAAATTAATAGATCTTATTGGACCAGGAATCGCGCCTGTAAAAGTTGAATTGCTTTCTATTGGAAGAATTTTAGGTGAGAAAGAGATAAATTTAAAAGAGGGACGAATCATTGCTATTCAGGTTGGAGCTTTTATAGAAAAAGAAAATGCTTTGAATCTAAAAAAAATTCTTTCTCAAAAATATAAAAGAGTTTATATTGAAACATTTAAAACATACACAACAAAGTACTATCGCGTGAGAATCAAGGTCAAGAATGAACGCGAGGCTTTTCTTCTTACTGGAAAATTAGTTAAAGATGGTTATTCTGTTTATTTGGTTAAAAATGACTGAAAAATTCCAGATTCTAAATAAGGCACAGAGGCATAAAGGCACATAGAAAAGAAGATGAATAAAAAGCTAAGTTTTGAGACTTGTTTAAGATTTTTAATTTTTTGTTCTTTGTGTTTTCTGTGGTTTATAATATTTTGTTATTCAATGGAGTCAAAAATGAAAATAGGAATTATTAAAAGTAATGAATATCTTAAACATCAAATGGGTGCTTTTCATCCTGAGAGTCCAAATCGTTTAAAAGTTATTTATGAAATGATTGAAAAGAATTTCCCAATAAACTCAGATAATTCTCCTTTTGTTTTTATTAATCCAAGAAAAGCAACAAAACAGGAATTAATGCTTATCCATACTTCACCTTATATTACTGCCATTGAAAAAACTCAGAATAAAGAAAGAGTAATTTTAGACCCTGATACTTCTACATGTCCTGAAACTTATAATGTTGCTTGTTTAGCAGTAGGTGGAGTTTTAGAAGCAATTGATAGAATAATGAAAGGTGAAATTAAGAATGCTTTTGCTTTAATAAGACCACCAGGACATCATGCTGAAGCAGATAGAGCAATGGGATTTTGTTTTTTTAATAATATAGCAATAGGAGCAGAATATTTAATACAGAAGTGTAAATTAAAAAGAGTTCTTATTGTAGACTGGGATTTGCACCATGGGAATGGGACGCAGAACGCCTTTTATTTTCGCTCCGATGTTCTTTATTTTTCAACCCATCAATTTCCTTATTATCCAGGAACAGGTAAAGAAAATGAAGTAGGCTCTGGAAATGGAGAAGGATATATTGTTAATGTTCCTCTTTCTCCTGGGAAAAATGATAAGGATTTTCTCTACATTTTCCAGAATATTTTGCGTCCCATTGCAGAACAGTTTAAGCCAGAATTTATACTCGTGTCATGTGGATTTGATATTTGTGAAGGAGATCCCTTGGGAGGAATGAAAGTTACCTCACAAGGTTTTGGTGTTCTTGCTCTTGAATTAAAGAAAATTGCAGAGAAATTATGTAAAGGAAGATTGCTTTTAGTTTTAGAAGGTGGATATTCACTTAATTGTCTTCGAGAGGGGGTAAAAGAAATTTTAAAAGTTCTTTCAGGTCAAGTAAAATCATATAAAATTAATGGAAATATTTCGCCTGAACTAAAAAAAGAAATTGAATCAATAATAAAAGTTCAAAGTAAGTATTGGAAATTTATTAAATTATAAAAAACTTTAACAAGTTATCAAATTCGGATTTATAAAATTTATTGCTTTTTCTATTTGTCCTGGGGGAGGGTTAATTTCTAAAAAATTTATAATTTTGTTAATAGTATGTTCTGGTTCATTTATCAATTCATCAAAATAAACGGTGATATGTTTTTTATCTCGAATAAATTTTTTTATTCTTTCATACCCATTCTCTGCAACTTTTATTTGTAATTGATAATTTGAAAATAAATTACCCTTTCTTAATGATAATTTAATTAATCTAAAAATAAATTTAATAAAATTTAAAAAAGTGAAATATTCCCATATTTTCTTTAATTCAGGTAACCAATTTCTAAATTTTGTTGTTCTACCAATGGATTTTGCAATGCTTCTAACATCTCGAAATAAACAAATATAATATGGATTTTTTAAAAAATGATGGAAATATGGAATAACATATATAGCAGAAGGGCTTTTAAAACCCCAAAGTTTTTTCTCATTTTCTTTAATAGTTTTCTTAATTTTTAATTTATATTTATCTATTGCTTTTTTAATTAATTCATCATTTTCCAATCTTTTAGAGTAATCAATTAATCTTTTGGCATAAAAAAGAATATTTAATATTAAAGCTTCAATAGATTGATTTTCATAACAGCCATATTTATTTAGATGTTTTCCTTTTTTTAAATCTTCTTCCTTACCCATCCAAATACCCAGATTATGTAAAATTCCAGCTAATAAAGAGGAGCCACTTCGCGGGAGACTAAGAATTACAACAGTTTTCATTTTGTATTTATTTGTGTTATAGAAATTTACCATATAGATTATTTTTTTTCAAATATTTCTCTTGATATAGATTTTAATAAATGATATATAAGCAAATGAAATTTCAATAAATGAGATTTCTTGAGCAATTTTTAACAAGACTGTCCAGAATTTCGTCCAGAGGAGTGGATTGGGGATTAAAATTTATAGCTTCAAGCAATTTTCTTCATAATTTAGCAAAAAGAAAAGAAATAAAGCAATTAAGTCAATTGCGGGATTTAAAAAAAGTTTTAATAATATCTGATATTAATATTGGTGATGCTATAAATATACAAGTATTTTTCTTACCTTTTAAATATGTTTTCCAAGATTTAGAAATTTCATATATTTATAATCACAATGCATATCCCCTTATAAAAAACAATCCTTTTATATACGAACATTTTCCTATATTTAAAAATCGCGGGTATCCATCAAAAAAAGATATTAATAATTTAAAAAAAATTATAAATGAGAATAAATTTGATTTAATTATTTCACTTTCTCCTTTTTTCTCAAAAAGAGAACTTAAAAATAAAAATTCTTTAATTTTTACTCCAATTAGACTTATAGGCAATGTTATTAATGCTTATTCTTCTTCCACCAATGCTCATGTTACCCATCAATTATATAATTATGCTTGCGAATTAGTGGAATATATTCTTAGTCGAAATAATCCAGGTAAAAAGTACGATTTTCCATTGGTAAGTAATTGCCTATATCTCGATAAAAATTTGTTTGATAAAGCAACCCAAAGAATAAAAAACTTAGATATCAATCTCGATTCAAATAAAGTTTTATTTAATCCTGATACTTCTTCCCCTTATACTCGAATCCCTTTACGAATTCAATTAGAATTATTAAAGGAAATTCTTTCCTATAATAATATTCATTATCTTCTTCTTACTCCTGGATATATTTCAAAAGATATTGAATGGAAACTTTATAAAGAAATGCCATCTCATTTAAGAAAAAAAATTAAAGTAATTCCAAAGGATGTTGTTCTTGATGAATATGCTGTGTTAATTGATTATTCAGAAATGTTTATAAGTGGAGATACAGGAAGTTTGCATGTTGCTTCTGCAAGGAAAATTTTAGTGAATTCTGAAAATCAGTGTAGAAATTCAACTGCAATTGTAAATATTTTTGGAGCAAGTAGTGGAAGAATTTATGGATATGATTCTTTTCAAAAAGATTATCAACCAACATATCAGAATGCACCTTCAAAAATTTTTGAAGGTTCACCTCAATGCAAAAATATTACATGTGTTCACAAATTTTCAAAAAAATGCAAAAAAATTAGATGTTTTGAAGGAATTGATGTTAAGGAAATAATTACTTATATTAAGAATTATTTTTCAAGCCTCGGAAATAAGGGACTTTATATTTCTTAATATTCTTTTCAACAAATAATAGAGAAAAGGAAAAGAAATAAGGAAGAACGTGAAAATAATTGTATGTTGAGGTCCTAAGCTTTCGAGAATTTTATATAGATCTTCAAACCAGAGGGTCCAACAAATTACACCTAACCACATAGAAGGAAGAACAATAAGAAGAGATTCCTTAGTTTCATATCCTTCAAGGCGAGCAATTATTAAACCAGAAACTGCTCCAGTCATGTGAAAGGGAAGCCATACAAATAAAGAGAGGGTTATCCAATTCCACTTTTTAAATTTTTTTATTTTATCAGCGATTTTCTGAGTTTTTTTCTTTATAATTCCAAGAAAAGAGCAGAAAATCATTAAATATGCAGTATTATAAAAAATAATAATTAAAATAATTAGGGCTGGAGAAATATTAAATTCTAATCCTATTCCAATAAATGCTAATCTTCCACCCAAATGATTAGCAACAATCATGGATATTAATTTGAGTGCCCATGTAGATTTGAATAAAAAAAGAAAAATTAGAAAGAATAATTCTAAGCCTAAAAGAAAACTTCCAATTAAAATAGATGATTTTTCGTCATTTTTTTTAAAAATATTGTAGAGATTCTTTAGAAATAAAATTAGTTTATTTTCACTAACCAATAATCTCACTCTAAACTTTTCTAAAGAATTATTGAATTTTCCTTTAAATTCAAATGAAATATATATTATTTTTTGTTTGAAAACAAGATATTTTATATTGAAAAATTTTATAGAGAAAAAAGTGTTTTAATTATATAATGCTAAAATGAAAAAAGAAAAAGCTAGAAAAAAGCTTATAGGAGGATGAAATGTGGAAGTTAAAAAGGCTTTTAATTTCATTTCTGACTTTAATTTTTGTCTTAAATTCTTCTGCCATTGTTATTACCAAAAAACGTCCTATTCCAGAGGACCTCTATAGGATAAAAAGAGTTTCTGATCCTCAAATATCCCCTAATGGGGAGTGGATTGCATATACTATTTCTGTTCCTAATTTAAAAGAAAATAATTTTAATAGCGATATCTGGCTTATTCCTATTACTGGTGGAAAACCAATAAAATTAACAAATAGTTCTAAAGAAGATTATGCTCCTCGCTGGTCACCAGATGGAAAAAAAATAGCATTTATTTCAACGAGAGATGGGGTTGCAAATCTTTACATAATAAGAATTGAAGGAGGAGAAGCTCAGAAATTAACATCGTCCAAAACAGCACTTTATTCTCCTATATGGTCTTTAGATGGTAAATATATTGTATGTGGTTCAAGAGTTTTACCTGAAGGAAAAAAGGAAATTGAAAACTGGACAAAGGATGAACTTCCTAAATGTAAAGCGAGAACAATCAATCGTTTGCTTTTTCGTCAATGGGATAGATGGCTTGGAGATGAGAGAAATCACATTTTCCTCGTGGATGTTGAAAATGGAACAATGAGAGATATTACTCCTGGAGATTTTGATGCTCCACCAGTTTCGCTATCAAGCTATCATGATTTTGATATTTCTCCTGATGGAAAGGAAGTTTGTTATGTAAAAAACATAGATCCTATACCTGCTATAAGCATAAATCATGACCTTTTTATTGTTAATCTTGAAACCTTAAAAGAAGAAAAAGTTACAACTAATCCTGCACTCGACAGAAAACCTCATTATTCACCTAATGGAAGATACATTGCTTATACAGCAATGGAAAAGCCAGGTTATGAATCAGATAGAGAATGTCTCGTAATATATGACAGGAAAGAAAAGAAGCATATCAAATTAACTAATAAGCTTGACCGTTCTGTAAGAGAAATTGTATGGGCTCCTGATAGCAAGGCTATTTACTTTACTGCCCGAGATGAAGGGAAATGTTCAATTTATAGAGTTGATTTAAAAGGAAATATAAAAAGGCTAACAAATGATGGTTATAATACAGGAATAAAAATTACACCAAATGGAAAAAATCTAATTTTTCTGCGTTCATACAATTATCTACCAAATGAATTATTCATAATGCCTACGAATGGAGGAAAAGCAACTCAACTTACCTTTACTAATTCAAGAATTTTAGATGAACTTGATTTACCAAAATTAGAGGAATTCTGGTTTATAGGAGCTAATAATACAAAAGTTCATGGTTTTATTCAAAAACCACCAAATTTCGACCCTGAAAAGAAATATCCAGTTGTACTTACCATTCACGGTGGTCCGCAGAGTATGTGGGCAGATAGATTTATGACCACATGGTTTACTTTTCAATTGGTATGTTCTCCAGGATATGTTGGAGTATTTATTAATCCCAGAGGAAGTTCTGGTTATGGTTCAATTTTCAAGGAGCAAGTAAGCAGAGATTATGGTGGACAGTGCTATGAAGACCTTATGAAAGGACTGGATTATGTTCTTGAACATTATGATTTTGTGGATAAAACTCGAATAGCTGCAATTGGCGGTTCGTTTGGTGGATATATGGTTAATTGGATTATGGGACATACTAACAGATTTAAATGCATTGTCAGTCACGCTGGTCTTTACAATTTAATAAGTTTTTACGGAGCAACTGAAGAACTATGGTTTCCTGAATGGGATATGGGTAAAAGTCCATGGGAAGAGCCTGAACTTTATGAAAAGTGGTCTCCACATAAATATGCTCAAAATTTTAAAACACCAACACTGGTAACTCATGGAATAAAAGATTATCGAGTCCCCTATACAGAAAGTTTACAATTATTCACTGCACTTCAACGTCAGGGAGTACCATCTCGTCTTATTATATTTCCTGATGAAGGACATGTGATATCAAAGCCACAAAATAATGTTCGATGGTGGAAAGAAATTCATCGCTGGCTCGAAAAATATTTGAAAAGTTAGTAAGTTATTTTATCTTGCTGATTATAAATAAATTATTTTAAAATACCTCTTAGTACTATGTAAATACTTATTTACATTATTGACAAATTTTGTCATTATTCAAATTTTTGAATTTTCTTTTCCAATTTTAAACAAAATTAGATTTTTCTCCTAATTAAACACTTCTCAGAATCCTTGTAACTATTGACTTTTCAGAAACTTAAAAAAATTTTCAAGTTTTTATGCCTTTTTAGCACTAAATTATATGGAAGGGGATGTGGATTTAAGAATCAAACAAGTTTTAAAATTTATTGAGGAAAATTTAGAGAAAGGTTTAACCCTAGAAAAAGTAGCCAAGCAATTTAATTTAAATTACACTTATTTATGTGAGCTTTTTAAAAGAGAAGTTGGTATGAGTTTCTCTGAATATCTAATTAAAATAAGGATTAAAAGAGCAAAAAAGCTTTTGAGAGATAAGAGTTTATTAATAAAACAGATATCTTATAAGGTTGGCTATAGACATATTTCAAATTTCAATCGTGATTTTAAAAAACAAACTGAATTATCGCCTTTAGAATATAGAAGAAAGTGGCAAAAATTTATTTTTAAATTATATCAATCATTAGAAATCAAAATCCGAAAAATTACCAATTCCATCCGAAAATATACCAAAAGAATCCGAAAATTTACCAAATAAAAATTCTTGACAGAGGAAATTTTTCTACTTAAATTTCTTAAAAAAGAAATGATAAGACATTTGATACTTCATAATAAGTGGAAAAAAATTATATTTGTTTCCTCAGTATTCCTAATTACAGGAATTATTTTAAATGTTCATGTCTATTTAACAGATTGTAAAAGAGCAATAAATAGGATTATAAAAAATGACTTTAGAGGAAAAAGAACAGCAGTCTATATAATAAATGATGCGCATATAGAATGTAGACCCTGTTTTAAATATGATGAGTTAAGCAAGGATAAAAATATAGATATTATGTTCTATGTTAGAAAAGATTTTTCAGATAATGATATAGAG
>Ga0209426_1001303_pt1 | contig 16086 bp, 12 predicted proteins | sample Deesub1362B_J571_FD_187697 | JGI IMG/M metagenome (GOLD analysis project Ga0209426, IMG submission 187697) | Deep oceanic, basalt-hosted subsurface ecosystem from Juan de Fuca Ridge flank, Pacific Ocean, CORK Borehole 1362B_J2.571 (SPAdes)... ...
CCGTTCTAGCGGGACTGGGACCCGGCATGTTGTCGGTGGCAATCCTTACAGTGAACAATTTGCGGGATATGGAGAATGACCGGCGGGCGGGGAAAAAGACCCTTGCTGTCCGTTTCGGGAAGGGATTTGCGCGGGCCGAATATGCCGCAATGGTACTGGGAGCCGGGGCTGTTGCAGGCGTGGTTTCCCTTACCGATGGCCGCCACGCCGGTGGCTGGCTGGCCAGTCTAATTGTCCTTGCCGCTGTTCCGGTTCTTCGCCAGGTGTGGACCCGTAGCGGCCAGGCCCTGAATGAAACACTAGCCCGCACGGGGCAGCTTCTGGCACTGTATGCGATTCTGTTTTCGGTGGGTTGGCTTATATGGTAATTCGAAAAGTTAGATTGCGCAGCTATCTTGTTCCTCTGCGGAGCACCCTGCGGAAAGAGGAGTGGCGGCAGGAACGGTGGGGACTGTTTGTGGAGCTGACCGCTCACGAGGGAAGGCACGAATACCGCGGGTTTGGGGAAGTGGCCCCCTGGCCGGTGCCCGTGGGGGAACGGCAGAAGCTGGTAGTGGACGAGGCCGTTCAGATTGCCCAGGAGATCAAGGACAGGACGTATCCGGTGGACAGGGACGCCCTGCTTTCCCGGCTGGCCGTAGAAATGGAGGAAGTTTCCGGAGCGGTCCGGGCCGGCTTTGAGACGGCCCTTTGCAGCCTGGCCGCTACAATGACCGGCCAACCGCTGGCCCGCTGGCTCAATCCCGATGCTGCCTTTCAGGTAAACATCAATACCGTGGTGCCGGAATTTTCTGACGGGGGTGCTTTTTTCCGCCAGAGGCTTGAAGCGGGGGTACGCTGGGTGAAGGTTAAGCTCAGACGGGAAGCTGTGCAGGAGGATTTGCCACGCCTGCGGAAGATTGTGAAAGAGGCGCAGCATCCGGTTCTTTTGCGGCTGGACGCAAATCAGGCATGGGGGAAAGAGGAGGCCCTGCAAAATCTGAAACGGCTCAGTCATCTTCCGGTGGAATATGTGGAAGAACCGCTCCGGGCCGATGAACTGAGTGCCTGGCCTGAGGTCCACCAGAAAAGCCCTCTGGTACTGGCCGTGGATGATGCCATGCGGCGCGATCCCGAAGCCATTCTGGACTGGATGCGCGGCGGCTATGTGAGTGTTCTGGTGTTCAAACCCTCAACCTTGGGAGGAATCACCGCTGCTTATTTCTGGCGCAAAGAAAGCCAGAAAGCTGGCGCACGGATGGTGTTTTCTTCTTCAGTGGAAGCAGCTTATGGCTGGGTTGCTCTCCTGCACCTGGCAGCAGCCCTGGGGGATCCGCAGACAGCAGCCGGCCTGGATACCCAATGGCTTTTTAAGAAAAAACTCCTGCCCGAATCTCTCTTCCAGATCCGAAATGGAGCACTGACCTGTCCTGGTGGGCCGGGCCTGGGGGTCGTGATTCCGGATGAAAAAGTAAAAATCACGGACGAGTGGTGGATTTAGAGCGCCAGAAAGATGCTTACATCCTGGATCCCGTCGCATTTGCCGCCGGCGCATTTCCCAATCACTTGGCCTATTACGATGGGGAGCGCCGTTACAGCTATTGCCAGGCCCATGCGTTGGCCGAAGCATTGCGCGGGTTTCTGTCCGACCAGGGGTTAAGACCGGGAGACCGCATTGCCGTTTTGGCCCGCAATTCGGTCTCGTATGCACTGCTCTTTTTCGCTGCGCTGCGGGAAGGCGTTTCGGTTGTTCCGTTGAATATCCGCTGGCCCGCCGAACTGTGGAAATATGGCATCCGCGTAACAGGCAGCCGGTTGATTCTGGCCCAGGAGCAGTGGCTGGATGCGGTGCAGAATTTTGAGGTTCCTGTCCGGGAACTTCCGGCTGCCGAAACTCTTGCCGCCGTGAAACAGCCGGGTGTTCAGCGGATTTCCGTAGAACAGGAAGCAAATGTGGTCTTTTCTTCGGGAAGTACAGGCAAACCAAAAGCAGCCGTTTTGCCATATCGCTGTCATTATTTCAGCGCTGCCGGGGCCGAGGAAAACATGCCGCTGCAGGCGGGAGATGTCTGGGAAGCATCGCTCCCGTTTTATCATGTTGGGGGACTGGCCATTCTGTACCGGTGTGCTCTGGCCGGTGCGGCGGCCCTTATCCGCCCACAGTTTGAACCGGAAAAAACGGTGCACGACATCCGCAAGGGCATCCTCACCCATATATCGGTCGTCGCACCGATGTTGGCCCGTTTACTGGAGGCGGGGCTTGTTCGCGAACAAGCCGGCCGCCTGAAAGTGATTTTGCTGGGCGGCGGACCGGCGTCTGAATCCCTTCTGGAGCAGTGTGCAGACCGCTGCCTGCCAGTGGTTACCACGTACGGGCTCACCGAATGTGCCTCTCAGGTAACCGCTACATCTCCCGGCGAAGGTCTGGAAAGCTGGCAAACAGCGGGAAAACCGCTGCCCTACCGGAAGCTCCGGCTGATGGGAACGCCGGTCAAACTGGCAGACGGACGTACGGTTCAGGAAATTGAGGTTGGCGGACGCGTCCTGTTTGCCGGCTATCTGGATGAGGATGGATTTCGGCCTGCTGCAGAATGGTTGGCCACGGGGGATCTGGGATATTTTACTCCGGATGGGAATCTGGTTGTGGTTAGCCGGAAAGATGAGATGATTATTTCCGGTGGCGAGAACCTGGATCCTAATTTTCTCCGCCAGCAGGCTCTTCTTTTTCCCGGTGTAAAAGATTGTGCAGTACTGGCAATTTCCCACAACATTTGGGGACAGCGCCCTGCTCTCATCCTGGAGGTGGAAAACTGTTGTGGTTTTCCGCAGAAGGAGTTTGAAGCATTTCTGCTGGAGCGAGTGGGGAAGATTTACTACCCGGACCGCATTCTCTATCTTGAGCAGCTCCCAAGGGTTTCCATTTCGAAGGTTGACCGCCAGAAGCTGCGGCAGATGCTTGACACGGGGGCGAAAGGCTGCATGTAGCTGAATACAGCTCCACAGTCCCCCCCGAAGAAGGTAGTATCTTTGCCGGAACCTTTTATTCAGGCCGCTTTGCAGCAAATTTAAAGATCATCTGACTCCGGTATTCCTGACCTGGCCGGAGCACAACGGGTGGGAAGTGGGGGTGGTTCGGTGAGTCCGGAAAGTGCTGGGGTTCCAGACAAAAGCCGGCGTGTTTGTGGTAAATGGTGGATTGTTTTCCGCGAAGCGAACCATCCAGGAAATTGCCGGTGTAGAATTGCAGGCCCGGTGCGGTAGTAAAAAGCTCCATGGCAATCCCGTTGCAGGGCTCCACCACAGTAGCCGCCCGACGAAGGGTACCCGGCTGACCGCGGAGGACAAAGTTGTGATCGTATCCGCCAGCCAGCTGAAGCTGTTCGTCTGCTTCTCCAATCCGCGTGCCGATCGGCTGCAGATGGCGGAAATCGAACGGGGTGCGTTGTACCGGAAAGATGTCCCCCGTGGGAATCAGGGTGGGGCCAACCGGGGTAAAAGCATCCGCCTCAATCCGGATATGGTGATCCAGAATTGAGGAAATTCCGCCATCTTTGAAGTTAAAATAGCTGTGGTGGGTAAGATTCACAATGGTTGGACGGCTGGTTACAGCGCGGAGGGTGATTTCGAGGGCGTTTTCTTTTTTCACAGTGAACCGCGCTATAACGGACAGGGTTCCCGGATAGCCCTCCTCACCGTCCGGACTCCGGTAGCTGAATGCGACGGAAGGCTCTTTACCGGGGGCCAGCGATACCGGATGCCATACCCGCCTGCTGAATCCGCGGAAGCCACCGTGCAGGTGATTGGGAGCGTCGTTCTGGGAAAGCCGGTATTCCTGACCGTCCAGTGTGAAGCGCCCGCAGGCGATGCGGTTGGCGCATCTTCCCACAATGCAGCCGAAGTAAGCCGGATTCATTAAGTAAGGTTCCAGATGATCGAACCCCAGGACCACGTCTCTCATTTGCCCCTGGGCGTCCGGAACCATCATCCGCCGTATAATACACCCGTAATTTAGGATTTCCACCTGGAGGCCGCCGGTACCCGTGAGCCTGTAGCTAAACACCGGCTCGCCATCTGCTTCGCCGAAAGGCTCCCAAATAGCCGACGCAGATTCTGGCATTGCTGGCTCCCTGATTAAGTTCTGAGAGTAAAAAATATTTCCTTCGGGAGAAAGTCAAGTGCAAAATTGATGGGCTTGACGAGGGTGAATTCGTTGTGGAAGGATTTGATGGGTGCCGGTCGGGTTGTTCACCAGAATGTTTTCGCTATCCAGGGAAAGGCAGATTTTTGCAGGAGGCGTAATGCAACAAGGAAAGATGCTGTTTTTTGCCGGTTTGTCTTAGAATCACTGGATTTTTTGTAACCTATTGATTTATATTCAAATCTGAAGATCCGTCACACCCAACTTATGAGGGAGGGAACATGGTACACCGCGGATTGTTCCTTTTTGTAACCGGAATGTTCCTGCTTGTGGCCTGTGGAGGCGAGCCGGAAGACGGCAAGTTTGACCGTTTTGCCGCGGAATTCTTGCGGACCTATTTTTCGTACCATCCGGTACAGGCGACCGTTGAGGGAGACCATTCTTTTGATCACCGGCTGGATGATCTGTCGCGGGCAAATCTGAGGCGTCAGCTCCAATGGCTCGAAGAAACGGAGAAAAAACTCAAAGATTTTTCCTATTCCAGGCTGAGCCTCCAAAAGCAGATCGATTATGCTATTTTGATGAATCAGGTACGCTACATGCAGTTCCGGCTGCGAAAACTGAAAGAGCATGAGTGGAATCCGTTGCTGTATACTCAGGTGATTGGGAACGGGATGTATTCGCTGGTTGCCCGGGAGTATGCACCTCTGGAGCGCCGGTTGCGGAACCTGCTTCGTCGGATGGACCAGATCCCAAACGTCATCGAGGCGGCCAAAGAAAATTTGACAAAACCGCCGAAGATTCATACCGAGACGGCGATCCGGCAGACCGACGGGCTGATCAGCATGGTGGAACGGGTCCTGCCGTCCTATTTTCAGGAAGCTGGGAGTCTGCGTGATTCCCTCTTTTTTGCGGCCGGAAAGACGGTACAGGCGCTCAAACAGTTCAGGGAATGGCTCAAGGAGGATCTTCTGCCTCGGTCCAAGGGAAATTTTCGGCTTGGAAAGGATCTGTATGATCAGAAATTGGGTTTCGTGCTCCAATCGAGCCTTTCCCGGGAAGAAATCCGGGACCGGGCAGAGGCCGAAATGGAGCGGGTCCGCGAAGAAATGTTTGTGACCGCTCTGCCGTTGTACCGCCGTTTTTTTCCGGATCGCAAGCTTCCCAAAACCTATTCGGAAAAGGAAAAACAGCAGATCATTGCTGCGGTGCTTGAGAGGCTCAGTGAGAACCGACCTACGGAGGAATCTATTGTTGATGAGGCCCGGGACTACCTCCGCCAGTTGACGGAGTTTGTCCGCAACCATCAGCTACTCACGTTGCCCGACGAGCCCATCGAGGTTATTACCATGCCCGAATTTCGGCGGGGGATCTCCGTGGCCTACTGTGAATCGTCAGGACCGCTGGAAAAGCACCGGAAGACGTTCTATGCTGTTGCTCCACCGCCGGAAAACTGGCCCGAAGAACGCCGGCAGAGCTTCTTCCGCGAATATAACCGCTACATGCTGCAGGATCTGACCATCCATGAAGCCATGCCCGGACACTATGTTCAGATTGCCCTTTCGAACCGGTTCAGGTCGCCTTTGCGGGCCGTATTTGCCAGCGGGCCGTTTGTGGAAGGCTGGGCCGTTTACGCCGAGCACATGATGATGGAAGCCGGCTACGATGGTCCCGAAGTAAAAATGCAGCAGCTGAAGATGTACCTGCGGGCGGTGATCAATGCATTGCTGGACCAGGGCATCCATGTGGAGGGGATGTCGAAAAAGGAAGCCATGCGGCTGATGAGAAAAAAAGGATTCCAGGAAGAAGGGGAAGCAGAGGGGAAATGGCGCCGGGCTTGTCTCACGTCTGTGCAGCTTTCCACCTATTTTGTTGGTTATCAGGAACTGATGGACATCCGCAAGGAATACAAAAAACGGATGGGAGATGCCTTTGATCTGAGAACATTTCACGATGAGCTTTTGTCCTACGGGTCGCCGCCGCCGAAATATTTGCGCCGCATTTTGTTCAGGGAGGACTGATAGCGATGCTGGTAGGAATCATGAGCGACAGTCATGACAATCTTCCGGCCATCCGCGCCGCGGTCGATCTTTTTCACCGCCGGAACGTGGAAGCCGTTTTGCATGCAGGTGACCTTGTTGCACCGTTTACTGCAAAGGAGCTATTAAGACTGAGGCCGCCTCTGCACATTGTATTTGGAAATAACGATGGCGAGCGCCTGGGGTTAAAGCAGGTGTTTGGAGACCGGATTCACGTTGCTCCGTACAAACTGAACCTGGGGGGCAAAAACGTACTGTTGCTGCACGAGCCGGACAACCTGGATGCCATTGCAGACAGCGGCCATTTTGATGCCATAATTTATGGTCATTTGCATGAGGTTGACATCCGCAAAGGCCGGACGCTGGTTATCAATCCGGGCGAATGCGGGGGCTGGCTTTCCGGTCGGTGTACGGTAGCTCTCTGGGATACTGAAAACGGTTCCGTGGAGGTGGTTGACCTTCCGGTTCAGCCGTAAGGTGAGGGATGCATCCGGCCTTTTGCGGCTACGTTCCGCAGGAGCCAGGTGGGCCAGAAGGGGCCCTGTCAGCCAGGCTGGCTGACACCTCGGAGACGGCTGCCGGACGGAGTAGTCATGGGAAGACAAACCGGGCTGGTCATGGCAAACAGTGAAGGGAAACGATGAGAAAGTATCCGAAAATCGGCCTTGCGCTGGGAGGAGGGGGCGCACGGGGATTGGCGCATATCGGGGTACTGCGTGTGCTGCTCCGCGCCGGTATTGAGCCGGACCTGATCGTTGGTTCCAGCATGGGGGCAATTATCGGGGCCGGATTTGCGCTTCTGGGGGATATCGATGCGCTGGAGAAAAAGGCAAAAGAGCTTGTGAACCGGGTGCCGCAGCTGGATTCTTTTGCCAATCTTCAGCAGATGTCGCGCGGACAGCGGCATGTGCTGGAACGCATTTTTAATTTTCTGAAAGAGCTCTACATTCTGAATGTGGAGGCGACGCGGAAGTCGCTCCTAGATAGGGAACTGGTTCAGCCGTTGCTGGAAGAAATTTTCGATGCCCACCGTTTTGAGGATTTGAAGTTCCCATTTGCTGCCGTGGCTACCGACCTGCAAACCGGTGAAGAGGTGATTCTGCGGGAAGGGAAGCTGGTTCCGGCTCTGATGGCCAGTTCAGCCATTCCCGGAATTTTTGAGCCGGTGGAATGGAACGGACGCATTCTTGTGGATGGGGCAGTTACCAGCACGGTTCCGGTAAATGCCGTCCGGGAGATGGGAGCCGATTATGTGATCGCCGTAAATGTGGAAGCCGACATCCGGCGACGGAATTTTGAACGGGGAGTGGAGATTCTTTTCCAGGTGGATGACATCCGGGGTGCCGAACTTAACCGTCTGAAACTTAGAGAAGCTGACATTGTAATCGAACCGAGGATCGGCCACGTCAACTGGGCCCAATTTGCCAAAATCGGTGAGTGTATTTCCCGAGGAGAAGAAGCTGCTCAGCAGTGTCTTCCGGCCATCCGTTCCAGAATCCGCGGGCTGAAACGGAAATTCTGGAAACGCTTTTTCTGATTGCGCCGGGGGGGCGCCCTTTCAAAAGGTAAAAGGGCCGGCGGAACGATATCGAATAAAAATTGCATCCATATCTTTACTGGCGTATATTTGAATACCTGCGCTGACAAAAAAGAAATCCCGCATCAACGAGGAGGCGTTCTGATGAAAAAATGTATCCTGGTTTCCCTTCTGGCCTTGCTGCTATTTGGGACCGGGCTGCAACCGGCAAATGCCCAGTCCGAATTTGAGAATGCCATTAAACAATTTACCGGCGAAACAGCCAAAGGGTACCTGCAGCCCTTTATCGATGCATTTGGGAATAACCTGAACGCGGGGCTGTACCGGACAGCTCATGTATCCCGATTGGGATTGCATTTTTACGTGGGAATAATAGGTGCCTTCACCATAATCCCGGACGACGATAAAACCTTTCTGGCAACACCGCCTCCGCCTTTTCCGCAGCAACCGGTGGAAACGGCCACCATTTTCGGAGACGAAGGAGCTACTGTAAACGGGCCCGGAGGCCTGGTGTACCATTTTCAGAACGGCCAGATCCAAGGCGATGTGGTGCCTTTTGCAGTCCCACAGCTGGAGATTGGTTCGTTTCTGGGGACCATGGTCAAGCTCCGTTATATCAGCGTGAACTACGGGGATCTGCCGCAAATTCGTCTGTCCGGATTTGGAATTCAGCATAGCATCAGCCAGTATTTTCCGCTTTTTCCCATTGATCTTTCGGTGGGGTATTTCCGCCAGACGTTCGAAGTTGGCGACCTGATTTCCGCATCTGCCACCAGTATTGGGGTTCAGGCGAGCAAATCGTTTGTTTTGCTGACCCTTTATGGTACGGCCGCTTACGAAACGGCTTCTATGGACGTAAGCTACACGTACGAAGGGGGATCGACACCGGAAGAAGTGCGCCTGGAGCTCAAAAGCGACGGGCATATCCGTGTGGCGGTCGGTGCCCGGCTGCGGCTAGGTTTTCTGATTTTGAATGCCGATTATACGGTGGGATCACAAAATTCCGCCTCTATCGGCCTGGGTGTTGGCCTGTGAATTTCCGATCCAATTCATAGAGGAGACAAAACATGAAGTTTATCAGAGCATTGTGGGTGCTAATTCTTGTTGGTGCTTTCGCGTTTCTGGCCGGCTGTAAGATCGTCAGTTTTCAGGCCCAGGACGTTTATGTAACCGGTACCATTGACCGGACGTTCGAGGTGAGTTCGGCTCAGTCTTCCTATTTTACTTCGCAAACGGTAAATTTGGAAGAGATTTTTGGCGATGTTGATTTTGCGGAAGTGGAAGAGGTGATTCTGGCAAATATCGAGCTGACAGTCATCCGAAACAACATGGGGCCCAACACAACCGCAAGCGGCGTAGTGGCCTTCAATGTGCCGGATAATCCGTTGCCAAGCAATGTGGTGCTGGCAACGTTTTCCAACGTGAATATCCAGCAAGTGTTGAACACACCGATGACGCCCTATGGTGCGCTGGCTCTGCTGAGTATCAATTCCAACGGGGTAACACAGTTCCATCAGGCTGCGGCACAGTCAAGCCGAATAACATTCTACGTCAGCGGTACGGTGAATAGCCCTCCTGTGGATTTTGAGGCGAGGCTTCGAGTTACCGTGCAGCTTCGGCTCGCTTCATCCTGAAAAAGGAATGTGAGGTTGCCAGGAGCTGCGCGGTGTGTTCCGGGGAAAAACAGTTTCACTATTTTGAAAGTAAAGCAAGGGATACCTCCGGAAGGGATAAATTCAGGTCCGGTTTCCGGAAGAGGATAGGAGGCGCATTTAATACAAACTCCACATGTTCAGTCAGGCCGCCCTTTTGAAGCGGCCACGTTTTTTACGAGAAGTGTCAGCGGGCGGACCGATTTCGGACCGCCCGTCTCATCTGTGCAAACTGTTAAACGGTTACCCATTCTTTCCCTACCGATTCGGCGGCATCGTCTGCATTTTTCCGTACCGAGACATTTGGGAAGTCCGGGGTCATCCGGGCAATGAGCCCATGGTTCCGTCAGGCTTGAAAAATTCGCATTTTCCCCAAAAGCGGCGACTTTTCAAAAATTCCCGTGTGCATTTTACCCTGCGCGAACAGCAGAATTGCACAACATGGGAATTGCGTGCAGGTCTCGTTATTCCGGGCCCCGGAGCCGGCCAATGTCCATTCGTGGCACAACTTGCCTGATCCCAAAAGCATTGCCGGTTTACCTGTTTTTCACAAAACTTTTTGCGATTTCCCAACGTCTAATGCAATAGACGACTGTGAAACCGGGAAGAGTGGCAGCCAACGGATGGATGATTTGACGGATACGTCTCTGATTACACGGGCACAGAACGGTGATGTCGACGCCTTCAATATGCTGGTATGGAGGTGGCAGGCGCCGATTCTGAACTTCCTCTACCGGTTTCTGGGGAATCGGGAGGATGCGGAGGATGTCTGCCAGCGGACGTTTCTGAAGGTTTACTCCAGACTTGGGGACCTTGAGCATGCGGATCGGTTCCGTGTGTGGCTCTACCAAATAGCCACCAATCAGGCGCGGGATTTTCTCAGGAAAAAACGCAGGTTGCCGTTTTTTTCGTTTTTTGTAAGAAAAGATGGAAATGGCGAGGATAACGAGCTGGATTTCCCGGATCCGGAGAGTGATGCCGCCGAACGGGAAGTGGAAAACCATCAGCTTCGAAGCATTCTGGAGCGGGCCATGCAAGAACTTCCCGAAGAACAGCGTGCTGTCATCATAATGCGCATTTACCAGGAGCTGAAATTTGTGGAAATCGCGGAAATCCTGGGGGAATCTATCAATACGGTCAAATCCCGGATGTACTATGGCCTGCGTGCCCTGCGCAATATTCTGCAGCGTCAGGGACTGGGTGAGGAGGTGAATGATTATGAAGTGTGAAGAGATTCGCAATAAATTGCCGGCATACCTTCTGGATGATCTTCCCGACGCGGAAAGGGAACAGGTGAAAGCCCACCTTCAGTCGTGTTCCAGTTGCCGGAAAGAAACGGCCGGGCTGAAGTCCGTTTTAGCAACGCTTGGAAAGTGGGAGGATATCCTTCCGCAAAACCGCCTGGTATTTGTTCCGGGGGAAAGGCAGACGGTTGTCCGGTGGCCATCGGGAAGATGGGCTGTGGGGTTCCGCTGGGCCTGGCGTGCTGCAGTGGCGGCTGCTGTGCTGGCGCTGTTCCTGACAAGGGTTGAAATTAGAATGGGAAACGGCGGCCTTTTCATCGGCATTGGGCAAACGGAAAAGCGAAAGGCACCGGCAGCGGCTGTTCCTGCAAACTGGGTTCAGTATTTGGAGGCCCAGCGTCAGCAGGATCTCTATCTTTTTAACCAGATGCTGGCGGCCAGCGAAGAACGCCAGCGCGAATGGATGGAGGCCAATCTGAACCAGCTCATCCGCCAGATTCAGCAGCAGAGGCTAGAGGATTTGCGCTTTCTGGGGGAGAATTTTCTTAAAATTCAGCAAACCAGCGTCCAGCATCTTGACCGGACCAACGCCATTCTGGAAGGACTTGTAAAAGTAGCTGCCACCAGGACAATGATGCCCGAGCAATAAGGGGATTTGTTGGGGCTGTGTCTGGATGGGAGGTTTCCAGAAAAGGAGAGGGAGAAGACAATGAAGGTATTGAATAAAATCGCTCGGAGGGGGGCAGTTTTTGCCGCTGTCTTTCTGGGACTGATGATCTCTCCGCTCTTTAGCCAGGCGAGAGAGGAAAAAGCGCTGGAAAGAGACATTGCGATTATGGAAAAAATTCTGGACCGGCTTCTGAACCGTTTTGAACCGGGGATTTTTTCCGCCGGACTTTCACGGGGGGTGTACCTGCCGGATTACGGGCTGCTTTTTACTGTGGGGATGGAGAATCAAACCCTGAGGTTGCGGCTGCGAAAGCTGGCGCGGACTTCCCGGGAAAAACTGGCCGTGGAATTGGAGGCGCTGGAAAAGGCGCAAAAAAGCCTGATGTTGCAGATCCAGCAGCTGTCGGGGCAGGAAACGCAGCTTCCGGATACTTGGCAGAAGCAGCTGAAAGAGGTGGAACGGACAATCCGGCAAAAAAAAGCCGATTTGATGCGTTCTGAGAAGCGCAAAACCGATGATGAAACGGAGATGCGGGAGTGGTTCCGGAAACTGGACCGCAAGATCGTTACTTTCCTGTCCACGTATGTAGACCGGGGCAATTACCTTAAACAACGTCAGAAGGCTGGTGTGGTCGTTTTTTTGAATGAAAGCGGAGATGAGGAAGGGCTTCCGAAGGCAAGGTTTTACAGCGTACCGGTTTCGGCCATCCGATGGCACCGGATGGGTGCGCTGGATGAAGCAGCATTTGCCGGAAAGGTAACCATCCGGAATGTAGATGGTGAGTACGGGGAGCAGATTGGCATCCTTTCGTCCGTTATTAAATGGACGCTGCAGGACTTCACCGACGAGAAGGACCTCTGGTTTACCCCCTACCGGGTAATGGGATTCTATCTGGAAGGTGTGGGAACCATCTATTTGCTCCGGGGCTGGTTTGATCCCGCAATAAAGGTCGTTGTTACCAAGGCGGGTGAGGAAAAGGGGAAAAGGGTGGTCAATCTGAATGTCAAGCCGGCGTCTTCTTTGAAAAAACTGGAAAAACTGAAGGTTGAGCTGGTACGTGCACTGGGGACCTACGGCCCGACCTTGCGGTTTTTGAAGAAAGAGGAATCCATTTTTCTGCTCATTCAGCATGCCTCATATGGCTCCTGGGGAGGCCGGAACCTGCAGAAATCGCCGATCCCTTCATTTATTCAGGTCCGCAAGAAGGATCTGGACGCCTACACGGCGGGGAAAATTTCTGCGGATGAGCTGATGCGCCGAGCCGTTATCCGGTAAGAGGGACCGTTTCTGGGGGATATTTCACGCTTTTTTCTCCGCTTCGTTTTGGGCTTTTCAAGGAATGATGGATTTTTTGGTCTGCCTTGGATAAATTAATTGAAAATTTGAAGGATTTACTCCGGGCAGTTCAAATTTTTGCGGACCGGGTTTGTACTTGTTTACTGGGCGGAAAGAAAATGGCGATGGTAAAAGGGATGAATAGTCATCTGGCGGGCTCTGGCGGCCGGTGGTTCCAGCCGCTGTTCTTCTTGGTTCTTTTGGGCGTGCTGATTTTTTCCTGTTCCGGGGAAACGGACAAGGAAGTTCCCGACGACAAGGTGATCGCCAAAGTGGGCAACCGGAAGATCACCAAAGCGGATTTTCTTTTATCGTACCAGCTATATGCGCGGATTCCCACGGGCAAAAAGGGGTTTGAGGCCGAAAAAGAGCAGCTGGATCATCTAATTGAACGGAAGCTGTTTGCTCAGGAAGCCGAAGCCTTGGGCCTGGATCAGGATACCACACTTCAGAAGTATTTGATGTGGTATCGCAAGAAAGCGGCAATACGTGAGCTGTACCGCCGGGAAGTTGAGGACAAGATCCGTGTGACGGATGCGGAACTGCGCCAGGCCTATGTCAAATTTAACACGCGCATCCGCGCGCGGCACCTCTACGCGCGGACATATGAGGAGGCAGAAGCGCTGCTGGAGCGGATCCGCAACGGAGCCACCTTCGAGGAGCTGGCAAAGGAAATCTTCCGTGATTCCGTTCTGGCCAACAATGGTGGGGATCTGGGTTTTTTTACTTACGGGGATATGGACCCGGAATTTGAAGAGGCGGCTTATTCACTGCAGCCGGGCGAAATTTCCCGGCCGGTCCGGTCGCGATACGGCTGGCACATCATTCAGGTAATTGACGTGCAGCGGAATGTTTTGATGACAGAAACGGACTATGCAGCCAAACGGCGGCGTTTGGAGAAGGAGGTGCGACGCCGGAAAGCGGTGAAGCTGGCCCGCCAGTATGTGAAAAATCTGCTGGATCCCAAAATCGTTACGTTGCGAGGCAAGGCGTTTGCGGTGCTGGCCCGCGAATTCGACCGTGCTTTTGGCGAAAACACCGAGCTGCTCCCGCCCTTTGCTCCCAATGTGTATTCCCTGGAACTTCAAAAAATCCATGACCGCCTGGCCGATCATCTTCAGGACACCCTTCTCAGTTACCGCGGAGGGGCGTGGACCATTGGCGACTTCCTTCAGCTTCTGCAGAGTATTCCAGTCACGGACCGTCCGGTTTATCGGAACGCAGCTAAACTGCGTCGGGACATCGGGATTCTCTTCCGAGACGAGTTTCTCGCACGACTGGCGCTGGAACGGGGACTGGATAAGGCGCCAGAGGCAAAACTGGAGTGGCAAAACCGCTGGGATGATGTGTTGTATTCCAAAATGCTTACGCTGATCGTGGACACAATCCAGGTTACGGAGGAGGATGCCCGGACTTATTATGAGACGCATCCGGATGAATTTACGGAACCAGAGAAGCGGAACATCATCGAAATTTTTGTGCGTTCCCGGGAGCTGGCGGAAGAGCTGGTCCGCCGGATCCGCAGCGGGGAGGACATGCGCGAACTGGCGCGGCAGTATTCGCTGCGGCCCTGGGCGGCCAAACGGGGGGGTGAGTTTGGCTACTTTCCGGAAACAGCCCACGGTGAGCTGGGGAAAATTGTTTTTCAGCATAAACTGGGCGAGCTGGTGGGCCCGGTGGAAATCGCCGGAGGACCCCCTCGCGGAGGGTATTCCATTTTTCGCATTGTCGGCATCCGTGATCCGCAAAAGCTGCGTTTTTCTTCGGTAAAAGACGACATCATGCGCCAGCTTCTGCAGAAACGCCGCGAAGCAGCGATCGCATCCTACGTTAGCCGCCTGAAAGAAAAATTCCGGGTAAAAGCCCATTACGAACTGCTTAAGCGAATCGAGACCCTGGACGATTACGGCGGCCGTCCCATCTTTTTCTTCCCGATTACCAATTTTTAGAGCCATTTGAGTTTACTGGCCAATGCGGGAAACGGATTCTGGTGGACGGAAAAACGGGATTGGGTGCCATTCAAGGCCAGTCCAGCGTTTCCCGGGAGGAAGGTCGTTTCCGGCAATTTTCTGGAGGCGATGCCGTGGCGGAGCGTCTGTTTCTGTCCAGAGCGACTCCGGGAAATGGGCAACTCAGATGAGCCGGAGCTTCTTCATTTTCCGCCAAAGGGTGGTCCGGCTGATGCCCAGGGCCTGAGCAGCGGCCTCCCGGTTCCACCGGTGGTGTTCCAGCGCCCGGCGGATGCGTATGTATTCCTCAGTACGGGCGGTTACATCGCTGGCGTGGGAATTCCCGAAAACGGCCTTTCTGGCCTGTTCGCGGATCGTAAGTGGCAACTTTTCGGCGGTGATCTGACGGTTTTTGGTCCGGGCAAAAGCGTATTCAATGGCATTTTCCAGTTCCCTGATGTTGCCCGGGTAGTCGTAATTCATCAGCATGTCCAGCGCATCATCGCTGATGTCGTCGATCGCCTTCCCAGTGATGAGCCGGTATTTTTCCATGAAGTAATCGATAAGCAGGGGGATATCTTCCTTCCGCTCCCGCAGGGGAGGAACGTAGATGGGGATTACATTAAGGCGGTAATAAAGATCCTCCCGGAAGCGCTTTTCCTGTACGGCTTTCTGGAGGTCCTGGTTGGTGGCTGCGATGACCCTTACATCCACTTTGATGGTTTCGCTTCCTCCCACGCGTTCAAATTCCTTTTCCTGCAACACACGGAGCAGCTTAATCTGAACAGCGGGACTGGCTTCACCGATTTCATCCAGAAAAATGGTCCCGCCATCGGCCATTTCGAATCGTCCTTTCCGGTCCTTATGGGCATCGGTGAACGCACCTTTGACATGGCCAAATAGCTCACTGGCCAGCAGGGTTTCTGGAAATACCGAGCAGTTGACTTTGATGTAAGGTTTGTCTCGGCGGCTGCTCAGTTTTTGAATGGCATTGGCGATGAGTTCTTTTCCCGTACCGCTTTCTCCCTGAATGAGTACGGTGGAAGGGCTGTCGGCGATTTCCTCAATTAACTCATAGATTTCTTGCATTTTTTTGCTTTTGCCCACCATGCCCATAAATTGAGTTTTCTGATCCAGCGACTTCCGGATCTGATGGAAATAGCTGAGGTCCCGCATGGAGATGACCGCACCCATTGGGCCGTGGTTGCCCAGCTGCAGGAGGGCGGTGTTGATTTTCACTTCGCGTTTTTTTCCCGTGGCATCTGTGAGGATTACTTCCCGGTCGGTTACGGAGACGCCGCGTTCGAACGTCTCGCGCACGGGGCAGGCACTGCCGCAGACGTTGGTCTGAAGGATTTCGTAACAGTGCTTGCCCACCACATCTTCCGCTTTCCAGCGGGTTATTTCCTCTGCCGCGCGGTTGAAACTGGTGATGTGCCAGTCCTGATCGATGGTGAGCACGCCTTCATTGAGAGAACTTAAAATGGCATCGCGGTATTGTTTTTCCCGTTCGAGAATCAGGTTGATCTTTTCGGTTTCGCAG
>Ga0209426_1001304_pt1 | contig 16082 bp, 11 predicted proteins | sample Deesub1362B_J571_FD_187697 | JGI IMG/M metagenome (GOLD analysis project Ga0209426, IMG submission 187697) | Deep oceanic, basalt-hosted subsurface ecosystem from Juan de Fuca Ridge flank, Pacific Ocean, CORK Borehole 1362B_J2.571 (SPAdes)... ...
TGGGGAGCAAAACGCCAGGCCATCCGGAGTACCGCCATACGCCCGGCGTGGAAACCACAACGGGGCCGCTGGGTCAGGGATTTGGCAACGGCGTGGGCATGGCCATTGCAGGGAAAATGCTGGCCGCGCGGGTGAATACGGACGACGCATTCCCGGTTTCCTACCGGGTTTTCGGGATTGTCAGCGACGGGGACCTCATGGAAGGGGTGGCTTCGGAAGCTGCTTCCATTGCCGGACACCTGGGCCTGAATAATCTGATTTACATTTACGATGACAACCACATAACCATCGAGGGAAATACGGCGCTGGCGTTTTCCGAGGATGTGGGGGCACGGTTCGAGGCATATGGCTGGTTTGTGCAGCGGGTGGACGGACACGACCGGAGGCAGGTTTACGCGGCTCTGCAGAAGGCCATTGCAGAACCTGAACGGCCCTCCCTGATCATCGCGCGCACCCACATCGCTTACGGCAGTCCCGGAAAACAGGATTCTGCGGAGGCCCACGGAGCTCCGCTGGGTGAGGAAGAAGTTCTGGCCACCAAACGGAATCTGGGCTGGCCGGAGCGGCCTGCGTTCTTTGTGCCGGAAGAAGTGCGGATGGCCCTGGCGCAGCGCGTGAAGGAGCTTGGAAACGCCTACCGCGCCTGGCAAAAGAAATTCCAGGAATGGAGAACTCAGCATCCGCCCCGGGCGGAAGAGTGGGACCGCCTGTTTAGCCGCCCGTTGCCGGCGGATTTCCCGGAAGTCCTGCGGCTGTCTGTTCTGGGGCAGGAAGGGGCCACGCGGGCCCTGTCCGGCAAAGTGCTGCAGAAAGCCGCGGAACTTGTGCCGGCGCTGTGCGGCGGATCGGCGGATCTGGGGCCCTCCACAAAAACGGCGATCCGCGGTAGCACCTCTGTTCAGCGGGGAGATTTTTCCGGGCGGAATTTCCATTTCGGAATCCGCGAGCACGGGATGGGCGCCATCCTCAACGGGATGGCTCTGGCCGGGCCGTGGGTTCCTTACGGTTCTACTTTTCTGGTTTTTTCGGATTACATGCGGCCGCCCATGCGCCTGGCCGCCATGATGGGGATTCAGGTGATTTACGTTTTCACCCACGACAGCATCTTTTTGGGTGAAGACGGGCCCACGCACCAGCCCGTGGAACACCTGGCGGCCCTGCGGGTCATACCCAACCTGCTGGTCATCCGCCCTGCGGATGCGGAAGAAACGGCCTTTGCATGGGCGCTGGCGCTGGAGAGGAAGGATGGACCCACCGCACTGGTTTTTACCCGCCAGAGCGTTCCGGCTCTGGAGCGCCAGCACCCGCTGAAGTACGAGGCGTTCAGGCGTGGTGCGTATGTGGTGCTGGAGACAGGCGAAAATCCCGAATTTGTGCTGGTAGCCAGCGGATCAGAGGTCCACCTGGCCTGCCGCGTGGCGGAGGCCCTGAAACAGCGCGGAAAATCCGTGCGCGTCGTCTCCGTTCCCGCGGACAAACTTCTTGCCCTCCAGCCGGCAGAGGTGCGGCAGGAGCTTTTGGGTGAAGATGGCCGGGTCAGGAGGGTTCTTATCGAAGCTGCGGTTCCCGACACCTGGGCACGCCTGTTGGGCAGTGGTACGCTCTTCATTGGCCAGACGCGTTTCGGCGCTTCCGCACCGGCAAAGGCCCTGGCAGAGCATTTCGGGTTTACAGTCGAGACCATCCTCAGGAAGATGGAAGAACAGGGGTGGGTGTAGGGGAGGCAAGCGGTATGCTTTCGGGACGGAGGACGGATTTTTTCTCCAAGCGAGATCCGGATTGCATAGGCTCGCCTGCATTTCCAGAAAACGGGGCGGTGATAGGGGGATGGGACCGGAAGGTGTGTGTTCAAAAAACGGCGGGCGCAGGTGTAAGGAATGCGGATGATTTTTTGCAAAATGGGAATTGGAGATCCACGATTCTTTGCTACCGCCATCAAAAATCCGAGAGATTTGCCGTATTTGAAAAGTACGGACGTGTGGAGGGCCACGTTCCGTCGTGGCCGTCGTCGAGGAATGCGGGAGGTTTTTTGCATTGGGGGGAAACGGATGCGACGGAGAAAACGGACGTGGCGAAATCGGAGGCGAGGGACCTCCGAAATTGAAATTTAATGCGAAAGAAGAAGACCCATGGCGAGATTGCCAAGCCGCCGAACGCTGATCCACCTTCCACCTAAAATGCGCGCCACTCGGCCAACGATTGTTTTTGTTTCCGTATGCACCAAATCGAAAAAACGCATCCTCGCCAAACCTGACGGGCACACCTTGCTGCGTGAAGCCTGGCGGGAGGCCGATGCCCGGGTCGTTGGCCGTCATGTGGTGATGCCGAATCATATTCATCTGTTTTGCGCGCCATCTGTATGAGATTTCGTTCCGCTTGTGGAATGGGTTCAATTTTGGAAATCATGGGCATCGCGGCGCTGGCCGCGGCCGGAGGAACAGCCCGTGTGGCAGAAGTCGTTTTGGGACACGCAAATCAGGTGGGGCAAAGGCTACAAGGAAAAATGGGAATATGTCCGACAAAACCCGGTCCGCGCCGGTCGTTCCGTACCTCAAAAAAGCGGGTCTTGCGGGGTGCCCGCAGCCTCTCCCTGAGAGCTCCCTTCCAGTGCCCTGTGGAGCGGAAAGTTCGCTTTGCCTCCGTCAGAGGATGTGCCACACCGGCTGTTTTTCCTTGGTGTTAGGGCAGGGTCAGAGCCGGCCTGGTGGCACGCACAGTTTGAAAAAAGCCTCCGCCACCGGCAGCGGAAGGCGGAGGCTCATAATCTTCAAGCGGAAAAGTTTTACTTCTTCAGTAGATTCCGCAGCACAGTCTGGAGAATGCCACCGTTGCGGTAATATTCAATTTCAACGGGGGTGTCCAGACGGGTAATCACCTGGAAGGTCTTCTCGGTGCCGTCCTCGCTGCGGGCAACAACAGTTAACCGCTTGCCGGGCTGGAGCCCTTCTGCGATGCCGCGGATGGTGTACACCTCTTTTCCGGTAAGACCCAACGTCTCACGGTTCTGACCTTCCAGGAACTGGAGCGGCAGGACGCCCATGCCTACCAGGTTGCTGCGGTGAATCCGCTCGAAGCTTTCGGCAATCACCGCACGTACGCCCAGAAGAGCAGTCCCTTTCGCTGCCCAGTCACGGCTGCTGCCTGTGCCGTACTCTTTTCCGGCAATGACCAGCAGGGGTGTCCCTTCTTTTTTGTAGCGCATGGCAGCGTCGTAAATGCTGAGCTGCTCACCGGTCGGCAGGTGCAGCGTATAGCCACCTTCCACACCCGGCACAAGCAGGTTCTTGATCCGGATGTTCCCAAATGTCCCGCGCATCATCACTTCATGATTTCCGCGCCGAGACCCGAAAGAATTAAAGTCCTTCGGCTCAACGCCGAGGGAGATGAGGTATTTTCCGGCAGGACTGTCTTTCGGAATGGCTCCGGCCGGTGAGATGTGGTCCGTTGTGACAGAATCACCCAGCAGGACCAGAACCCGGGCGCTTTCGATATCCCGCAAAGGAGGAACGTCCAGACTCATATTTTCGAAGAAGGGCGGGTGTTTGATATAGGTGGATTTTTCATCCCACTGGAAAACCTCCGACTCCGTGGCTGGTAGGGACTGCCACAGTTCATCACCTTCAAAAACGCGGGCATAGCGTTCTTTGAACATCTCCGGCTGGAGCGCCGATTCCAGGGTGGCCAGCAGCTCTTTGCGGGTTGGCCAGAGATCTTTCAGGTATACCGGATTTCCGGATGTGTCCTTTCCGATGGGTTCGTTTTCGAAATCGATATCGATCCGTCCGGCCAGAGCATAAGCCACCACGAGCGGTGGAGAAGCTAGATAGTTAGCTTTTACCAAGGCATGGACGCGCCCTTCAAAATTGCGGTTGCCGCTGAGCACGGCTGCCACTACCAGATCGCCTTCGCGGATGCCCTTTTCGACCGCTTCCGGAAGCGGCCCGCTGTTGCCAATGCACGTAGTACATCCATAGCCGACCAGATGAAATCGCTGGGCTTCCAGTGCTTCCAGCAGCCCTGCCCGTTTGAGGTAGTCAGTAACCACGCGGGAGCCAGGGGCCAGGCTTGTTTTTACCCACGGCCGAGTGCGGATGCCCTTCTCCAGAGCTTTTTTAGCTACGAGTCCGGCTGCCAGCATCACGGAGGGATTGGAGGTATTGGTGCAGCTGGTGATCGCGGCGATCACCACCGAGCCGTGGCGCAGTTCGTGCGGTTCTCCGTCCAGCAGAATGGTGGCCTTGCGGTCCAGATCGCTGCTGGCCAGCGCGAAACCACGTTTTTCAGCGGGCGCTTGCAGCGTTTCTTTGAACCGGGCGGGTACGTTCACGAGAAGTACACGGTCCTGCGGGCGCTTGGGCCCAGCGAGGCTGGGCTGGACGGTGCCAAGGTCCAATTCCAGGGTGTCGGCGAATTCCGGATCCGGAGCATCGTCCGTTCTGAAGAGCTGCTGTTCTTTGGTGTAGGCTTCCACCAGGCGGATCACTTCGTCACTGCGACCGGTGAAGCGAAGAAACTCGAGGGTACGTTCGTCCACCGGAAAAAATCCCATGGTAGCGCCGTACTCCGGTGCCATGTTTGCCAGGGTGGCCCGGTCCGGCAGGCTGAGTTTTTTCAGCGCCGGCCCGTAAAATTCCACGAATTTACCCACCACACCCTTCTGGCGGAGCATCTGGGTAACGGTAAGTACCAGATCGGTGGCGGTGGCTCCTTCCGGAAGTTCGCCGTACAGCCGGAAGCCCACCACCTCAGGGATGAGCATGTAGTACGGCTGGCCCAGCATGACAGCTTCCGCTTCAATACCGCCCACGCCCCATCCCATCACACCCAGGCCGTTGATCATGGTGGTGTGCGAATCGGTTCCGATCAGCGTATCGGGATAGGCAATTACAGTGCCGTTGTGGGAAGCGGTTGCCACGACAGTGGCCAGGTATTCGAGATTCACCTGATGGATGATTCCCGTACCCGGTGGCACCACGCTGAAGTTCCGGAAGCTTTTCTGTGCCCACTTCAGCAAATAGTAACGTTCGCGGTTCCGCTCGTATTCTTTTTCTACGTTGAAACGGAAGGCGTCCGGTGTGCCGAAACGGTCTACCTGAACCGAATGGTCGATGATCAGATCTGCGCGCACAATCGGATTGATCTTTTTGGGATCACCATTGAGTCGCTTCATGGCATCACGCATGGCTGCCAGATCGACCACGGCAGGAACACCGGTAAAGTCCTGGAGGACCACCCGAGCCGGCATGTAGGGAATCTCTTTTTTCTCCACTCTGCCAGGATCGTAAGCTGCCAATTTCTTCACATCTTCGTCGGTGACCAGCCGACCGTCTTCATTCCGCAAAACATTTTCCAGCAGAACCCGGATGGAAAACGGCAGCCGCTTCAGGTCTGTCATGCCCAGTTCCTCCAGCCGGGTCAGCCGGAAGTAGGTATACGTCCTGTCTCCAACTTTTAATGTGTCTCTTGCTTCAAATGTGTTCTTGAATACCCTTTCCATCTTTGGGCTCCCTCTTTTTACCTGCTTGACGTTGTCTTAAGACGAATCAGAACTTCTTTCATATGCCGGATATGTTCCGGCGTGGATCCGCAACATCCTTTCACGTAGCGGGCACCTGCCTCGATCAGCGCGGGCAGGCGGCTGGCAAAGTAGCCGGGGTCTTGTGAATAAACCACTTCTTTCTGGCTCAGACGCGGCTTTCCGGCGTTGGGTCCGGCAAAGAGCGGCAGGCGGGTTAAATCCCGGAGCTGGCGGATAATTTCGGTGATTTCGTCGATTCCGTTTCCACAGTTGGTGCCCAGTGCGGCAACCTCCTCATTTTCGAAGGCCCGCACCAGGTCAGCGGGGCGGTTGCCCATAATGGTGAAGTAGCCCTTCGGTCCTTTTTCAAAGGTCAAAGAGACCAGAACCGGGAGGGCGGTGTTCTCTCTGACCGCCCGGAAAGCAATTTTGGCTTCTTCCAGGTCACTGAACGTTTCGATTTGGATGAAATCGGCACCGCCTTCTTCCAGAGCGCGGGCCTGTTCAGCGAAAGCCTCATAGGCTTCCTGCCGCGAAAGTGTGCCCAGTGGCTCCAGGAATTCGCCGGTGGGACCAATGGACCCGGCGACCAGTGCCCGGTCTTCGGCAATCTCGCGTGCAATTTCGGCAGCGGCCCGATTAATTTCCCTTGCCTGTGCTTCCAGCCCGAAAACCCGCAATTTAACGGACGATGCGCCGAAGGAATTGGTGATGAGGGTTTCAGCTCCGGCCTGAAGGTAAGCGTTGGTTACTTTGCGGACCCGGTCCGGATGCCGGATGTTCCACAGTTCCGGGCATTCTCCCGCCTGCAGTCCCATTTGCTGGAGCATGGTGCCCATGGCGCCGTCGCCCAGGAGAATGCTGCCATCCTGTAAGCGGGATTGTAAGTCGGTCCGTTTCATCCTGTATACTGCGCTCCGATCGTCGGAAGTTTGCGATGAAAAAACTGCGCAATTACTGATCCGCATCCGTGGCAGCCGTCCTCCATCAAAGTAATGCCAATTTTCAAAACGATTCAAGGCAAATTTTTTGCAGAGAACTTGGCGGATATTTTTGTCTTTGTGCGGCGGCTTTTTGCGGGAAATGGTCCACAGCTCCGAAGAACACCGGATCGGAAAGGGACGTCACGGAGTTCAGAAAACGGTTTGCAAAAATGGTTTCCCATCGTAGCCGAGATGCCGGCCCGCAAACCTGGCAAAACTCCGGCGTATTTGGTTCTACTTCCGGCTGTCGTAAAGGCCGGTTGTTTTTGCAAACAGCCACGCCGGCAGAACTGGCCAGCGGTTGTATCCGGCAGGATGAATGTAGCACAATCCGAAGTCGGGTTCCGTTTTATCGGGCTTTGAAGCAGGGTTTCAGTATGCACGGTGGATGGCGAAGGCTCCAATGCAAAAAGCGGAATCACATCCCGATTCCGCTTTCTGCAGAAAAATGCGCTCCCTCCCGGTTCAACAGCAAACGGTCTATTTGGAAGAAGAGGGCAAAATCTTGTACATTCCTGTTCCACATGTCGCGCATTTTCCTTTGAGGGCCGGGCGGCCATTTTTCATGGTCACCTTCTGAACATCCACCATTTCTTTTTTTGCCCTGCATTTGACGCAATATGCCATTTCTGCCACCTCTGCTCACCTCCTTTCTTTGTTGATTTGCAGCTCTGCCCGGATTGGTTGCTCCAAAATGGCAATTTTCTTTGAAAAAGTCAATAATAATTTTTCTTTTGTTCAGAAAAGCAAGATATTGAGACCGGCACTTATGAAGATCCCACCAATGCTCTGAGCCTCAATGCCGGTTCCCTCTCCCAGCCCGGCGGAACTCAGCTCCAGCTCGAAAAAGGCCGTGATCCGATCCGTCAAATGGTGATCATAGCCGCCGCAAATGTAGAATCCTTTCGGGAATACCTCCCGTTTGCGAATGCCAATTTCCTGAAGAAAACGCCCGTCATTTTCTTCTCGGATGTGGAAAAAGGCCAGACCAAACCCGAGAAAAGTGCGAGCCGTTCCGGCGAAGGAGAAGGAGTACTGCTGGATGCCCAGTTCCCACCACTGTTCCCGCCAGATGCGTTCCAGAGGGATGGAACCTCCATCCACAGAAGCCCTATGTTTTTTCTGGAAATAGCGCATCTTCAGAATAATATGGAAGGAGGAGGAAAGAGCATAACTGACGTGCCCTCCCACGGGAAAGGCAATCCGGTTCCCATAATATTCATCGAAACGGTCCACGCTAATTCGGAAAAGCCCGCTCTGAAGCCCGAGCTGAACACGGGCGTGCGGAATATCCTGGGCCCGGAGCGAAAAAGGAAGGAGCAACAGCAACCAGAAAAAAGCCGTCCTTCGCATAGCCCTCCTCCCATCATTTTGCCGGATCCGGCGGATGTACGGGGCGGTGTTTCTTTCATGCTAAAATACCGGTTTTTGTGGTGAAGAACAAGTCTTTTCCATCAGCGGAAGAACGAAAAGTGGCACGGTTTCCAGATAGGCAAAAAATATTTGAGAGAGACAGGCGTGAAATGTATTTTGTGAGATGAAGGGCAGACATTTCCGGAAGAAACTGTAGAAAAGGAGGCCGGAAGAAAACCATGTGGTGGGAAGCGAAACTGATGCGGACATTCCGGGTCCGCAATCAGCAGAAAGCGGGTGTGCTGGGCCGGCTGCTTTCGGTGATTGGCGATGCCGGCGGGTTTATCGGCGAGATTAAAACCGTGCGCATGGGAAGTACGTCCATCGTTCGCGATATTGTGGTATTTGCCAATGACCGGAACCACCTGGATCGGCTGGTGCAACTGGTGGAATCCACTCCCGATGTCGAGCTTCTGGAGGTCCGGGATGAGGTGATGGAGATGCACCAGGGAGGGAAGATTGCGGTGCGCAGCCGGTACCGGATTTCCACACTGTCTGAACTTCGCCGGGTATACACGCCTGGTGTGGCGGAAGTCTGCCAGAAAATCCGCGAAAACCCGCAGCTGGCGCGGCGTTTTACCGCCATTTCGCACCTGGTGGCCATCGTCACAGATGGGTCCGCCGTGCTGGGGCTGGGCGATATTGGTCCGCTGGCCGCCATGCCGGTGATGGAAGGCAAAGCAACCCTGATGGAAACCTTTGTGGGACTGAGTGGCATGCCCATTCTTCTGGATACTAAGGACCCGGATGAGATCGTCCGCTCGGTGGTCCACATTGCTCCCACGTTTGCCGCTATCCAGCTGGAAGATATTTCCGCGCCGCGTTGTTTTGAAATTGAGGAAAAACTGCAGGCGCAGCTGGATAAACCCGTAATGCACGATGACCAGCATGGAACGGCAGTGGTGGTACTGGCGACCCTGCTCAATGCCACCCGGAATCTGGAGAGGTCTCTCAACCGCTGCAAAATTGGACAAATTGGCCTGGGCGCTGCGGGACTGGCCATTGCCCGGATGTTAATGCACTACACGGGAAATCCAGTGCTGGGTACCGACCTTTCAGCCGGTGCTCTGGAACGTCTGGCAAAAGCCGGTGGAAGGCCGTCAACGCTGGACGAAATTCTGCAAACCTGCGATGTGGTCATTGCCACTACGGGAGCGCCAGGTCTCATTCCTCCGGAAAAGGTGCGCCGAGGACAAATCATTTTGGCTCTATCGAATCCGTATCCGGAGATTGAACCCGAAGAGGCACTGAAAGCTGGCGCCGCTTTTGCTGCGGACGGCAAAATGGTCAACAACCTGCTGGGATTTCCAGGAATTCTCCGCGGAGCGGTGGATGCCAACGTACCGCGGATCTCGCCTGAAATGTACATCGCGGCGGCAGAGACCATTGCTGAATGCACCCGGCCGGGTGAGCTGGTACCAAACCCACTGGACAGGGAAGTGCACTGGCGCGTTTCGCGAAGTGTGGCCCGAAAGGCGCTGGAACAGGGCCTTGCCCGAGAAAACTTGAATGGCTATTTCGAAAAGCCGTTCGAAGCGGGAGCTCCCTAATTCTTTCCAACCCCGCCAGGCACGGGGCAACATTTACAGAGGACAGTGCCGGAAGAGCCGGGATTTCTTTTCGCGAGCTGCTGCTTCGTCGGATGCTGCCGGCTGCACCGTTGGCTTGCCGTCTTGCTGGTAGCCGCCCGTGAAGGGGGGGCGCCCAGGGGGGTGCTTCAGGGAGCGTAGCCGATCCGCAGGGTGTAATTTCGGATATCTCCAAGATTGCCTGGCGACTGCAGATAATAGTACTGGAGCAGGTTTTCCACCATGAAAGTGATGGCCCACTTGCGCCAGCGGTACGTTACCTGGGTGTCCAGAATGTAGGCGGGTACCTGCAGGGTAATGTCCGGAACATTGGTGAGACGGTCCACCCGTTTGATCTTGCTGATGTACCGGAAATCGGCTCCCAGGGTCAGCGTTTTCCAGCGGCAGGTAAGGCGGCTGTAGAAAAGGTGTTTGGGCCGGTATTTGATCTCTTTTCCGTAATCCGGCGTGGGCCGGCCATCAGGCAGCCGGGAAAGATCCCTGGTGTGGAGGAACGTGTATCCAATTTCCAGTCGCAGGGAGGCAAGCGGACGCAGAACCTGTGAGAGCTCCACGCCCTGAATCCGCGCCCGGGAGAGGTTCTGAAACTGAACTTTGGGCACCTCCGAAACCAGCACCGGTTCGATCAGATCCCAGTAATCGTATCGGAACACGCTGATGTCCAGATACCCCCAGATGCCCGTATAGCGCCGGTATCCTCCTTCGATGGCAAGGTTCCGTTCCGGCCGCAAGCGCGGGTTAGGCACTACGTGCACCTGATTGGCTACGGTGGAGATGAAGCGTTCTGCCACCGTGGGGACGCGGAACCCCCTCCCTGCCGAAAAGCGGAAACTTTGCGCCGGCCCCGGGCTATACACAATCCCAAATTTTGGGTTGAACTGCTGCACCTTCCGGATTTGAGCCCCGCTTTCCTGATCGAAGCGGGCTCCCAGATTGAGTTTCCACCGCTGATGTACATCCAGCGTAAGCTGGGAATAAAACGAGACGTAACCTACCTGGTGGTTGCCGTACTGAAGCGACCGGACACGACTTCGACTGCTCTCAAAACCCGCTACCAGGTGGCTGCCAGTCCCCAGCTGGTAGTCGAATTGCACCTGACTGCGCAGCGTGTTGGCCGCCGACCTGCGGTATTCGTGGGCAGGCATTTCCGAGGCAGGATCCCGCGGAACGGCCAAATCCCGGGCAAGAGAGTTCTGATAAAAAAGGGTAAACTGTCCGTATAGTGCTTTGCTGAACACTCGTAGCCACTGGATGCCGGCATAGCTTTTCCGGGTGCGGGTTCGGGTATAGCGGTCTTCCGGGTCATTGCCGATCTGAAGCGCGTGATTTCGGTCTTTCCAGAATACGTAGTTTCCGTATTCTTTGCTATAGTGGCCGGTAGTAAGGTGAATCTGGTTGTCCGGCCCTCTCTGATAGCGCACCCGTGCGAAAATGTTCCAGTCGGAAAAATCTGCGTTCTCTTTAAAGTGGTCATTGGCATTATAATTTCCGGCGATGTGGGCGGTCAGATGGCCCAGTCCGAAGGCGTAGGATGCTTCTGCCCCACGGAAGCTCCGACGGCTATCCGTCCAGCGCCACTGGCGGTATCCCGGCTGGCTGTAAAAACCGGTGTAAGCGGAAAAGGAGTAGTAGGAGCTGTCCGGTGAGGGCGTACGGGTAATGATGTTGATTACGCCGCCCATCGCGTTGGAACCGTACAGAGCGGAATTGGACCCCTTCAGCACCTCTACCCGCTGGATGGCTGGAACCGGGATGGAACGCAGCTCCGCGCTGCCATCGTCACCGGAAAGAACCGGGATTCCATCCAGGAGGACAAGAACCCGCGTTCCCAGACCATAAGTGAAAGGACTGGATCCTCGGATACTGATATTGTTGCCAGCAATTTGGACACCGGGTACGTAGGCAAGCACTTCGGGCAGGGTGCTAAGGGCCCGCTCCCGGAGCGTCCCGGTGCTCAGAACATGTATGGCGGCCGGCGTTTCTTTGAGCGACTGCTGAAAACGGCTGGCTGTAACCACCACCTGCTGGAAGGGAATGGGTGTGGGTTCCAGGCGGAAAAGAATGTGCCGCGTTTCTCCTGCTTTCAGTCTAACTTCCACCTCGGCATTGCGGTATCCCAGAGCTGAACAAATCAGCCTGTATCGGCCCGGCCGCAGCGGCGGAAGAACAAAACGCCCTTTTGAGTCTGCAGCGGCCCCAAAAGGCGTCCCTGCCACCACCAGGTTGGCGTACGGGACGGGTTTTCCGGTGTCTTTACGGATCACCTTGCCGGTGACTCTTCCCTTTTCGTCCGCTTGAGGTTCTCCTGTTTGCAGAAATGTGAAAACCAGCAGGGCTGCAAGAAGAAGAAATCTATTTTGCTTTCTGTACCTGTTCATGGTGTTTCCTCCCTGGCAGCGCCAGTGTTTGCTCTGTCCGTACAGCTGCGATCCTGCCGTTCCGTGCTCTCCGCAGGCGGAGAATCATGTAATATTCCACAGAATCGAATCCTGGATAGGGAAATGTGGCTACCTGGGTAACAAGGGTGAGTGTGTCATCTCCGGCGCTGAACCCCAGCGTATCCAGCGGGAACGTCTCTGTTTCCAGAGGGAAGATGAGCACGTAGGGTGCCGGCCGGCGGTAGTGCCCGTGTGCCAGGACGGTGTCACTGATTTCTGCGATGTTCAGGGCAATGCCACTTATGATGGGCACAGGTTTCACCCGAAGCAGCGCCTGAAAACCGAAAGTGGAATCGGGGTTAATGGTGATCTGGCAAAGAAGCCATGTGCGCAGAATCAAGGTGTCTACCATCCCGGCAATCTGTTCTGGATCGGCCAGTCGGAACTCCAGGGCATTGCGCGGAATGGGCACCCATACGCCAGTAGGATCTCCACCGTGGACCGGCACCGGAAATTCAAAATGAAAAGATTCCGATTCCTGTTCGAGCGGTGCGACTCCTCCGTTGCAGCTGGAGAGAAGCAGCACCCCGGCAAAGAGGAGCAGCCGGAAGCAGCGGAAAGAACACCACCAGAGAAAACGGCTCATTTGCGCCTCCCTGGCTTGTTACTGTGCAGGCGGAATTAAATTACGGATGCACCGGCGCAGAAGTCAGACAGATCTGAGATGAAGTGCAGCGGTCGGAAATTTGGAACCCTGGGAAGCATCACCATCGCCCGCCCTTATGCCCGCAAAACCGTGAAAATCTTAAAAAATTGTAAAAATTTTTGATCGGGAAGTCAAGGATTTTCAGAAAACCTGCGTTTTTGAACAGCCGGATCTTCTTTCTCCGCACCGTTTATGGTAACAACCATATTTGTTTGCAAACAAATTCCCCAATTTTCTTTTCCGGTGCTGGTTTTTGCGCCTCTGGCAGTTTCCACGTCCGTCAAAAAAGGGCTTTTCCACAGGCGGTCCATTTTGCAGACGGACGTCTTTCACGCATGTCTGGATTTAACTCAAGAAGATTGTAAAAGGGGTGAAGGGATGGGGGGAGAAAATTTTCTTCAGGCCCAAAATGTTTTGGCGTACCGCAATCGTCAGAACCGGATCATTAGGCTGACCTGATTGGCCTGGCCGAGGTCGCTGGAGAATGGGATAAAGCTGTAATCCACCCGGATCCGGCCGCGGGCAACTCCGGCACCCGCATGAATGCCCCGGGCTTCCGGGCCCTTGGCATAGCCAGCGCGGAAGAACAGCGGGCCCGTGGGCTGCCATTCGGCACCCAGAGATAGATGCATATTGCCTTCCGCAGGGATGCCGAGGTCTCCGGCGATGGTCAAAAATCCCAGCGAATGCAGATTCCAGCGGAAAATTCCGGCTCCCAGAACAACCCGTAGGGGTAAACTGGGGGCTGCGTTTTGCAGGCGGGACATTTTGCCGATGTTTTGCAGTACAGCGCTAAGGATTAAAGGAAGGGTAGGATCTGGCCGAAACTGCAGCCCGAAGTCAGCGGCAAGTCCGGTGGCCTCTTCGGTGTAGATTTTTTCGTAGATGAATTTGAGCGAAGCCCCTCCAACCAGCCGCGGAGACAGCGAACGGGCGTAACCGAAGATCAGCGCCAGATCGCGGGCGTCAAAATAGCCGACGGGGTTCCTGGCTGGCTGGCCGCCCCGGAGTTCCAGCTTCCCGTAGTCCGAAGTTTGTAGTGCCAGACCCCAGCCAGCCGCCTTTGCGCGCTTGGCAAATGCCACATAGTCCTGCCGCACCTGCTGAATCCACCGGTGGTGGCTAAAAAACAGCTGTGTCCTCTGTATGGACATCAGCCCGGAAGGATTCCAGAAAAGTGCAGTTACGTCACCAACGATGGCGCTTTGAGCCTGTCCCATGCCGGCAGCACGCGCCCCGGCGGGAATTTTCAAAAAAGATAGGCCTCCCTCTTTTGCCGGACCTTCTGCAGGAAAAAGCAGTATGAGCAAAAAGCAAAAGGGAATGAGCCGAATCTTCCTTGGGGCTTGGTACGATCTGCGTTTCATAAGTTTTTCAAACCCTTTCTTTAAAGAAAAATCCTCCATGAAAAATGCTGTTCGGGCCGCGGTGTGATCCCCTGGGTATCGTATGCGTACGAAAGCTCAGCCCGGTATTTCCAGAAGGCAAACTGCACACCGAAACCGAAAGTAAACCGGTCGGCATTGTAGCCCAGGCGGGCAATGAATTGAGAATGAACGGGCATTTCGGCCCCGGTATAAAAACGCCAACCCTGCTCTTTGTTGAATTCGGCGTCGGCAGCAAAAAGGACCTGCCGCCAGAATGTCCACGCCATTCCTAGCCGCAGCAGGGTGGGGAAACGGTTTACCGTTGTGGAGCCGCGTTCCCAGAGGCGCTCCGTGTTCCAGGTGTATTTGGTGTTGATGTCCCGGATGACGGCGGCGATACTCAGACTGTTCAGCGGCCGCCAGTAGAGGCTCAAATCGTATCCGAATCCGGAGGCCGAAAGGGTGCCACCATCGTCCTGCAGCCCGGGAAGCTGATGGTTTACCACTTTGGCGGTGAGCCCAAAGGCCAGCGTGCGGAGTGGCCGGAGGGAAAAAGAAAAGAAAAAGGCATTTTCGTCGCTGGAGGTCATTTTGAGGTGGTTTCCATCCGAATCGCGCAGGTCGATGTTGGTAATGCCGCCGTAGATCCAGCCTACGGCAAATCCGGCGCGCAGGCCTTTTTCATCCGCTTCGCTGTGTCCTTTGGAGGCCAGAGCCCGCGGGTGCAGGTAGGTAGAGTAACCCACATAGCCGAGGGTTCGATCCAGCGGCAGAAAAGAGAGCTGAAAGGCCAGTTCCGGCCGGTGCATAAATGGCAAGGAAGCTGCATTGTAATAACCTGAAAAGCCGTCTGCTCCCACAGCAGTGAAGGCGTTGCCCATGGCGAGCGCGCGGGCCCCAAGTCCCATCCGCAGAAATGCCCCTGCCTGCCCGGCAGGCGCGATGGCATAGCTTTCGCCCGGTGTTCCAGGAAGCAAAAGGGCAAAAGCAAACACCAGCGCGCTATGTTTTGTCCACCTCCTTCTCCACTCAATAAACCGTTTGTGATATAAAAGCATATCTTCCTCTTCAATCCATCACGATGATTTTTCCCCAGACCTTTTTGCCACCAGGCAGGGCAACCCGGTAAAAATAGACGCCGTTAGCCACCGGTTCTTTGTAGTCATTTTTGCCGTTCCACAGCGCATCGTATTCGCCGGGTCCTACGTAATAGACGCCGTCGACCACCGTGGCGACTTTTTTCATGGCATAGTCGTAGACGGTGATGGTTACGGGACCGCTCTGGTCCACACGGAAGTGAATTCGTACGTAGCCTTCCCCGTCCAGGCGGTTGTGGCGCAACGGCGAAAAGGGATTGGGATAGGCATAGGTTTCGGAAACGTTGGGTTCTTCGAAGAGGGATTCATATGTACGGATAATGTGCCAGCTTTTGCCGCCGTCTTCTGACTTCAGCAATCCATCGGGCGTACCTGCCCAGAGGGTCCAGTCCGGTGCGATCGCCACACAGTAGAATTCTTCGGTAAGCAGCGGTTCTCCTGTTTCGGCATCCCGCACGGGAGGGAATTTTGCCCAGGTTTGGCCAAAATCGATGGATTTGAATAGCCCCATATCGGTGGCCACCAGCACAACAGAGTCGCGGATGGCGAAATTGTGAGCGAACACGCCAACCAGCGTTATGTTCCAGGTGTAGCCGAAATCTTCGGAATAGGACACAGCACGGATTTCGTCCGGGTCTTCGGCTTCCACAGTAGCCGCCCAGATAATGCGCCGGTCCTTCCATTTCTGGTATGCCAGCGCAACCACAAAATTGCCGGAGATGGGTCGTTCCTGGTTCTGATGGTTGAAGTTGATCCACGAGCGGCCGTTGTCTGTACTGCGGTTGATCCCTTTTGCTGTTCCAACCCACAGGATTCCGTCCGCTGCCAGCACAGAGAAGGCCCGGTGGTTCAGGTACTTGTAGGGATCAAAAGAGAAGGAATCGGGTGCAACATCTTCCCAGGTCTTTCCCCAGTCGTCGGAACGTTTAAGACCTCCGCCCCAGCTGGCAATCCACACGGTGGAATCCAGAATGGCGATGTCGAACGTAACATTCTGGATGTTGGTTACGCCGGGCTGTGGGTGGTAGTCC
>Ga0209426_1001305_pt1 | contig 16057 bp, 12 predicted proteins | sample Deesub1362B_J571_FD_187697 | JGI IMG/M metagenome (GOLD analysis project Ga0209426, IMG submission 187697) | Deep oceanic, basalt-hosted subsurface ecosystem from Juan de Fuca Ridge flank, Pacific Ocean, CORK Borehole 1362B_J2.571 (SPAdes)... ...
GTGATTCATCCATGCATCTTTATTGTTGTTTCTACTATTTAAATGTTAAGTTTATCAAGCAAATCTAAATTAACTTAGAAAATTTTGACCCACGATAATGCGAGTTAATATCCCGCCGGGTCCGTTTGCATAGGTTCAGTGCAGTATCGCAGATACTGCGGTTTGTTGGTCGAGCTGACTGCAGGTCGTTCAAATCCCGCCGGGTCCGCTATGTTACGGGTTCAATCCTTTTGTACTGCCCTAGTTCAAATCGAAATTTATTTTATAATTCTTCTAATTCTCGACTTTCCCGGTGGTAAAAACTTCATTATCTCGTCAGGAGTTGCTATTCCCTTCACAATGTGTTTTTCATCCTCATCAGCCATCTCAAATAGTCTTGAAGCGATTTCCACTGATATCTCATTTGGATTTTTATCACCAATCTCTATCTCCACAAAGTAGTCGCAATACTTTTCAACAGGTACCAGTGGCCCCCCTAAAACTCTTAATTTCTCTATTTCAACCCCAACAGCACATGAGATGGCAGTTTTGATATACTTTCTTTTTCCTTCGATGTAAAAGCTTCCTCTTGCCAGGTATTCTCCTGCTTTCGCTGCCCTCTTGACCTGCGATGGCATAACGTAGTAAACTTCACCACTGTATTTTCCCTCTTTCCACAGTGCCGAGTAGGTTGCAGAAAACTGTGCAGCCTCAATTAAACTCTCCTCACCCGCATCCTGACCGTTTTTCAGTACTGTTGCGGGTGCTCCTGGAGTCTGAGTATGGAAAAATAAATCCTTACTCTCCATGTACTTTGAGACGATCTCAGAATTCATTGATGCATTCCTTCCACCAATAACAAGAAAACCCTCTGAGGTTATAAACCACCGAAACCTCTCATACCACTCCCTCTTTCTTACCAGCCTCAATGAACTTGTATATGTTTTAAAGGCACGATCCTCGCTCTCAATAGCTTTCTTTGTTCTTTCTATCTCTGGCAGTAAACCCTCAAGCTTGCCCTTTATTTTTTTTGACTTCCCATAGTATTCATCTGCAATCTGCGGTATTGTTTTGTCCAGGCTCAGCTCAACTCTTTTGTTGTCAATGATTACTGTTATCTTGTTTTCTGCCGGATTAATTGATTCTACTAAAGAAATAAGTCCTTTCTCCCCTTTTTTCTTCATCTCCTTAATTTTGGTCTTGATATCGTTCCATGACATTTTCTCTCTTGCCTGTTTGAAGGCATTCATTATCTCCTCAACTGTCTGATAATTCTCGTAGAGGGTATCACCGATATCTTTAAAGAGTCTCATCTCGTCTTCAAAAACTTTCTTAGCCTCAATCTGTTTTTCAAGTCTTTTTTCAAGTTTTCGGAGTTCAATATTCTCCTTTTTTTCCTCAACTGTTACTTGGTGGGAATAAAATTCGTCGAGTGCGTCATTAAAGGTCTCAAAATATTTCTTTTCAAGTCCAGAGTAAAATTCAAGTTCGAAGGGGAGAACGTCAATATATTCACCATCTTTTATAATAATATTCGGTCTGTATTTTTTCTCAAAAACCGGAGAGAACGTTGATACAATACTCTCTCTGAGTTTCTCAATTTCACCTTCATCCAGCTCATCCGCATATTTGTTCTTGTTAATTTTAGACCGTAAACAAATCTCTTCAGCAAATAAACCACCGAGTCCTCCTTTTGTTGCGAGAAGCCTGACAATCTCAACTCTTTCGATAATTGAGTTAAGATGGCCAATAATATTTTCAGGATTGATACGAACTTCCGGAAAAAAATATCTCTGCCCCGGTTTAATTCTCTTGAGTGCCATTATTACCTTCATTTCTGAATCTGCAAGGATAATGTTGCCTTTTAGAAAAAACTCGGATATTAAGAAGTTTCTTTTCCCTCCCCTTTCAATTTCCATCAAAACGACTCTATCAAAATCATACTGCTCAATTTTCCGTATTCTGCCACCTTCAAGATGTTTTCGCAGAAGCATGGCGAAACTTGATGGTATTTTTATTTCCCTTGCAAATTTTGTCAGGTGAATTCTTTTTCCTGATTCAATAAGCAAATCAAATCTCCTGTCAGCATAAATTTTAATTCGGATTTCATCTCCTGAGTGATATATTTTGTTTATCTTACCTTCTATCAGGTGCTGAAGTTCATCCACGCAAATGCGTATGTCAACAGCGGACATTGGTCTCATTGAGTTTTTTTTTAGACTGCCCGGCTTATTATGTTTGTTGTAATGTCCATTCTTGATAAATTTGGATACAATAGATTTCAGCGATTATAAAACATTAAAACTTAAATAATGGTTCAACTTCTCAAATTTATGTTTGAAAATGTATTTTTAAAATTGAATACTCCTGCAACAAGGTTTGTGTTTCTTATTCTAATCCCAGCCTGTTTTATCGGTTTTTTTGTTCTTCCCAACTTCACTTTCTTTCTGATTGAAGAGCCACCATTCTCCTTTAATGCTACAGCGATTACTGAGGAGGAAGAGGTTGATACCTGTCAGAGTTGTCATTATGATGTTTTTTCTGAGATTCTCAGCACACCCCATCACACAAATTTCGATTGTGAGGTTTGCCATAAGGGTATGAGCAGAAATGTTAGCTGCACTGAATGCCATGCTCTGATAGACTTCGATGCACATAAGGCATTCATACAGTGGGCAGAGAATGACTCAATGATGGTTTCATCGAACGAGGCGTGTATTGGCTGTCATACCACAGGCGTGTTTAGGACATACAATCTATCCGTCCGGAAGAGTCTCGATTTTAATGCCGACCTGAGCTAAACAGAATCAAAGAATCCTCTTTTTGCGAGAAGAATAAAGATTTACTACTTAAATTTGCGAGAGAGCTTCAGATTGAAGGTATAGGACACCTAAGGATTATTAGATACCTCAAAACATTGAGAAGAATCCATTGCTGGAAAATATCCCAAGTATAGGTTGAGAGTTGGTGATTATCGCTTAATTTTTCACAATCGATTATGACTCCAGTACAATCCACGTCTTACGGTTCTTTCACAGAAAAGAAGGATATGACAAGTTTTTATGAATCTTTCATCACATTTACTGAAATACAAAAAATCCATATTATCGTCATTTACACCAATGATGTTACACGACCAAAATATTAAGTAAGTTCAAATCAATTTAACAGTTGGTAGAAATGGAAACTTCGCAGAGTTACTGGGAAAAGTATGGTGAATATTCATTCCTTCCATGTAGTATTATAAATTCACTTAAATTGAAATTTCTTAAAAAATTTTCGTCTGGCAACTACCCTCACATTGTAAACTTCGCCATAACATGGAAATGTAATTCAAGATGCAGGATGTGTAACATCTGGAGAGAAAGGAGTGAGAAGGAGATTTCCCCTGAAACGGTGAGCAGAATCTTCTCGGATAAACTCTTTAAAAAAACTAAACTTGTCAAGATTACTGGAGGTGAACCAACACTCCACTCAAATCTCCCGGAAACCATCAGGGTGATTTCAGAACTCTGTCCAGACACTAAGATTGCCATCAACACCAATGCCTACCCTTTTGAGAGAATCGAGAGGGTTGTTGATGAATGCATCGAAGTCAGAGACGATTTGATTTTTTCGATAGGTCTTGATGGGATGGGAGAGACACACGATTATATGAGGGGAAGGAACTGTTTTTCAGAGGTTATGAAGTCTGTGAATTACTTTGAGGGTTTGAGGAACAATAAAAAGGTTCTTTTCAGATTCAGTTTTACACTGACACCTTGGAATTATGAGAGCCTGCCTGATGTGGTAAACTTTGCAAAAAAGAAGGGGACTTACGTGGGATTCAGGGTAATGCATCTTGACAAACTGTACAGAAATGAGGGATTGAAGCTTAATTCCAATTTCATGGAGAAAGTGAAACCCATTTTAAAAGATTTTGGAGACAATTACTTCAAAAAGCACATTGGAGCGAATAAGAAAGTCAACTGCTATGCTTTTGTTAATTCCGTCTTTATTGACCCGGATGGTAAATTCCATGCATGTCTTTACAGAGAGAGTGAAGGAAATGGTTCTCTTTCAAGATTGTGGAAGGGTGAAGAAGGCAGAAAGATAAGAAACAACGTTAAGAGATGCTCAAAATGCTGGTCAGACTGTCAGACCGTTCCCAACATCATAGCAGAATTTGGTGCGTTCAAGTAATCATGCGTAACCAGAACTGTAGTCAATGAGTGTCGATTTTTTGGCGCAATTTTCTCCATATTCCAGTGCTTCTTCAACCGTTTTTTTGAGAAGAGTTGGATAAATCTCTCCAACAATTTCCTGAACCGGTTTGCCGTGACAGAAGACTTTGAATGTTGGAGTGCTCATTACTCCATACCTCGTTGCAATTCTCTGGTTGGAGAGAACATTCAGCTTCGCAAACATAATTTTTTCCTTAAATTCCCCGGCATATTTTTCAAAAAAAGGCTCCATTTCCCTGCAATGCTGGCAGAATGGACTGAAGAACATTACAATACTTATTCTTTCTCCTTTCTCAATCATATTTTCCCATTCATTCTCCGTCAATTCCACAACAAACGACATATTTCCCTATGGATGTGTATAAACAGCCGTTATCTTTTTATCGAATGATTCGATCCTGCAGAAAGCAAATCTTTCAAACTGCACAACATTTCCTAAATCATTTAATGAATTCTTCTCCGCGTAACCCGAGAAATCTCTTTCAACACCCAGTACCACACAGGGTACAGCATTCTCTCTTGACAGCCAGTGTATTATGTTCTTTCCCTTCTTAATACCTTCAAGCCCGGAACCGATAAATCTTGCAGCTCCTTTTTCCTTATTCTCAATTAAAATATTGCAAAATTCCTTCAATCTGACTACTTCGCCCTCACCAATCCTGTCAAAATCATCTCTCGTTATCATAACTTCTGCACTCCCCTTCAATCTCCTGAAGCCAGCATCTTTATTTTCAGGATTTAGCGGAATGAGAACTTCAGCATCTTCCACTCCTTCAATTTTGAGATTTACAGGATTCCAGACAAAGAAGTATCGGTTTGCCTCCACATCGACAATTTTTCTGTTCTCAGCATACAGATTTTTCAGACTGACTGAGACATCATTCTCTGCCACACCCAGTGACAGGAAAAACTTCTTGATTGCTTCAGGTTTGAAACCTCTCCTTCTCAAAGCACGAACAGTTGGAAGTCCCGGGTCATCCCAGCCTGAAAATTTCCCGCTGGCTATTTCTTCGGCGATTGAGCTTGTAGATAGCTTTCCGAATTCATGGATTTTTACCCTTCCCCAGTGTCTGGTTTCCGGATACTTCCACCCGAAGTAGTCATATACAAACTTCTGCCTTCTCTCAGAGTCTATTAAATCCTTGCCCCTTAGTATATGGGTAATTCCGCTCAGATAATCCTCTATCGCAGATTCAAAATCAAGCAATGGATAAACATGATACCTGTCTCCAACAAGTGGATGATCCTGATAGATAATTCTGAAAGCAACCCAATCCCTGATCGCAGGATCCTTGTGTGCCATGTCTGTCTTTATCCGAATTACGACCTCTCCTTCCTCGTACTCCCCTTCAAGCATCTTCTTCCAGATTCCAAGGCTATCTTCGACTTCAGTAGAGCGATGAGGACATTCAAAACCACCGGTTTTGTATTTTCGAAATTCCTCCTGTGAGCAGAAGCAGGGATATGCTTTCTCCATCTCAAGCAATTTCTCACAAAATTCGTAATACTTCGAGATTCTCTTCGAAGCATACAGTACCCTATCAGGTTTTATGTCAAGCCACTCACAATCTTCGAGATACCAGTCGTAAGCCTCAAGCAAGGGCCTTTTAGTCCGGGGGTCTGTATCGTCAAACCTGAGTATAAACTTTCCATCGTACATCCTTGCATATTCGCTGTTAATTATTATGCCCCTTGCAGAGCCGAGAGTTGCCGCCCCATTCGGATTTGGAGCAAAACGCATAATAACTTTACCCTTTACAGCATTTTTTAGAGGTGGTAACATCTTTTCTTCAGATTTCCTTACAACCTCTCTCTCTTTAAATTTTTCAAACAGAATTTTCTTTGATTCCGGTTCAAGTTCTTCAAATTCATTTATGCTCTCTCTAACAACCAGAAGAACTTCTTTAGCTTTCTTTCTCAAATCAGGCACTTCCGCCATCAATTTTCCCATAACTGCCTTCTCATTGACGCTGCCATACTTTACAATATTCTGAACTATATGTTTCAATATAAGGTTCTTTATTTCAGAATCAAGCATATCAATAATCCCTCGAAATCAGATAATCAGCAATTTCCTCAAGTAAATCCCTTGCCTGAGTTTTCTCCAGCGTGTAAAGATTTGATTTCGCTTCTTTGAGGTAATCATACGCCATCGATTTTGCATAGTCAATTGCACCACACGAAATCAACTTTTCAACTGCATTTTTCTTTTCCCGTTCTTCAGCAGACCCTTTACCAAAAATTTCTATTTCAACGCCCCTTTTCTTTGCATTAATTATTATGAGAGTCTTTTTACCCTCTAAGATATCACTGCACCAGTCCTTCCCGATTTTATCTCCTCCGATTATGTCAAGTACGTCATCATGAATCTGAAACGCTGTACCACTCAACAAACCAAAATTCCATAAGGTTTTAACAATTTTTTCATCCTTTCCGAAGAGAATAGCGGGAAGAGAGCACGAAGCTGCAATCAGAACAGCGGTTTTTTTCTGAATCATATCGATATACTCTTTCTCAGAAATCTCAGATTTTCTTTCAAAACTCATATCGAGATACTGTCCCTCACATATCTTAACACACACATCCGCAAGAACTCTGGATGCCCTGACAACATTCTCTGCATCGACATTGCATTCTGTCAGTATTTCAAATGCCTTGGCAAACAGTGTATCTCCCGCGAGAATCGCAGTCGGTTCATCCCACCTGACGTGTACAGTAGGCACACCCCTCCTCAGTGCATCCTTATCCATAATGTCGTCATGAATGAGCGTAAAATTGTGAATAATTTCTATTGCGACAGCAGCAGGAAGGATTCTATTAACATCCTCGCCAATGGCTTCAGCAGATAGAAGGCTTAAAACAGGTCTCAACCTTTTCCCGCCTGCCGATATGAGATGTCTTGCAGCTTTATATAGCTCTCCGGGCTCATTCGGCTTGAGGTATCTGTTTATTTCATCTTCAATAATAGTCGACCTTTTAGCTATTTCATCCTTTAGCATGATTACCTCCTTTGCGAGAACTCTACTATATCCACCCCTCTATATTCAAGCCACTTTCTCAGGTTACCGTGAACAAATATCGATATATTTCTAAGATTTTCAACTTTTCTGCATCCAGTCAAAAACATTGCCACCTTGAATCCCTTTAAAAAATACCTGATAGATTTTTTTACCTCTTCAGCTGAAACGGTTGCAGGATAGAGCAGAGGTAATGCTGCGCTTCCCGCAATAGCACCCAGTGATAGCGATTTTGCAAGGTCGATTCCATTTCTCAACCCGCCTGTCGCAATGACGGGCATTACTTTATAAACATCTGTGATGCAGAACGCCGTCGGAATTCCCCAATCCCAGAAATCCAATCCCACTTCTTTTAAAACTTCATCTGATGTTCTGTAAGTTTCCACACCACTCCAGCTCGTACCACCTTTACCACCTATGTCAACTGCTTTGACTTCTGCCTCCTTCAGCTTCAAGGCAACTTCCTTCGATATGCCCGCACCTGTTTCCTTCATTATCACCGGAACTTTAACCTCCCTGCTTACTTCTTTCAAAGTTTCAAGACTCCCAAGCGCATTTACTTCTCCCTCGGGCTGAATTGCTTCCTGAAGGAAATTCAAATGAATTGCAATGGCATCTGCATCAATCATTTCTACTGCCTTCTCGACATAATCCAGTCCGTGTTCAAGAACCTGTGGCATGCCAATATTTGCATAAATAAACGAATTCGGGGCATAATCTCTGACAACTGTAAAACTCTCGATAAGTCTTTCATCTTCAATTGCCGCCCTCTGACTGCCCACACCCATTCCTATGCCCGTTTCTTCAACTGCCTGAGCAAGGTTTCTGTTTATTTCAATAGCATCCCGATGACCCCCTGTCATGGAAGCTATCAGAAAAGGTGCACTTAGCTTCTTACCCATGAACTTTATCTCAGTATCTAAATCCTCAAAATTAAGGTCAGGCAAGGCATTGTGAACTAACATTACATCTTCGAGCCCTGTATAGCTTGACTCGACCTCCTCTTCAAGGCAGATTTTGATATGCTCCAGCTTCCTGTTTTCTGTTTCTCCGCTCATTCAATCACTCTTCAATCTTGTCCCTACTTTCTCACCCTTCAAAAACTTAATGATGTTTCCCTCCTCAAGTCCGCTAAATATAAGCACTTCTGATTTTTGAGGCAATCTGAGAATTGACATGATTTTACCCTTCATTCCTCCGGTAACATCAGACTTCTCTTCCGCTTCACCGACTTCTTTCAGAATATCAGGACTTATTCTTATTTCATCCTGCAATTCACCATTGATTATCAAACCCTTGACATCAGTAGCAAACCCAACTCTACTACATCTCAGAAGTTTTACAAGCTCAAAAACAATCCTGTCACCCGATAAAACTTCAAACCTGTCTCTATACCTGTTATAAACCACATCTCCATGATAAACAGGAATGACTCCATTTTTAATAAGCCCTGTAATGAATTCCAGCTCAATCTCGATGTCTCTACCGACTTTTATTCCTGTTAAAGGATGTATCGGGACAGCATCCATGCCTTTATCAAGGAGTGCATTGCAGAAGAGAGTATTGAGTCTCTTGCATGCCATGTGGGTAATAATCGCCCCATGCACATCCCTTGTCTCTTTCAGCCGATATTTCTCAATATAAGGATGACCAAATGAGCCTGCCCCATGAACGAGAATCAGATTCCCCGGTTGATGGCTTATTTCACCTGCGATTCTTTTTATCTCCTCCATCAATGGTTTATCAAAAACTCCTGAACTTTTCTCAGTTAAAACCGACCCGCCGATTTTCAGAATCTTCAATTCATCAGTGCTCAATTTTAACCCCCTCCAGTTCAGGCTCAACCGCGAAAGCAGGATAGTTATCCAGAACACTGGCTATTGCCTCATCACTTCCAAAACCTATCAGACATCCACCGCCTCCAGCCCCTGTAATCTTTGCTGTAATGCCATCCCGGGATAATCTGCTGATTAATTCATCTATTCTTTCGTTGCTGATGCTTATTGACCTGAGGAGGCATTGATTTATGAACACCATGTCTGATATCTTACTGAAATCTTTTTTTTCCAGAGAGTCTATCGACCTCAGCGAGATTGAATCGATTGCATCAAAAATGTCCTCAATTATTTCAGGGTATCTTTCTCTCAATTTTGCAACCTTCGACACCATTTCTGATGTGACAGACGATTGCTGCGAGTCTATAATTAAAATCCTGAGGTTATCAACACCAATTTTTTTCCTTTCGGGTATAAGCCAGCTTCCACCATATGTTGAGATAAAAGGGTCTGTTCCGCTCGCCCTTCCCTGAACATCGAGTTCGACTTTTCTTGCGATTTCGTAAATGTCTTCATTGGTCAGACCTGCTTCAAATTCAGCATCAAGGGCTTTCAAAACAGATACCGTGACAGCAGCAGAGCTTCCCAGTCCCGAAGAGACTGGAATTTTACTTCTTATTTTAATTTCTACCCCTGATATCGGGCTAAAGCTCATAAAACGTTTTATTGCGAAGCTAACATAGGGATGCTTATCAAAATCCAGTTCTGTTGTTGCTATTGATGAGCGGATTCTAATTTCGCTACTTTTTTTCACATCAGCATAACATCTTCTATTTATCGCAGTAACAACTGCATGTCTTCCATAAACCACGGCATGTTCTCCGAACAGAATCACCTTGCCCGGGGCTGATGCAATCATTCCCGATTGTTGGATGCGGGCTTACTTAAACTTTTACAAAATTTGTGAGTTCTGAGATCAGATGACCTCTGACCAAAATAAAAGAAAAAATGGAATGGTTCAGAGAGGTCAACCCCCTCTAGGTTGGAGCGTTGCCGGAAAAAGAACCGCAATTCGAGGGTTGACCTCTGGAGAATGAATTGTAATAAGTGATATTTATGTATTAGGATTAATTTAGGAACATAGTTTCGAAACAATGTTACTGAATGGAGATGTCAAATACCAAACACGATTCCCGCATACCCGACAACGCTGTTCTTGTCTGCTACATCTCCACTCGTTGAATAGTCAACCAGATTTGCATATCCTCTATGGTGGTTTGTATACTCCATAGCAACAGCAATCACTCCATATCCGCAAACACTTGCCTGTAGCTCATAAATTGTTTTGTAATATCTTGAAACATTCAGAGAAAGTATGGCATCTATGATCTTCCCATCTCTCTCCCTGCAGTTTTTGTCCGGAAGGTAGTGGTGCATATCACTTGAAGCTACAACAACAATTCTTTTATCTGTCCTTTTCTCTGCTTCAATAATCTCTTCCGCAACCTCTTTTGCAGTTTCCTCATCCTGCATCCCCATACAAACCGGAACTATTCTGAAATCATCATGGAGGTGCTGCAAAAATGGTATCTGAACCTCGAGGGAGTGTTCATAACGATGCGAAGTTTCATCAATGTCAACTATCTTTTTTGGCATGGCATCAATAAATTCCCTGTCAATATCAACATCTCCCAATGGTGTTGTCCAGCTATCCATCGAGACTGCCACAGCAGAGCCATATCCCGTGTGATTGGGGCCAATTACAACGTAAGTTTCAACATCCGGTAAAAGTGAGTGAACTCTTCCTGCTGTTTTTCCTGAGTAGATGTATCCAGCATGAGGCGACACACATGCAATAATCGACGGATTCGGACTGGAGGAAGCAAACTCCATCAGCATTGATTTCAGGGATTCCGGGTTTGATGGGTAAAACGAACCTGCAACTACCGGGTGTCTCATGACAAAAATATTTGCTATTCATACTTAAGGATGTCGAGAATAACCATCGAGAATGCCCTCAAAAAGATACAGCCACAGTTACCCGAACGCCAAAGGTCTACCTGATAACTATATTGTAGGCATCAAGCCTTGCTTCTGCTTCTTTCATCTTTTCCTGATGCTCTCTTAAAAATTCAGACACAAGGGATGCTGCCCTCTTCTTACAGTGCCCGCAGAGGATTTTACCACTGGTGCATTCGTTCCTGATTTCTTCCAGCTCCTTATCATCCTCAACAAGATGTATTACGTACAGTTCAAAAACCGAGCATTTATCAGGCTCTCCTCCAAGCTTCCTCTGTTCTTCAGCACTTCCCCTCCCCCCTGTTATTGCTTTCATAACCTTCTTTTCTGCTTCTTCAGGCTTATCAAGCAGAGAAATGAAGCTCTCAGGTTTGCTCGAACTCATTTTCCCGCCAGTCAGACCTGTAATGAAGCGATGATATGTGGATGAGGGGGGTAAAAACGCATATCCTCCCAGTTCCAATTCAAATCTCCTTATTTCATTCTCGATTTCAGTCTTATCGCCAAAAGCATCAATGTGCTCATCATATATCTTCTTATCAAAATTCAGGACATCAGATATTTTCCTGAGGTAATCGGTATCTTTTCTACTTCTTATCCTGATACCACTGTCAATCGATTCAAGAGCAAATATGTTCACCCTTGCAGCAAGATCTCTTGTCAATCTGATGTGCGGGTCCTGATCCGCTCCAACGGGAATTACCACTGGCTTGGGCCCACCATACTCTTTCAGTTGTGGCTGAAGTATATCAGCCGCCTGTATAGAGGTAACATACATTTTTGCGAGAGTTGTTTCAGAAATAAAACCGTAAATTGCCTTTAATTCACTCCAGTTTACCTCTGCCGATAATTCAAATGCTAAATCTCTGATGCTGCTGCTTGCGGATTGAAAATAGATTATAGCATTCTCGTTCAAACCAAGAGCGATGATGCTTTTTATGTATTCAAGTCCCACTTTCTTAACCTCATCCCATGAGAAACCTCTAACCACGTGGGCCTCCATATCGGCAATTGCAACAAATGCATTACCACCAATTTTCTGATGCCACACAATTTCATCCATTGTCATCTTGTGACCAAAGTGTGGCATACCTGAGGGCATGAAGCCAGACATTACAGCCCAGGGCTTTTTATTGTTAATTGCACCGACAATTCTTTCATAATCTCTGTGACCGAAGATAACTCCTCTACGGATTAAAGGACTTGTCTCAGGCAATTTACCAATTAGCTCTGAGAAGGGTTTCATTCCAAATTCCTGAATCAATCTGCTGTAGTCAATGACTCCTTCAACTTCCCACGGGGTGATTCTCATGCTGACAGCTTTTAGCTGCATATATAATATTTTTTGGTTAATCAGCAAGCAAAAAATTTTTATCCATTAGATTGTGATTATTATCATGAAACGTGGAATTCTTTTATTGTTGATGGTAATAATTCTGGTACAGGTGAGTGCAAGAACCACTTGCGAAGACTACTGCTCAAGAGGGGTGTATCACTATGATGGTGTTTACAACGAAAGAACAGGAGAGTGTGAGTACTCTCAAATGACATGTAAGTATGGTTGCAATGAAGAAGGAAGTCGTTGTGCAGATAGAGTAGAAGAAACACGAATGCCATCGGATGAGAGTATAGAAAGAGAGACCCCTGCAGAAACTGAAGCAGATGAGCAGACTGTTGATTCATCACGAGTGACACCTGACAGTGCAGACACTGACTGCCCGGAATACTGTGAGAATTCTATCCACTATTTTTCTGGAAAATACAATTCCAGAACACTGCAATGTGAATATGAGAATAGAACATGTAAATACGGTTGTGATAGAGAAGGTAAGAAGTGTGCAGAATTGGGGGCTGAAGAAGCTGAAGAAGAAGTCTCCTGTCCAAATTATTGTCAAAATGGCCTGTTATACTACAGAGGCGTTTACAATGAAAGAACAGGAGAATGTGAGTACAACTATCGCATGGTCTGTGAATACGGTTGCAACGAAGAAGGAACAGCATGCGCATCTCAAGAGGGTTTTGCAGGTTGTAAAGACAGTGATGGAAGGGATATTTATACAAAAGGCTCCACTACAGGTTGGAACTACGATAAAACTGAAATAGTTACTTCTCACGACTACTGCACAGATTCTGATGGTGGCGCTGAGTTGCCAGGTGGAAAGTGGGTTGCTGAAGAGCAATGCGATGAGGAAGGGAGAGTTCACACGTATTATTACAAATGCCCTACTGATTACTGGTGTTCTGATGGGAGATGTGTTTACAGGCAAGAGGTAGAAGAAGAGGAGGTAGGTCAGGTACTCATAGAGGCGTCTAAAGATAGGGGAGAGAGGAAAATCAGGGTTGCTTATGAGGATGGGCAGGAAGCAGAGATTGAATTAAAAACAAAAGGAGCGGATATAGAATTCAGCGGTAGCACGCTTATAATCAAAAAAGCAAATAAAGAGTTTCTGGTAGAACAGAGGTTTGATTATCTGCTGTCAAAATTTGTAACAAGGCAGGAGAAAGTTAAAAGAATTGATATCAGCGTGGAAGATGACAAAGCAGTATATGACATTAAAACGTCAAGGCAGGGTAGACTTTTCTGGTTTATCCCTGTGACAATTGAAGTTACCAAGAGGGTGGATGCAGAATCGTTTGAGAAGATTGAGGAGACAAAGCCATGGTGGAGTATATTCGTTATTGAGACTGTGAGTGAGTCCAATCCACAGCCATCCCCTAGCCCTAAGAAAGAAGAAACAGATGTAAGTGGAGAATGTGAAGTTGATAGAGAAAGTAAAGATAAAGAATTGCTCTGTCCAGAAGGTGAACCACAGGAAATTGGAGAGTATCCAACATTAGAGGGGACGCTGATTGAAACATCCGGAGAAATTACCAAGCTAGATCTTTCAGATTCCAATGTTTGTGATTCGAGTGAGTGCAAAGAGTTTAAAATCATAGAGAATAATCCTGAGCTTATCAATTTAGATTTTGTAATTAAAAATCCAAGACCTCCCAATGCTAAAGAGTATCCCAAAATTTCTCCAACATTACTTGCGATGTACAACTTCGTTACGAACGATTGTCTGAATAATCCAGAAAACGATTTGTGTCCACCTGATAGAAGCTATTACTACGAGAAAATTGACAATAACACCCCTGTTGAAATTAAACTGGAGTTAACCACGACCCATTCGAATATCAAGAAAAGCTTTGTTGATATGGGTGGAGAAGTTATTTACTTTAATCCCGAGAAGGATATCCTTGTAGGGGAGATTGGTATAGCTCGTTTAATCGATCTCCATGAACGAGAAGATGTCTCATATATATCCCGCTTTGTTCCTGAAAGTGAATTCTGGGATCTCGATGACGATGCAACAGATTTTGTTCAATTAGACCACCTTTATGATGTTGGGCAGGAAGGAGAAGGTGTAAAAATTGCGGTTCTGGATTCAGGATTTAAGGACTATCTTAATTCTCAGGCAAATGGTAACCTGCCAGCAGGAAATAAATTGCACTATAAAAATTTCCTCGATACACCTGATATCACGAAAGATCATGGAAGAAAGTGCGCAGAGGTTGTGCATGCTGTCGCTCCCAAAGCTGAATTATATCTCTACAGGGTTAGCGGACATGAAGCATGGGAGGATGCGGTTGATGAGGCTATTGATGAAGGTGTAGATATCATAACCTCAAGCATAGGCTACCACATGTATGGACCAGGAACAGGTAAGGGTTTGCTCGATGATGTTGTCAAGAAGGCAACCGATAATGGTATTTTATGGTTCCAGGCAAATGGCAACGAACACCACAAGTTTTTCCATACCCATTACAGCAATCCCGGTGACAAGTGGGTAAATCTCATGCCTGGGGATGAGACAAACCACTATGACCTCTTTAAAGACCAAAAGCTGAAGGTGCAGATGAGATACGACCAGTGGGGTGCAGACGGACATGGAGATGCAAAAGACGATTTTGATTTGTATGTGGTGAAAAAGAATGCAAATGTATGGGAGATAATTGCAAGCAGCATAGATGACAATATAGAAACTGGAATACCTTTCGAGATACTGGAGTTTACTGCGCCTGAGGATGGGAGATATCATATTGCCATATATGAATATGAAAAAAATACTGCTGGCGATGTTGTATTCAGCTTACATTACTCACGTAAACATCCAGAATACGAATCCGACGGTAAAGAAGTTGTCATACCTGCAGACAGTCCGGAAGCAATCTCAGTAGGAGCGGTGCATGAAGGGGGAGTGTTAGCTGGTTATACGTCTCGAGGGCCCACAATTGATGGAAGGTTCAAGCCAGACTTTGCAGCACCTTCTGGATTCGTACTGCCCGCAGGGAACGAGATTGCAGGAACATCATTTTCCACACCATTCTTAGCAGGATCTGCAGCAGTTCTCGGAAAGATTAACTTCAGAAACCATGCTGAAATTTACAAGATTCTGAAATATATGACCTTCTATGAGGACAAAGTAATGGATAATGAAATGGGATGGGGTATTCCAAACTTTGACCACACTTTCAATAAGGTCACATGCGTCGGAAGTTTCACTAAAGGAGGACCCTACAGAGTATACTGTGACGGATATCCTGTATACTTAAGAAAAACTGCATACGCTTCCCTGCAACTTGTACCCAACACGTTCTTCTGGAATGGGGCAGCACACGAAAGCAAGTATTTGACTTTAACAGATAACACGAAACTGTTACTGGAATATCCCAAATGGCATGGATTGTTCTTGGATACTACCGGGAAGGGTCAGCCAAAGGTATTTGACATCAAGCCACAGGAGGGCGATTCAGAAGTTCACTTTATTGTTGAGGAGTCAGGAGTCGTAAAGACAGGCTTATACAAGAAGGAGGGCAAGAGCGGTAAGCAGAAGTTAATGCTGTCGATAAAGAGCAATTAGCTAATCCCAATTTATTATAGTATTTGACATAACTTACTTAACCAAAATTCAAAAATTCCTTAACCCACTTCTCCGCAAAACTGATTCTCTGAGCTAGCTGGTAAAAACTACTGGAAATAATTCTCTTCAGCTCTTCTAAT
>Ga0209426_1001306_pt1 | contig 16049 bp, 9 predicted proteins | sample Deesub1362B_J571_FD_187697 | JGI IMG/M metagenome (GOLD analysis project Ga0209426, IMG submission 187697) | Deep oceanic, basalt-hosted subsurface ecosystem from Juan de Fuca Ridge flank, Pacific Ocean, CORK Borehole 1362B_J2.571 (SPAdes)... ...
GATTGCTGCCATGGGCGACGCCCGCAAAGCGGCCAAAGCCATCGATGAATATCTGCAAAATGGTACCTGGTAATTGACTTCCAGTCTTACTCAGAAGGGCACTCTTTTGAAAGAGTGCCCTTTTTTGTTTTCAAGCATGCGGGCGGCCCGCTAAAAACCGGATCCCCTGGATTTCCCAAAAAGCCTTTTGCCCCAGTCTGTTTCCACTCCCAGCCGGGTGGGAATTCCGATTCAAGGCCGCAAAAATTCTCCTGAAACAAGCAGCAAAGTGCATTCACAGCACAGTGGCTGTCTATATTCTTTTTGATTTTCAAAAGATTTGCGGGAGTCAAAAAATCATTGTATATTTTACGCCCTGATTCCGCCGTGTTAAGGAATCGGCGTGGGCAAAAGAGCAAAACAAAGTGATGGAGAAAGGCAATTATGATGAAGATCGGCGTTCCTAAGGAAGTCCGTGAGGGTGAAACCCGCGTAGCCCTCATCCCGCAAACGGTAATGGAACTGAAGAAAATGGAGTTCGAAATTCTGATTGAAAAAGGCGCGGGCGAGAAAGCGCTTTTCAGCGATGAAGACTACAAGAAAGCGGGCGCCACAATTGTGGACGATGCCAAAAAGCTTTACCAGGAAGCAGATCTCGTGCTCAAGGTTCAGCCTCCGCAGAAACACCCGAAAGCAAAGAAGCACGAACTGGAGCTGATGAAAGAAGGGAGCACCCTGGTTGGCTTTCTGAGTCCCTGGACCAACCGGGATCTGGTGGAGCAAATGCAGGCCCGGAAGATCACCGCGTTCGCAATGGAGCTGATTCCGCGGATCACACGGGCCCAGAGCATGGACGCGTTGAGCTCCATGGCCACGGTTGCCGGTTACAAAGCGGTTCTGATCGCGGCAGATACGGTTCAGAAATTCTTTCCGCTGCTGATGACTGCAGCGGGGACCATTCCTCCTGCCAATGTGCTGGTAATTGGCGCCGGCGTGGCCGGACTTCAGGCTATTGCCACCGCCAAACGGCTGGGCGCCCGGGTGGAAGCCTTCGATGTCCGACCGTCGGTGAAGGAGCAAATCGAAAGCCTGGGGGCCAAATTCATTGAAATGGAACTACCCGAAGACGTGGAAACCAAAGATGGTTACGCCAAAGAAGTGTCAGAGGATTTCATCCGCCGGGAGCTGGAAGCCATCGGCAGCCGCTTACCGCGTATGGATGTGGTCATCTCCACCGCCCAAGTATTCGGCAAGAAGGCGCCGGTGCTGATCACCGAGGAGATGGTGAAAACCATGAAGCCCGGATCGGTAATTGTGGACCTTGCGGCCGAACAAGGCGGAAACTGCGAACTGACCGAGGCCGGAAAGGTGGTCACCAAACACGGTGTGACCATTTACGGGCCGGTGAACCTGCCGGCACAACTTCCGGTGGACGCCAGCCAGATGTACGCCCGGAATATTACCAACTTCGTGAAGCACATCTTTCAGGCTGAAAACCGCACCCTTGACTTTGAAGACGAAATTACCAAAAATGCCTGTGTATGCCATAATGGAGAAATTGTAAGCGAAACCATCAAAAGCTTATTTGGAGGTAGCAGCTCATGATCGGGCCACTGCTTGTATCGTTGTACGTTTTTATTCTGGCCATATTCGTCGGTTTTGAAGTCATCACCAAGGTACCGCCTCTGCTACACACGCCGCTGATGTCCGGTTCCAATGCCATTTCCGGGATCACCATTGTGGGTGCTCTCATCAGCGCAGGAGCAGGGCACAGCGGATTGAGTGCCATCTTGGGGTTAATTGCTGTTATCTTTGCAACCATCAACGTAGTGGGTGGTTACCTGGTAACCGACCGGATGCTGGAGATGTTTAAAAAAGAAAAAAAGTAACGTAGGGAAGAAGAAGCGATGGAAACCATCAAGAATTTAGCTTATTTGCTATCGGCCATTTTCTTTATCTTCGGGCTAAAGATGCTGAGTTCTCCTCGTTCCGCAAGGAAGGGGAACCTTATTTCCGGGATTGGTATGCTCATTGCCATAGTGGTGACCCTGCTGGACAAGCAGATTGTTGACTTCACGTTTATTATAGCTGGACTGGTTGTGGGATCCGCCATTGGGGCCATTGCGGCCCGCAGAGTTCAGATGACCGCCATGCCGCAGATGGTGGCCATTTTCAACGGCTTTGGTGGCGGCGCTTCCACCCTGGTGGCCCTTGCAGAGTTCATGCGGTTCACTTCTCAGCCAAGCCCGGATGTGAGCGTTACGCTGGTGCTGAGCGTCCTGATCGGTACCGTTACCTTTTTTGGAAGCTTCATCGCCTTTGCCAAGCTGCAGGATCTCATGAAGAGTGCACCTATCGTGCTGCCCTTCCACCAGGGGATCAACGCCCTGCTGCTTCTTGGTGTTGTGGTGGTGGGTGCTCTGTTCATCATGAATCCGGTATCGATCACGGAACTGCTAATTATCGCCGCTGCAGCCACTCTTTTGGGGATTCTGCTGGTGATCCCCATTGGCGGCGCCGATATGCCTGTGGTAATCTCCCTGCTCAATTCGTATTCCGGTCTGGCGGCGGCGATGACGGGATTTGTGCTTTCCAACAACGTACTGATCATCAGCGGTGCCCTGGTGGGGGCCTCCGGCCTTATTCTCACCAAACTCATGTGTGAAGCAATGAACCGCTCACTGACCAATGTGCTGTTCGGTCAGGTGGGCTATGATGCTTCTGCCGGCGGGCCCGGCGAAAAGCGCACCGTAACCCGGTACACGGCCGAAGATGCCGTTATGATGCTGGAAAACGCCAATTCAGTGATCATTGTGCCGGGATACGGGCTGGCTGTTGCTCAGGCCCAGCATGTGCTGGCGGAGTTAGCGGAACTGCTGGAAAAGAAAGGCACCTCGGTAAAATACGCCATTCACCCGGTGGCAGGCCGGATGCCGGGACACATGAACGTTCTTCTCGCAGAAGCCAATGTTCCATACGATAAACTCTACGAGATGGACGCCATTAACGACGAATTTCAAAACACAGACGTGGCGCTGGTCGTGGGCGCCAATGATGTGGTCAACCCGGCTGCACGTTACAAAAAAGATAGCGTGCTTTACGGCATGCCCATTCTCAATGTAGACCAGGCCAAAACGGTGATGATCATCAAGCGGAGCCTGAGTCCGGGATTTGCCGGGGAAGACAACGAACTGTTTTATGATCCCAAAACCATGATGGTCTTCGGCGACGCCAAAAAGATGCTGACGGAGATGGTTCACCTGCTGAAGGAATATCAGGGATCGTAAGCTTCGCCTTTTCCAGGGAAATTCAGGGATGCTCCGGCATCCCTTTTTTATTTTGTGGAGAATCGCAGGTTAAAGGGAGGATTCCAGAACGATGCAGTACACAACTCTGGGAAAAAGTGGTTTGCGGGTATCCACCATCGGGTTTGGTGCCTGGGCAATTGGGGGGATGAACTGGGGCAAAACCGATGATGCTATTTCCAAAAAAGCGTTGCATGCGGCTCTGGATGAAGGGGTTACGCTCATCGATACGGCCGACGTTTACGGATTCGGCCACTCCGAAGAACTGATAGCTGAGGTCTTCCAGGAACGGGGCGGGAAAGGTGATGTCATCATTGCCACAAAAGCGGGCAACGATTTCTACCATGCTTCGGAAAAAGACGACACCGGCTACGGGCCGATTCGGCAGAATACGGACCGGGATTACATCATCTGGGCAGCCGAACAGAGCCTCCGCCGCCTGAACGTGGACACTCTGGATATCCTTCAGCTTCACAGTCCAGACACCGAAAAACTGGACCGGGACGACCCATGGGAGGCCCTGCGGATTTTGAAAGAACAGGGAAAAATCCGGTGTGCCGGGTGGAGCGTGCAGTCATTCAAAGAAACCGAACAGGCTGTATTTCTGGACCGGTACCACGAGCTCATCGACGTGATTCAGGTACGTTATAATCTGCTGGAACGGGAGGCGGAAAAAGTACTGTTTCCCAAAGCCTTGCAGTACAACATTGGCGTGATTGTCCGCATTCCGATCCTTTTCGGTTTTCTGGCGGGGAAATTTACGCGGAACACCCGCTTTTCGGAAGACGATCACCGCCGCATGAATCTTTCGCCAGAAAAGCTGGAAACGTACTTCCAACGCCTGGAGCGTGTGAAACCGCTATTTGAAAAATATCCAGATCAATCGATGGTACAGATTGCCTTGCGGTTTTGCATTTCCCACCCGGCGTGTCACACAGCTATTCCTGGGGCCAAAACGCCTGATCAGGTGCGCGAGAACTGTTCCGCATCAGACCTGGGGCCTCTTCCTTCAAACATTATTCCCCATCTTTCTGACCCGGAATAAAGCCAGAAAACTGGAGGCCGGACTTTCAACAAGCCAGAAGGGATAATGCTGCCCAGGAAAGGCTGAAATCGCCCAACGCTACAGAGGAATATATCTGTGGGTCTGGATAAACAACATGTATTGACAATAGATGCTGCTAAAAATACTTGAATGTTTAAATAAAAAAGCATAAATATGGCGTAAAATCTTCTCTAATTCTATCTAAAAATTCGGAGACCTTGTCCATTTGCTGACGCGACGTGTTCCATTCACCGAATAAACCGGAAACCTAAGCGTTCAAACCAAAAAGAAACCAAAATAAACGGGAGGTGCTATGAAGAAGAGGACACTGTTCATGGCGCTATGGCTGTTTGCTACAATCTCGGTCGCAACGGCCCAGTACAAACTTACGCTAAATTTCCAGAACATGACGCCTCATGTGGGGCAGCGTCTGGAACTTCGCATTGTAGACCAGATGCGGGAAACAGAAGTTGCCCGCACGGTGCTGGACTCCATTCCCGCCGCTAATTTTGCAGTGGAGATCTTTGCCCTGGTTGAAGGAAACAGCTACAACGTTGATTTCTTCGTCGATTTCAATCAAAATGGCGTCTATGATGCTCCCCCCGCAGATCACGCCTGGAGGCTAACCCTTTCGAACGTAACGTCAGATACCATAGTTGATTTTGTCCACAACCTTGAGTTTACCGATATTTCTTGGCCCGGCCCGATTGATGTGGGAATCTATGAAGCGATCTGGAAGGGCCGCTGGAACAACCTTACTTTCGGTTCCACAGACAGCATACGGGCCATTGTGCAGATCGTCAACGATAGCATTAGCGTGAAAGTTACCACCCGCGGCGCATTCGGCAACCCTGCTGAAATCACTTTCGAGTTCACCAATCCGTTCCCAGCCTTTTTCAACTGGTCTTCTGACACCATTCGAATTCAGCCAATGACTCCCTGGAGCGGTGAGATTTACTTTGTCAACGGCCAAGTCTCGGGAAACATCTCGGTCTACAATCCTTCCTTCAACACGACAATGGGACTGGAATTCCTGGGTTCCATTGGCCCAGGACAGATACTCGCCCGCTACACGGTAACGGATAACGGCAACCCATTTGCCAACGGCTACGTCTGGATCTATGCGGATTCGGTGCTTAAACACATCCCTACGTCGGTGGCAGAAAAAGAAACACCGGCTCTTCCATCCCAGCATTTACTGCTACAAAACTATCCAAACCCGTTCAACCCGGCCACAACTATCCGTTATGATCTTCCTTTCCGTGCCGATGTTCAGCTCTATATTACCGATTTGACGGGCCGGCAGGTACGAACGCTGGTAGCGCAGTATCAAGCGGCGGGAACGTACACGGTTGTTTGGGACGGAACAAATGAGAACGGCAAGGCTCTGCCCAGTGGGATCTACTTTGCACGCCTGCGAGCTGGCAGCCAGGTAAAAACGGTAAAAATGATGCTCCTTAAATGAAGGAGGCTTGAGGAAGAACAAACTGCATTTTTGACCTTGTACCTGTGCATATGGGGCATGGTTTGCGTTTTTTCAGGGGTGCACCTGGTGACCGCGGGTGCGCCCTTCCCATATCCAAAAACCATACGGTAGCCTCCATAAGCACCTTCCCTCCGTGCCTTAAGAAATACACGAAACCGCTTGTATATGCCGGGAGACAAAAGTCTTTGGTCCAACAGTTCCTGTTTTGCATTTCCGGCTATTTAGCCTTCATATTTGAAATGGCAAACAAAAGGAAAGAATTGCCGGGGGCAATCAAGATTTCTGAAGTTCTTTCGAGGCTATCTTGAAATAGATACAATAGTCACACTTCCTTTTACCCGCCTTCTGGATCGTTTCCAATCCTGGATGGTTGCAGAGGGTCCCCGTCACCTCCCAGCAGGGGATTTCATCTTTTATTTTGAACATAATGCAATCAAATTTCGTGCAGCCAAGATATTCGTAACAGCGTTCCACGGGAATTTCCTATTTTTTTCCCAATCATCTTCAGGTTTTCCGGGGTGTTTTGTACCCGTTCCCCTGTGGTACAAGTTCTGCAAATATCGAAACGATTGTTTCACTTAAGATTATCGGCCGGTCAGGCCATTTCAGCCAACATTTTCTTGCCCGGAGACACAAAATTTTTTATTGAAAAATTTATTTAAATATCGCATAAAATATTTCATTAAAAAAATTTGACAACAACAAATGGAGGATCTGACGATGAAAAGAAGAATCTTTTTGCTGGCATTTCTTTTTCTCTCTCTTCGCATTACTTCACTTCCGTCGCAGGATTTAACGGGTTTTCAATTAATTGCCCACTACCCACTCAGCAAGGATTCGCTGGATACAACCGGCAATTATCCTCCCATGCATTTAATCAACACGCCCTTTCAAGACGGCGGCATTTATTGCAATGGCATTTACATCTACGGAACTCAGCCGGGTGGGTCCGATGCCTTTACACCGAAAATTGACGGTCTTGATTTTAAAAAATTCGCCATTCAGGTCAAATTCAAAGTCCCGGAAGCGCGCTATCAGCCAATCTTTGTTGCGGGTTCATTCACCCGCTGGATTGGAATTTATATGAATTTCGATAGCACACTCATCGGCTCATACAATAACATAATCGGGCTGTATGGGCCTGATTCCATTCGTTATATTCCCGGCCAATGGCACCAGGTTACCGTCGTGTACGATAGTATCCGCCAGACCTGTGAATGGTACCTTGACAATAAGCGGATCGCCTCTCATTTTTTCATCATCGACCATGGCAATGACAAAAACATTTCTATAACGGATTATGGAAACGGATACACTTTTAAAGGAATTTTTGCTGATCTGCGCATCTATTCCGGCCAGGTATCTACGGGGGTCCTTTCTACCGAGGAAACTGTACCGGCGCGATTTTTCCTTTTTCCTGCCTATCCCAATCCGTTCAACTCCGAAACTCTCATCCGTTTCCGGCTTTCTAGCCGGGTTCGGGTAAAGCTGCAAATTTTTGACAGTCTTGGCCGGGAAGTGGCCCTGCTGGCCGACCGCGAATTTCCCGCCGGTACACACAGTCTTTCTTTTGTCCCTTCCGGTCTGAGCGGGGGTGTCTACTTTTGCCGATTTACCGCCGGATCGTATGTACAGCAAAGGAAAATCGTCTATCTTCCGTAAAAACGATACTTGCGTCTTAGGGCAGGTTGCTAAAAGACAGGCTCCCAAAAAAGAAACTGGGAGCCTGTTTTTTTTTGGAATACCCACTGTCTTGCGACACCGTCAGCCCAGCAGTCATTGCACAAACATTCCTTCTAAAAACACCATGCGACCCAAACCTTTGTCCCACCATCGCTACCGCCCATTCGGGAGTGGCATCAAATTTGTAATGGGCTTCGGGTAAAAAGCGCATGGGTCATCTCAAAAAGCCCTGAAAATGGCAGCATAAGTTTAAGATTAACAGTTAATTTTATTGACAATGAAAAATAATTTATTAAAATTTCAGAAAGTGTTCTTCGATGAGACAATAAAATCATGCTGAGCTCAAAACAGGAAAATAGCCGCCGGCTGGTGGAAGGCTTCCTCCAGGGCCGCCCTCGGGAATACTTTGAGATTACCAACTGGATCAATGAAGTGGTAAAAAATGAATACTGGGGACTGCGAGAGCACTGGGAGGACATTATTCAAGACGTGAAACTGAAGCTGTACATAAATCTGAAACAAAAACGGTTCCGGCATACCTCCAGCCTGCGGACTTATGTGAGCCGTATCGCAAAATATACCTGCATCGATTACCTCAGAAAGAAATACCGGAGGCAGGAGCTCAGCACGGATGCCTCCGATTTCGACATCAAAGAAGAGGCGGATCTGTTCAACAAACTGCTTCAGAAAGAGCAGGAAGAAATTTTTCGGCAGGTTTTTCGTCAGCTTTCGGAGATGTGTCAGAAAGTTCTTCGGCTGGCTTTCCTGGAAAAACAGCCTTACAAAGCCATCAGCCTGAAACTAGGCATTCCAGAAGGGACATTGAAGTCACGAATCTCCCGATGCATTGAAAAAGCGGTAAGACTGCGCAAGAAATTCACGGAATAGGGAACTTATTGCGCGTTGAAACGACAGTTTAATGCAGGGTTAAATCTGCAGAGAACAGGACAACGTTGAGGTGAATTGTGGCAGGATGCCATGAGGTAGACATTTATTCCCTGTTGCCCTGGTTTGTGGCTGGAACGCTCACGGGTGCAGAAAAGGCCAAAGTGGAGGCTCATCTGAAGACATGCACGTTCTGCCGTGAGCGGATTCGCCATATCCAGTGGTTGGCACAGGGAATGAAGAAATACGGGGGTGGATGGGAAACCGAGCACGTGCCTTCCGAACAGCTGGTTCTGTACGCAGAAGCACGGAATGAGCTCAAAAAAGAAGAAGTGGAATTCATTGAACAGCATTTGCAGAGATGCCAGAGCTGCCGGAAAGAGCTGGACATCTTGCAGAGAGTTAACAATTCGCTGGAAGTCACAGCCCGCCCGGCCGATATCAGGTTTCCGCTATGGGAAACCATCCGGGATAAGCTGGCAAGCTTCCTGGCCCGTCCCGCGATTGCTTATGCACTGGTGCTGATCCTCCTTGTGCCCGCCTGGTTTGGCATCCTCTACTTCAAAAGGGAATTGAGCGAAACCCGGCAGCCGCAGGTGGCGGAAATCAATTATCAGCTCGCTCCGTTCGATGCCCGTTCCGGAGCAGAGCTTGAAAATATTGTAAAGGTTGATCCGGAAGCCCGGATTTTTTCCCTATCTTTCAATATTCCAATTCTGGATCAGGAGAATATCCGCTATGACGCCATTATCCTGAACACGGAGAGGGATACGGTCTGGCAGCAGCGGGGGATTCGGAGTCTGGACGAATACGGCACATTTCTGCTGGTATGTCATACCCAGTTCTTTTCAGAAGGAAATTATCTTTTAAAAATTCTAGAAGTCAACACAGAAAGCGATTCGTTGCAGGATGAGTTCGACTTTTCCTTTACCATTGTGAAGGAAGAGTAACCTGCCGGGAAGGCCATTTCCGCACAGCTGGAGACGTCCTCACTGAAGGCTTCTATTTGGGATGAAGCCAGGCAAGGTAAAAATAGCTGCTTTTGGGGTTTGCTTCTTGTTGAGCGGGGTTTTCTATCCGGCGCCACATCAAAGAAAAAGTGCCACCGCTTTTTACATGCAGGCCCTCCAGCAGATGGGAAAGCAGCACCATGGGAAAGCCATTGAGACTCTCAAACAATCCATTCAGGCGGACCCACTTTTTCCTGACGCCTACATCCAGCTGTTCCGGGCCTTCAAAAACGCCAAAAAATTGCAGGATGCCAGAGACTTTTTCCGTCATCAACTTGCTCAGAACCCGAACAATCCGTACCTCCATTATTCGCTTGGACTTGTGGATCTGGATGAACAACATTTTCAAAAAGCCATAGAACACTTCCAGAAGGCCATCCAGTTGGCGCCCGATTTTCCTTCCGCCTTCCGTGCACTTGTAGATGGGTACCACAGGGCCGGTCAGCTCGAAACCGCCGAAAAGGAACTTTCACGTTTTGTCCTCAGGAATCCCAAAAGTGCGGCGGCCCATTACGGCCTTGCTTACATCCATATTCTCCAAAAACAGTGGCATAAGGCGGAGGAGGAGCTAAACAGAGCTCTCCGCATCCGCACATCCCTCCTGGATGCCCTTCTGCTAAAAACCCAGCTGTTCTGGAAAACCCAGCGATACGGCGAAATGATCCGCACCGCCAGAACGGGAGTTATTCTTTCACAACAAAGGAAGAAACCGGATTATGAATGCCTCTTTTTGGGAAATATAGGGCTAGCCTACTTTTACCTGTCCCAGTTTGACAGCGCCACCGTTTACTGCCAACGCGCTTTGCGCATCGCCCGCTGGCAAGGGGATCAGCTGCAGGAAGCAAGAAATCTGGCCAATCTGGGAGCCATTTCCCGGAACCGCCGCGAATTTGCCAAATCGCTCAACTATTTCCGTCAGGCACTGATCCTTTCTCAAAAGATTGGCAATGAAAGAATGGAAGGACTGTGCTACCGGAATATCGGAACTGTATATTACTTTATGTACAATTATGAAAAGGCCCTTCGCTACTACAAAAAGGCACTGCCCATTTTCATAAAAATCAAAGACGAGCCCAGCAAATCTCTTGTACTATGGAGTCTGGGGCTGGTGTACTGGAACATGGGCGATTATGAAAAGGCTCTGGTTCACCATCGCCGCGCCTACCGGATTGCTCAAAAAACGGGCGATAAATGGGGACAGGAACGTTACCTTGGGGCCCTGGGACTGGTCTACTGGAATCTCGGTAAATACACACAGGCCCTGGAAGCATATCAGACCGCATTAGCACTGGCAGACGAAATTCGCGATCGCGAAGGGCAATCGCTCGTGGTGGGGAACCTGGCCATTCTTTACAGCGAACTTGGCGATCAAAGGAAAGCCGTGGAGTTTTATCAGAAGGCTCTGGACATTGCCCGCAAAATTGGCGACCGCAGCGAAGAAGGCCGGCATCTGGGAAATCTGGCCATTAGCTACTTTATCCTGGGCGAGTACGAAAAGGCTTCTTCCTATTTTCATCAGGCGCTTCGCCTCTCAAAAGAAACGGGAGAAAAGAAAAGTGAGGCGGACTTTCTGGGAAATCTGGCCAACCTTTATCTGAGGCGGGGCGATTTGAAAACAGCGGCGGTGTACGTAAACGAAGCCATCGAGATTTGCCGACGCATCCGAGCCAGACGGAGCAAAGGTCACCTGTTACTCATACGTGGCAATCTTTTCTTTGCCCGGAAGGAATATGCCCGGGCACTGAAAGATTATGCCGCTGCTCTGAAAATCGCCCAGCAAATTATGGCTCCGGACATCGTATGGAGAGCATACACTGGAATTGCAGCGGCCAATGAAAAACAGAATCTTTTCAAAAAATCTCTTTCGTACTACCGAAAGGCCATCGCAGAGATCGAGCGGACGCGGTCCGGCTTGAATAACGAAAGCAACCGCATTTGTTTCATCGAGGACCGGTTTGAGGTTTACGAACGGACGATTTCCCTGCTGGCCCGGTTACACCGCCTTGATCCAGTTTCCGGTTTCGACCGGGAAGCATTTTTTTACGCTGAAAAGGCAAAAGCACGTGCCCTTCTCGACCAGCTGGCCCAAATGCAAGCCAGCATCTCCAGGGGCATCGATCCTGAATTAAAACGGCAGGAGCGCATTCTGATCCGTCAAATGCAACAGATTCAGTGGCAACTTCGGTCTGGCGAGCCGGAACCGCGAAGGGCTGCTGAACTGACCTCTCGCCTGCGGGAGCTCGAAAAGGCTTACACCAATCTGAGTAGCCGAATCAGCCTAACCAGCGCCCGCTACGGTCGGCTGCTGGGGCCGCAACCTCAGCGGCTCCGTAGGATTCAAACAGCTCTGGCCGGTACAGATGCAGGGTTACTTGAGTTTTTCCTTGGTCAAAAACGATCGTTTGTGTGGTTTGTGACGGGAAGACAGATCTTTTTTCAGGAACTACCGCCAGTGCCGGTCATCCAGAAAAAAGTGAATGCTTACCGAAAGGCTATTTCGCAGCCGGTAAGTCTGTCGAACCCATTCCGCCGCCATTTCCAACCGGGAAACCAATTATACCAAATCCTTCTTGGCAGGGTTCTGCAAAATGCCCCACAGATCAAAAGACTGATTATTGTCCCAGATGGTATTCTCTTTTTCCTTCCGTTCGAAACCCTTATTGTAAGCCATTCGGGAGAACAGAACACGTACCTGATTGAAAAATACACAATCAGCTATTCTCCATCGGCTTCTATCCTCCGGTACCTGCTGGATGATCCGGGCAAAAGGCCTGCCGGTAAAAGTCTTCTGGCTTTTGGCGATCCGATCTTTCCATCCACTGTTCAAAGCAATATCCGAGCTTCAGACAAAACGCCCACGCAAAAGACATATTACGAACAGCACGGTTTTCACTTCGCCCGTTTGCCGTTTTCCGCGAAAGAGGTTCGGGAAATCGGACGTCTGTTCGGGAAAAATCGCGCTTCGTTATTTCTGGGGAAAACAGCCACCGAAAGCTTTTTTATCTCAAAAGCTTCGGGACCTTACCGCTTTATCCACTTGGCCACCCATGGTTTCATTAACGAGAGGGCTCCCAGCCAGTCGGCCATCGTCTTCTCTACGCTGGGGAATCAGCGGGATGATGGATATCTTCATATCGGCGAAATCCTCAACCTCCGCTTGAAAGCCGAAATGGTTGTATTGTCCGCCTGCCAGACCGGCCTTGGGGAGCTGCGAAAAGGAGAGGGTATTGTGGGATTTGCCCGTGCATTCCTTTATGCCGGGGCGCGTTCGCTGGTAGTAAGTCTTTGGAACATCAATGACCGCTCCACAGCCCAGCTTATGAAAGATTTCTACAAACACCTCCTGGCCGGGGAAGGGAAGAGCCATGCCCTGCGGACGGCAAAACTTCATATGCTGCAATCTGAGCGCAAGGCCTACCGCCACCCGTTCTATTGGGGATCCTTCGTATTAATTGGAAGATACGATTAAACCAAAACTACGGGATTTTATAGATCCTCCGCTAAAATCCGTCTGCAAAAAATGCACTTACAGAGGAAAATAGAAATGAAAAACAACAACGAAAACGATGCGCCATTTCACCAATCATCGGAAAACAGGATTTGACTTGGGCGCATGGTTGTCCAATTTTTGCCTGCGCCACAGGCAAAACGACCTGGAACCTTGGGAGCGGAACTGGGAGGTGGTTCGGCAGCGTCTGTGATAGAGTCATCGAAATTTTGCCTTCCAGCACCGGTTGCACACCCGAACGTCGGGGAGAGAGGACTCGCAAATCTTCTTTCACACCATCATGGGAGGCGAAGCATATGTCTGTCGAGTTGTTAATGAATAGGGGAGAAAAAGCGGCTATTTCTGCACCATTAAACTCGCTTTCTGGAAGGAAATTGCTGCGCGAGGCGAATAATATCTCAGGCGTATTTGCACCAGCTGGATCGGGAAGAATCCAAAGAAGGTATGTTGCGTTCCGGACGAAACTTATTCTTTCGGCTGAAAAAATGAAGGGTTCACCATGACCGTTTGGTTATTGGAACAAGACCTACGGCCAATCGGTAGCAGCCAAAAAGTACACCCGGGGGCTTCTATCTACAATTTCACTTCTACTAATTTCGCTGAAATTTGACATGTTATGCCCCATTCTCCAGTTGTGTTGAACAGCAAAGACTAAACAGCATTTTCCTTAAAATATTCACCGGGACGGGCGCCTGTTAGAGTCTCCAGAGGGATCTGACTTCTCCGTTACGTAGCGACACTCAATCGGCGGGAATGGAAAAGCGGTTTGCCCGATGTGAAAGAATTTCTGCTTGTGTGTTGGGATTTTTCTGGAACTTTCTTCCATAATTGCGGGTGGTGAATGTTTCCGCCGCCTAACAAGGTCTGTGCGATGCTATCGGGGTTGGCAAACCAAGAAAACGGGCCTATACCATTACAGGCCTTTTTCGAAGATGTACAAAAACTTGGCAGGAACATAACAATAAACCTGCAATCCCCAAAAACAGCGGGCGATCAAGGCGTTCGCAACAAAAACTTCAACAAAAAAACGCATCTGAAGAAAATTCAATTGTATTCTTCGCAGGTCTTTTCCCTAAAATCAGGCTTCCTTCATTTTCACGCCATTTTCTGAAGGAAATAAGAAAACCCGGAGAAACATATGACCATGTGTGTCCGCATCTTTTGAACCGTTTGCTGCCCCAGAAAGATTCGTACGAAATCTTCAGGATACTTTAGTAGATCGGTGTTCCAACGATTTTGAGCTCCATGCAAATGTAACTTGATGAAACATGTAAACCGTGCTGATACAGATGACTTCCATCTTTGGAAAGTTAACTTCTGTAATTTCAAAGGGATAATCCAAAAGTGTTATGGCACAAATGTTGAATTGATTCGATAGACGCAAAAATTTTTTCTTTCTCAAGATACATAATAATTAAATCAGGGGTTTGCTATGGTGAAACGCCTTTTTCTTCTTGCCGGTTATCTGCTTCCCTTCTGGTCACAGGTTGCTATGGGACAGATAAACGTATCGGTCCCGGACTTGGAGGCCAATCAGGGCGATGTGATCAATGTAGATGTGACGGTTTCACAAATCAACAATTCGGATGCAGTCATTTCCTACCAGTTTGATGTCCTTTTTGATGCATCCGTTCTTAAGCCGGTAGGGGCATCTGTCAGCGGAACGATCACTCCATCGTCCTGGTCCTTTGTATCCAATCCCAATGCCGGCACAGGAAAAATGTCGGTGGGAGCGTTTGATCTAAGCGGAACCAACCTTACAGGTGCGGGAACGCTGGTAACCCTTTCTTTTGAAGTTATAGGAGACCCAGGCACATCCACAGACATCACGCTTAGCAATTTTCTCTTTAACAACGGGACGCCTTCTGTAAATATTCAAAACGGCAGCCTGCTGGTCAAATACGTGGAAATTAACGTCAACACAGATCCCACAGGTCGCCAGTTCATATTTGACGGACAGACTTACACAGCGCCTCAGACATTCAAAGTAGCACCCTCATCTAGTCACACACTGGACGTACCGGACCCTCAGTACGACGGAACCACCAAACGCTATGTTTTTGACCACTGGAGTGACAGTGGAAACAAAAGTCATTCCATTACTGCACCGTCCACAGGGGCAGCGTCCTACACGGCCTATTTTAAGACCCAATATAAGCTTGAGGTCAATGTCGATCCTTCTGCGGGGGGATCGGTAGACCTCTCCATTAATCAGACCTGGTTCGATGAGAACACCACAGTGGTCCTCACGGCAGTGGCCAACTACGGCTACGATTTTGTGAACTGGACGGGTACGGTTAATGTGGAGAGCAACCCGCTCACGATTCAGATGACCATGTCTTTTTCGCTCACCGCGCACTTTAAAGCCTGGCCGCAGATTACCATAACAACAGATCCTGCAGGACAGGAAGTCATTATTGACGGAACAACCTATACTGCTCCGCAAACGATGCTCTGGCAGCCGGGGAGCCAGCACACCATTGGGGTAAACTCGCCCATTAATGTAAATGAAGGAAAACGCTACGTTTATGACCGGTGGAGTGATGGCGGGGCTCAAACCCATACAATCACCACACCCAATTCTGATGCAACATACACAGCTTACTTTACCACCCAGTACAAACTCACAGTGAGCAACAATCCGTCCGCTGGAGGGAGCATCCAGGTTAACCCGGCTGGTGATTGGTTTGACAGCGGAACCCAGGTCACCCTCCAGGCTACTGCAAATTCAGGATACCAGTTTGTGGGCTGGTCAGGAGATCTTTCCGGTACAACCAATCCCGTGAACCTGACGATGGACGCCGCCAAAACGGTAACAGCAAACTATGGCGAGGAAACCCAGATTACCATCAACACCAACCCACAGGGGATGACCATCATTGTGGATGGCACCCAATATACGGCTCCGCAGACCTTTACCTGGCTGACCAATACCACTCATACGATCGGAACGAACCAGTACCAGCAGGAGGCCAATGGGAAACGGTACCGCTGGGATAACTGGTCCGATGGCGGGGCCATAACGCATGAGATCACCGCTACAAAAACCACTACCAGTTACACAGCCAATTTTGTGGAGCAGTTTTACCTGACAACCTCTGTAAACCCGTCCGGGGCCGGTTCTGTTACGCCTTCCAGTGGCTGGTAT
>Ga0209426_1001308_pt1 | contig 16032 bp, 18 predicted proteins | sample Deesub1362B_J571_FD_187697 | JGI IMG/M metagenome (GOLD analysis project Ga0209426, IMG submission 187697) | Deep oceanic, basalt-hosted subsurface ecosystem from Juan de Fuca Ridge flank, Pacific Ocean, CORK Borehole 1362B_J2.571 (SPAdes)... ...
AGCATGGTACGAGGCATAGCGAATAGTAAAATTGGGTTTGGCGATTTGATTTTACTACTTCGCTATTTTTTAAGCTAAAAGTGTCAACACACCCTAAGTTCATCTTGAAATTCAGCTGTATGACGAATTTCTTCATAAGCATTGTTAATTTCGTCCATTGCCTCTTTTAAATGAGGAGGAATAAATTGACCGCCAAAATTACCAAAAAAGCCTAATTCGTTAGGCAATGCAATGCCATTAATTTGATGTTCCATGTCTTTTTCCTGTTCTTATAAAGTATTAATGTCAATTTTTAGCGTGATAAATATCGTGTCATATCCTCAATCCCCTTGAGGGTCATCGGATACATATGATTTTCAAAAATCTCTTTAATCCAGCCAATAGTCTGTGTGTAATGCCAATAGCCTTCTACTTCAGGATTTAACCAAGCTGTTTTATCAAAATGTTGGCGTAATCGCCTTAACCAAACCTCACCAGCTTCATCATTCATATATTCAACTGAACCACCCGCTGACTTTAGCTCATAAGGTGCCATACTCGCGTCACCTACGATGATGACACGGTAGTCACGTCCATATGTATGGAATAAATCCCATGTATTCATACGCGTTGAACTACGACGATGATTATCTTTCCAAACATAGTCATAGAGACAGTTATGGAAATAGAAATACTCTAGTGTCTTAAATTCTGACTTGGCAGCGCTAAACAACTTCTCACATTCAGCAATATAAGCATCCATGGAGCCACCAACATCAAATAGCATCAAAACCTTAATACGGTTACGGCGCTCCGGAACAAGTTGTACGTCTAAGATCCCCTGTTTTGCAGTCTCTCGGATCGTACCATCTACATCTAACTCTTCTGCTGCGCCTTGTCGCGCAAATTTACGTAAGCGACGTAAAGCAATTTGCATTTGTCGTGTACCTAAAACTTGATCATCATCAAGATTTTGGTATTTACGTTGCTCCCATACTTTTACAGCCGAACGTTTGCGTCCTGGCCCACCAATACGCACACCTTCTGGATGATCACCAAAGGCGCCAAAAGGTGAAGTTCCACCTGTACCAATCATGCGGTTGCCACCTTGATGCTTTTTATGTTGTTCGCGTAAACGCTCTTCCAACATTTTCATCAATTCTTCGAGGGAACCGGCCTTTTGTAGTTCTTCACGTTGCTCTGGTGTTAGATGTTTCTCTAAAAGCTCAAGATCAAACCAATCTTTAGGTAGTTTATGAACCTGTTTAAGCAATTCATCTAAATCGAAAGTTTCAATGCCATCAAAATAATCTTTCATAGCACGATCAAACTTATCAAAATATCGTTCATCTTTGACTAAAACAGTTTTAGCCAATTGATAGAACTCGTCTTGATCTGCGAAAACAAGACCTGAAGCCACAGCCTGATTAAGATCAATCAATTCACGGGTGGTAACAGGAACGCCATATTTACGTAAGGTGTAAAACAGTCTCACAAACATTGGTAGACACTCTTAACGGCGTGACATAAAAGCTAAACGCTCGAGTAACTGCACATCTTGTTCATTTTTAATCAAAGCACCATACAGTGGCGGAATTGCTTTTGATTTATCATGATTGCGCAACACATCTTCAGGCATATCATCAGCCATAAGTAAGCTTAACCAATCAATCAATTCAGATGTTGATGGTGGTTTTTTCAAGTTTGGGACTTGGCGTAACTTAAAGAATATTTGTAATGCTTCGCTCACCAACGTATTAGAAATACTTGGGAAATGAACAGCAATAATGTCGCGCATAGTTGATTCATCAGGAAATTCAATATAATGGAAGAAGCAACGACGTAAGAATGCATCTGGAAGTTCTTTTTCATTATTTGAAGTGATGATAACGATAGGTCGTTGAGTTGCGGTAATTGTTTCCCCTGTCTCATAAACATAGAACGACATTTTGTCGAGCTCATGCAACAAATCATTTGGGAACTCAATATCTGCCTTGTCAATTTCATCAATTAACAATACACAACGTTCTTCGCTGGTAAATGCTTCCCACAACTTACCTGGTTTAATATAGTTTTTAATGTCATATACACGATCATCACCTAACTGGCTATCACGTAAGCGAGATACAGCATCATACTCATACAAACCTTGTTGTGCTTTAGTCGTTGATTTGATATGCCAAGTAATCAATTTCAAACCTAAGCTTTCAGCAACCTGCTCAGCAAGTAAAGTTTTACCTGTCCCTGGCTCACCTTTAACTAATAAAGGCTTTTGTAAAGCTCGTGCAGCTTTGACAGCAAGTTTGAGGCTATCGGTTGCGATATATTGATCTGTACCAGTAAAGTGTTGTGTATCAGCAGACATTTTAAAACCTTATTTTTCTATATTTAACTGTGTGTAGATTTAAACCGTGTGTCCTGTTTTATTTGCAGTGTATTTAGACCAGCAAAACCCAACCAGTAATCCTAATCCAATTACAAATAAAATTAAGGATAAATTTGACCAAATAAGAACATGCTCTTTGGTAAGTACACCGAAGATCAGTCCAAAGATTGCTGGGGCTAATGCAGAATTAGGCCCCTCAGAGATGGTTGGTGTGACTAAAATTGCAAAAACAATAATCCAAAGTATTCCACCTACTGGATTCGGTAAACGCGACATCAAACGATACCAGCACCATAATGCAATCAATGTTCCAGTCACATAAACAATAATGGCTACATTTTCTTCTGGAAATTGATCAAAGACCGAAAGAATTTGTGACCATATTGCCGTTAGAGTCTCAAGCACCGCGTAATCCCTCAGGTTCTACAGCATTCGGGTTGATAAGACCTTCTGGTGGCATTTGAATAAAAAAGCCTTTGGTTTGCAAAGAGTCTAATACATGCAAGACATTTGCACGTGCAAGCTTACGCTCAGCATGCAACTCTAAGTGCATTACAAATGTTGCTTTACCAAAAGCTTGCAAGACATTTTCAGGAACGACTTCTAGAGGATTCTCTTGGTCTTTATCCTCAGGATAGTTTGGACGAGCAATATAAATATACATTTCGTCTTTTTTACTCGATCTATAAATATCGCAGTGCATGTTTACTCACAACCATTATCAATCAAAAACAGCATACATGAAAAAAACTGTAGGTACATTAAGGAATGTTAACGCTACAGTCGTATTTTATACTGTTCTTATTTACCTAGAAATCTTCATTTGAGTTGTTAAAAACTCAATATCTTCTTTGAAAAGTGCAATTAACGGCTCTGTCAAAAGATCATAGCGCCAACCTAATAAATAGCTGGGTAAATCTTGTTCATCGAGATGAAAGACCACATGCTCATAAATCGCATTTAGCCACTTCTTACGTAACAACACTTCCTTTGGAATACCTGTTTTATTGACCACCATTTCGATCAATAGATCAACACGAGGTGCAATTTCTTTGGAGTTGTTTTTGACAGGACGTGCCAAACGCAATGGCCATTCATCTTCTGGGGGTAAAAACTTCAGTAGATCTAAAATTGTTTTACCATGCTCACGCACAATATTTGGTCGCATGTCTTTAACTTGTGCCAACTGAAAAGTATTTCGCGGATTCTTTTCGACTAGATCAATCATTGTGGCATTTTTAAGTATGAAACTACGCGGTTGATTCATCGCTTTGGTAATTTGTTCACGCCAGATGCTTAATTGTTGTAATTGCATCAACTCACGCCTAGAGTGACGATAATTACCAATATCCGTATAAAGTTCAGATAATGGTGTCTCTAATGCGATTTCTTTAGTCAAATTTTGGCAATCCTCTAAAACATAGGAATATAAACCCTTTGTTTGAAGATCAAACTTCAGTCTTTCTGCCAGCTTATTTAAATATAGTACGTCATTTGCGGCGTAACTCATTTGCTCTTGACTAAGTGGACGTGCTAACCAGTCCGAACGTGTTTGGTCTTTATCGATATCAATATTCAAACAAGTTTTTAATGCATTTTGATAGCTGACCTGCAAACCATGACCAAGAAAAGCCATCGCGACTTGCGTATCAAATACATTTTTTAATGGCTTTTGATCTGCGTAATGATAAATCAGATCAATATCCTCACCGCATGCATGAAAGATATTCTGCTGAGCTTCAAAAACCTTACGCCAAAAATCAGATAAATCTAGGGCAGCGCCATCTAACAACGAAACCTGATCATTTACATTGATTTGGCAAACGCCTAATTTCGGATATAAGGTATCAACCTTAATAAACTCAGTATCAAGTGCGTATGTGGAACAATGTTCCATTTGATTGAGGAGAACAGCTAGATCTTTTTGCTGTTGGATAAACTGAAACATAATTGCTCAAGTAAAAAAATTAAAAACATAGCGATGCAACGATTTCATTGCAGTTATTGCTCAAGCGAGATCAGATGCAAAAATTTACTCAGTATTCCACATACAAAACATGAAATTACTCCCTATTCCATTTGTAAATCAGCGAAAGTCCATTTCGCCAGCCAATAGTGCCACAAATTTAAATAATTATAGCTATGATAATGTAAGACAAAATGTAAAATTTAATTATTTGTTTAAATTAACAGCATGAATTTAAAATAAATATATAAATTATATCGACCTTAGTCTTATTTCATACGCATTCGATTATGTACAGCCTGACTCAAAGTGTGACTGTCTACATATTCCAATTCACCACCCTGAGGTACGCCTTGTGCAATTCGAGTCATATGTATTGGCAAGTGTTTTGTCGCTTCTACCAAATAATGTGCCGTTGCTTGCCCCTCAACTGTTGCATTAGTTGCTAGGATCACTTCTTCAATTTGACCTTCACTTAAACGCTGCACTAAATATGGAATGCCTATTTCCTCAGGTCCAATACCATCAAGTGGTGAAAGATGCCCACCTAAAACATGATATTTACCTCTAAAGCTTCCACTTTGTTCAATTGCCATAACATCAGCGGGTGACTCAACCACACACAGTAAATTTGAATCACGCTCTGTCGACGCACAAATATCACAAATTTCATTTTCAGTGAGTGAATGACAAATTCTGCATTCGTGAATATGACTCGAGGCCTCATGCAATGCATACGAGAGTGCAAAAGCACCTTCACGGTTCTTCATCAATAAATGTAATGCCATACGCTGTGCAGACTTAGGACCTACGCTCGGCAAAATACGCAATGCTTGAACCAATTGTTCAAATCGTTCACTAAACACAAATTAACTCGAATATTTGTAGAAAGAATCCCCCTAAGCTTATTTTTCAAACTTAGGGAGTAATCAATTAGAACAAGCCAGATAAGCCCGGTGGTAAACCCATACCAGAGTTTGCACCTTGCAATTTCTCTTCTGAAATCGCTTCAGCTTGACGAGCAGCATCATTCATCGCAGCTGCGATCAAGTCTTCAATCATGTCCGCTTCATCTTGCAATAAATCAGGACTGATCTCGATACGTTTTACAACATGGCGACAAGTCATGGTTACTTTAACTAAGCCACCACCTGCTTCAGCATGAACTTCAGTTTTCGCAAGCTCTTCTTTGGCTTTTTTAAGATTTGTTTCCATGTCTTTTTGCATGCGCTGAGCTTGCTGCATGAGCATATTAATGTTCATAACTTTCTCTCGTTAAATTAAATCTAAACCACGTGACAGATCACGAATAATATCATTGATATCTTCTAAACCAACAGATACACGGATTAAACCTTCCTCAATACCTGCTGCTTGTTTGGCTTCAGCCGACATTCTACCATGTGAGGTCGTCGCAGGATGTGTAATTGTTGATTTGACATCACCAAGATTACTTGTAATGGATAAGAATCTTGTATTATCAATTACAGTCCAAGCACCTTGACGCTCTCCTTTCACAACGAATGAGACAACTCCACCAAAACCTTTTTGCTGTTTCTTAGCCAATTCATGACCTGGGTGATCTGGCAATCCAGCATAATATACCTTTTCAACTTTATCATGCTGCTTGAGCCATTCAGCTAATATCTGAGCACTCGCACAATGCGCCTTCATACGTAAACTCAATGTTTCTAAGCCTTTTAAGAATATCCACGCATTAAAAGGACTCATTGAATTGCCTAGCGTACGGATCACACCATTCACTTCTTCGAGTAAATCATTTTTACCAACAACGGCACCACCTAGTGCACGTCCCTGACCATCAATATATTTAGTTGCAGAATATAGAACTAAATCTGCCCCGAATTTGATGGGTTGCTGTAATGCTGGAGTACAGAAACAGTTATCTACAGCGAAAAGAGCACCATGTGCATGTGCAATATCTGCAATCGCCTGCATATCACCAACTTGTGCTAGAGGGTTGGATGGTGTTTCTATAAATAACAAACGTGTATTTGGCTGTAAGGCATTTTTCCAACCTTCAAGATCGTCTAAATCAACAAAAGTGACTTCAACCGCGAATTTAGCTACATATTTTTCAAATAAGGCAATAATTGAACCGAATACAGCACGTGAACAAATGACGTGGTCACCCGCTTTCAAATACGCCATACAAATTGCATGTACAGCAGCCATACCAGAACTTGTTGCAACTGCACGCTCAGCACCATCAAGAGTAGCCAATCGCTTCTCAAAAGCTTGTACTGTTGGATTGGTATATCGAGAATAAGTATTGCCTGCTACTTGACCTGAAAATTTCGCAGCAGCATCAGCAGCGTTTTCACATACAAACGATGAGGTTAAAAAAATAGGTTCACTATGCTCACCTTCAAAAGTACGGTTATGACCAGTACGAATTGCAAGCGTATCTAGTTGATATTCTAAATCATCATTTGGATTCATCGTTTTGTATGCCTTATGATTAATGGGTTCAGGAACACTCTATTCTATACTCTGGACAGTTTTGCAAATTGCAAAGAATGAACCTATAGGTTTCTGCCCATTTCAACTTTGACTAAAATTTTCTCACATTTGGATATAAAACCAAGCAATAAGATCACTATTGCTCTCTTCTAGAATCCTATCTGATTAATTTACGCACAAAAATTAAATTCATTTTACAAAGTGTTATTAAATTCCGCCTAAATGTGCCAACATTTTGAGCGCCTAAGGTATTTAAGGTCAAGGCGAAAGATACAATAATCGCTTAGACTTCGTGCAATCTTGACTCATGATGAGACTTAAAAAGATGAAATCGCTTGTGGAACAGCAAAAAATAAATTTTAAACATCTCGCTATGCGTGTATTTGAAGCAGACAAATTAGTCTTATCCCAATCTACACCTTATCAAGTTATTGCCGAATTTAAACAAACACGTGTCAGATTCTATACTTCTGAAAACAAGCGTTATAAGGAGCCTCTTGTCTTCGTAGCACCACTTGCGATTAATATGGATATATACGATTTATATCCATACCGTTCTTTAGTTAAACACTTTCAAGAAAGCGGTTTTGACGTTTACCTGATTGATTGGGGTAAATTAACTTATAAAAATTATCATATTGATTTCTTATCATTCATCGATAAGTTCATTCCACGTTGCATTGAAGCAATTCAAAAGCATTCGAAATCTAAAGAAATCTCACTACATGGTTGGAGTATGGCTGGTATCTTTGTCACGCTATATACAGCACGCCATCAACCAGATGCAGTAAAAAATCTAATCGTATTGGGTAGTCCAATTGATAGTTATGCATCAGGTTATATTGGTAAGCTATATAAAACGCTCGCCTATGTGACAACACGTAATGCGACGATTAAAGACTATATTTACAATCGTCTCCCAAAACTCATGATTCATTCACCAGGTTTTTTAAATTCTTTGGGCTTTAAGTTACTCGATCCTAAAGGTTGGATCTACGGCAATATCCAACTGCTTAAAAATCTGGATAATCTAAAACTGGTTCAGGAAGATGCAACTTTAAGTCATTTTCTTAACAATATGATTGATTATCCTGGTGGCATTAATCAAGACATGCTGTTTAATGTTTGGATGCAGAACCCATTAAAAAATGGTGCAATCACACTAAAAAACAAAACCATTGAATTAAAAGGTATCAACTGCTCTCTATTAGTTGGCGCTGGGAAAAGTGATCAACTGGTAACGGTTGATGCTGCTTTTCCATTAACTCAGTTGACAAATAGCCAAGATGTCACGTTTACTCTTATACCTGGCGGGCACTTAGGTTTAATGTCTAGTCAAAATAGCTCAATCGAGTTTTGGCCGACACTTACAAAATGGCTAGAACAACGTTCAACATATTTAAAAAGGTAAACTATGACTCAATCTGTTGCATTTATCGGTTTAGGTGCCATGGGATATCGCATGGCTGCTCATTTACCAAAATATTTCGACACCGTTTATGTTTGGAACCGAAATTTTAGTAAAGCCGAACAACATGCAACAGAATTTGGAACAATTGCCGCTGAACTCGAACAAGCAACGCAAGCCGATGTGATTTTTTCTTGCTTACCGACCAGCCAAGATGTTGAAAACCTAATAAGCAGTATCAAAATCAAATCAGGTGCGATTTGGATTGACTGTACCAGTGGTGTCCCTGATGCAGCGCGTCGTCTAGCTGAACAGCTCAAAGCTCAAGATGTAGCATTTTTGGATGCACCCGTCAGTGGTCAAACTATAGGTGCAGAAAATGCAACCTTAACATTTATGGTGGGTGGTGATATTGATGCATTTGAACGTGCCTATCCTGCTATGTCAGCTTTAGGAAAACTTATTCAACATGTAGGCGAGTCTGGCGCAGGCTTTGCAGTAAAAGCCATTAATAACATGCTGCTCGCTGTAAATTTATGGTCAGTAGCTGAAGGTTTTACAACATTAAAAGCACATGGCGTAAATCTAGATGCCGCCTTGAATTGTATTAATGCTTCTAGTGGTAAAAGCCTAGTCACTGAGAATATTTTCCCTCAACGTGTTTTAAGTCGAGAGTTTCCTGTTACTTTTGCCCTGCCTTTATTAGCAAAAGATACGGGAATTGCCCTAGATTTGGTACACGATGCAAAATTACCTGCACCTATACTATCTTTGGCACAAAGTCTCATTCAAGCTGCAAACTTAACTGCTGAATCCAATAGTGACTTCTCTGCTGCAGTTAAAATGTATGAAACTTGGACTAAAATTACGCTTAAATAAGACCCTCTATTTATGCAATATTCTATTCATCGGCACTTTTGATATCTGAAATTTATTAGATAGCACTGCATAAATATGTGGTGCTTTAAATATTGCATTTATTTCAATGCTTATAACTTGAGATTATTAAATTACATTTAAAGCTAATTAACTTACTTTAAGTCAATGAAAAATATATTTTTTATTTTTAAATATGAATAAATCATGAAGTAAAAATTACACTCAAACAATACACATTGATTGAAATTTCATGAATAAGCCTTATATTGGTAAGTACGTAGGGATCAAATGCCATATGAATATCGTTTCATAAAGCCTTGATTTATACCTTTTTGAATAGAGGAACACCTCATGAATAAGTTTACGGTTGCAGTTATTGCAGGATTAATTTCTTTTACTGGTTTTAATCTCCAAGCTGCCACACCAGAACAAGAATGTAAAAAGTTGCAAGATGACTACAACCTCATCTATGCATCAAAAGGATTCTGTTTTAAAGACGCTGATGCGAAAGCTAAATATGGTAATGAAAACTGCCATACGACTAAGCCAAAATTTTCAGATAAAGAGCAACAACGTCTCGATCAAATCAAAGCTCGGCAAAAAGAGCTTAATTGCAAATAAAACGACTTAAATGCTTCATCTATGGCTCTCTTATTGAAATCAATAAGGGAGCAATTTTTTAACTTAGTACATCATATAAAGGATTAATCATGGCATACGATGACCAAAATATTTTCGCGAGAATTTTACGTGGCGAATTACCTGCGATTAAGGTCTATGAAGATGATCAAGTACTCGCATTTATGGATATTATGCCCCAAGCGGAAGGTCATACGCTTGTTATCCCAAAAACACCTGCAGTAACTCTACTCGATTTACCTGCGGATGCTGCTGCATACACCATTCAAATTGTGCAAAAGATTGCTCGAGCGATTGAAACTGCATTAGATGCAAAAGGTATTGTTTTAATGCAATTGTCTGGTGCTTCTGCTGGGCAAACTGTTCCTCACGTGCATTTTCACTTAATTCCAAGTTCAGTACATGAATTGGGGCGTCATGCTGCCAAGATGGGCGATCAAGAAAAAATTAAAGAATTAGCAGAAAAAATTAAAGCTGCGCTGTAATTTTTCACATAATAAAAAGCGAAGTTATAACTTCGTTTTTTATTATTACTATAAAAATCAATAATAAATATAATTATTACTAAATATAAATCGTCATCAAACTGTCATCTTTCCTTCACTTCTCTGTCACAAAGTTTACCGATACTGCATACAAGTCAGTGAGCTGTGTAACTTTTTGTACATAAGCAAGCTTATTACAGTAACTAAGGCAACTGCCATTTACAAAAAAGTGTTTTGGAGAAATCTCAATGAAAAAATTGCTTCTTGCTGCTACTGTAGCAACTTTAGCCATGAATGCAGCGCAAGCAGCACCAACATTGTATGGTAAGCTCAATGTGACTTTGGATCAAATTGATAAAAATGGCTTTAAAGACGAAAGCGTAACTAAAGTAAATTCTAACGCTTCACGTATTGGCGTGAAAGGCGAAGAAAAATTAACAGATAACCTTTCAGCAGTTTACTTAGCGGAATGGCAAGTTAATACTGATGGCGACGGTACAGATACGGGTAGTGGTACAGATTTAACTCAGCGTAACCGTTTTGTCGGTATTAAATCTAACGGCGTTGCAACTTTAAAAGTAGGTCGTTTTGACTCTTACTTTAAAACTGCTGCGGGCAACAACCAAGATATTTTTAACGATTACAACGAATTGGATATGACTGCTATCTTGGCAGGTGAAGATCGTCTAGGTAATGTTATTGGTTTTGAGACTGATAAAAAATTACTTGCTGGTTTAGCATTTAATATTATGTTCCAACAAGGCGAACAATCGTCAACGAATGACAATACCTTGAAAGGACAAAAAGGCAGTCGTGATGGTTTCGGCGATGGTATCTCAACATCACTAACTTATGAAAATAAAGATTTGGGTTTAGCTGCTGCGGTTGCTGGTAACTTTGCTGTTCCAATGAGCTATAAAGCCTATGGTAGTGCATTAAATGGCACTTATTCAGATGCTGTTCGTGTAACAGGTTCATTAGACTTAACTCCAGCTGGTGTTGATGGTTTAGTATTCGGTGCTTTATGGCAAACTGCAAAACCATCTGATGATACTGTTGCAGTGGTTACTGGTTCTGGTACAACGGCAACCACGAAATCTTATAAAGGTTTGCAAGAAAATGCTTATGGTGTGACTGCTGCATACGCCATTCCATCTACACCAATCAAGTTAAAAGCACAATATATTTCTGCTAAAAGTGAAACAGATGCAGCTATTATCGCGGGGAAAAAGGAACTTAAACAAGACCTTTACGGTGTAGGTGCTGACTATCAAATCAATAAACAAGCGAAATTCTTCGGTATTGTTGCTCAGCAAAAACGTGACTGGACAACTAGCTCTCAACCTGAAACAAAGAAAACTACTATAGGTTTAGGTATGGAATATAACTTCTAATTTGAAGTTCAGTTCTAAATAAAGAAACAAAAGGGCGATATGCCCTTTTGTTTTATCCATTTTATTTCTTTAAGAAACCACTGAGCAAGTTTAAAACTTGTTGAATATCATTGTTGGCTTCCTGTGGATTAGTGTTTCCACCTTGTGGAGTTAAGGAATCAATCACTTGGGGCAAGACTGAAGCAATTGCGCCATAAATTGCTGACTTTGGTGTTTGGGTTTGTTGTGCAACTTGTTCAACATCTTGATCATCAAATAAATTTTGAATATTTTGAGTTGGAACATCTTGAGCATTTTGTTGCTGTGGATCGACCCAGCTTTGGACCTGATTTGCTAAACCTGCATTTTTTAGTTTATCTAAAGCAGCTTGCAAACCGCCTTGTTTTTGAATCCATGCAAGAATTAAGGGTAAAACTGCTATCAATAACGTTTGTGCTGTACCACTGCGGTTACTATTGGTCTGAGTAGAATTACTACTATTCCCCGCACCTAACTGACCTAATACTGAACCAAGAATTCCGCCTAAACCGCCTTGTTGTTGGTTTTGATTATTTTGTTGTTGTCCACCAAGTTGACCTAAAACTGAACCTAAAATTCCCCCCAAACCACTTTGCCCAGTCGTTTGCTGTTGTCCACCTAAAGCTTGTTTCGCCAGTATTTCAACAATGTTTGCTAAATCCGTCATGACTTATCCTTTGGAATTATTTATTCCAAAAGAATACGCTGCTTTGAAAAAACAAAACAAAGATGATTTGTTAATTTTTGCAAGAACTTGCAAGCAAAAGCAAGGATTTAGCTTAGCTAAATCCGGCCTGATCACCAACGGAACTTATCCCAGTTTTCAGGATTTGCCCAGAACTTAGAATTAAACCAGTCAGGAACATGTTTATAAGTTAAAATATTAAACTGCCATAAAGCAAAATCGCTTTCATGCGTGGTTTTATCAATCAATTGAGTAAAACCAAGTGAACGCAGTAACTTTTCATCAGTTAATTTACTCACGACAACGATACGTTTTGCCATCAAATCTCGAAGCTTGACTAATAGTTGGGATTTTTGAGAATCACTGATAGTTTGCATTTCTTCTGTATCAAATAATACAAAACCTAAATCATATCGCTGCGTAAAAGGCAGATTTAAAAAGTCAGTTACGCTAAAATAACTCCATTGAATAGAAGCATTTTGGTCAATTTTCTGACCTATACAAAGTGCAGTATGAATCGGCTGTTCTTTAGATAAATCGTCTAGCATAGAAGTGATGACATTTTGTTCAGCCATACTGCACCCTTGATTGAGAAAGATGAGAGTTTATTAATGGAACTACAGGGCATTTGCCATAAAATGCATGCAGCACTCGAAACGCATAGTGTAACTGATCAATCAACACGCAAGGCAAATGTTGAATATAAATTTATCCTAGATCGTTCAGAAACTGATCTACCGTTTGTGTTGGGTCAAGAGTTAGAGATTGAATGGACTGGAAATATTTTTTGTACATCTTGTGGTGCAAAGACACCTAAATCATATTCGCAAGGACATTGCTTTAAATGCTTTAAAACAAAAGCTGAATGTGACTTGTGTATTATGAAACCTGAAACCTGTCATTATCATTTAGGTACATGCCGTGAAAATGATTTTGCACACAATGTCTGCTTCCAACCACATATTGTTTATTTAGCGAACTCTAGTGCCTTAAAAATCGGAATCACCCGTATCGTGAATATGCCAACACGTTGGTTAGATCAAGGTGCGACACAAGCTCTCCCAATCATGAAAGTGGGTTCACGCCGTTTATCAGGACATTTAGAAACATTATTTGGCACTCAAATCGCTGATAAAACTGATTGGCGTAAATTGCTTAAAGGCGAAGCTGAGCCACTAAATTTAATCGAACAGCGCGATCAGATCATTGAGGAATTTGCACCTAAGATTCAAAGTATTCGTGATGAGTTCAGTCAAAATCTAGAGTTTAATGAAAATCTAGAATTACTAGAAAATGAAATACCACACGAGTTTATATATCCTGTGGAACAATATCCTGAAAAAATAAAATCACTAAATTTGGATAAGACTCCAAAAATACGCGGTGTATTACAAGGTATTAAAGGTCAATACCTGATACTTGATATTGGAGTGATCAATATTCGAAAATATACAGGCTATGAACTAATTCTTAGAGCTTGAATGGCGTTAAAGGTGGCTACGTTGCCACCTTTTTATTTATCAAGAGCTCAAACAGTTCAATATCGCTTGGACTGGATCATCAGTATTCCCTGAGATGAGCTGCTTATGCATACTAAGATGTTGCATCATTTGAATATGTGCAGTTTCGTGATCCATCAATTTCTCAATTGCAGTTGCTAAATGCTGTGGCGTTGCATCTGCTTGTATTAACTCTTCAATTACCTTTTTGCCAGCAATAATATTAGGCAAAGAATAATATGGTATTTTGACTAAAAATTTCGCAATTATATAGGTTAACCAGTTTAATTTATAAAATGTCACCATCGGACGGTGCAATAACATCGCTTCAAGTGTCGCTGTGCCAGATGCTAAAGCAACTATGTCACTCGCATTCATCACCATACGTCCAATTTTTGATTCAGCATCTGAATTTTTTAAAACATGAATTTTAGCCTTTAAGCTCGTCCCTACATTCTGTAAACCCTGCTCTATCTGTTGCTTACGGGCATCATTGATTGCAGGTATCAGAAACTCAAGCTCTGGATATTTACGATGTAAAATCTCGGCAGCATCCGTCAACAATGGTAATAATCGTTCGATTTCACCGCGACGACTACCAGGAAGTAATGCGATGTGAGTTTTATTTGCGGCTAAACCTAATTGATGTTTCGCTTCAATAATCGGATTCTTGAGAGGTAATTGTTTTGCTAAAGGGTGTCCTACAAATGCTGCTGGCACCTCATAATTTTCATAGAATGTTTTTTCAAATGGAAACAAACAAAGGACTAAATCTATACTTCGTTTAATGCCATGAACTCGTCCTTGACGCCAAGCCCAAACTGAAGGACTCACATATTGAACTGTTTTGATTGGTAAATTGTTTTCTTTAATCGTTTTAGATAGACGTAGATTGAAATCTGGCGCATCTATTCCTATAAAAATATCTACGGAGCGTTCAGTCCATCGTGCAACTAGACCATCACGTACAGCAAATAATTTTTTTAGGTCTTTTAAGACTTCCACAATTCCCATCACAGATAGTATTTCCATAGGATAATAACTATGAAAACCTTCAGCGATCATTTGCGGACCACCAATACCCTCAAATTCAACATCTATGCCTTGTTCGCGAAAACTACGCATGAGTTTAACTCCTAGCGTATCACCAGAAACTTCACCCACGACGATCCCAATTTTTAGTTTTTGCTTTAACAAGACAACTGCCCCATTCAAATGTTTGAAATATTTTAACAAAATGATTTTACATTGAATCGCATCAAAGATGACAATTTGTTCTTGATTAGTGAACATTATGAATCATCTGTATTAGCATTAATTATTCTTATATCCATTTATATTTACGATTAAAGTTAAATTGAATAGAATTGACTTACATAATAATATAAACAAGAATCATTTTCATATGTAATTAATTCTATTTAATATCGTTGTAAACTTCATGCCTAAGACTTCTTTAAATACATATAGCGATAAACTAAATGTTTTATTTCGCTTCTTTTTAACGTTTGTGATCGGGTATGTATGTACAGCTTTTTTATGTATGAGCCTTACTCAAGTTTTTCAGACCTTTTTAGCCAAGGCTGAAGCAATTTATCTAGCAGCATTCATTTCCATATTTTTTTATCTCAGCTTTATCATTGTTGGATTTTGTTTTTCTTCTTTATCTAAGCTCGCCCTAACAAGTTTCGCACTCACCATATTTCTATTTGGCTTATCAGTAGGTTTGAATTAAAAAATGCAGAATAAAAGTGTTCGCCAGTCAATGGCTTGGTTACATGCTTGGACGGGCTTAATTTTCGGATGGCTGCTATTTGCTATTTTCTTGATGGGTACAAGCTCCTACTATCGGCATCAAATCACTTTATGGATGCAGCCACAACTTGCGCAATATCAAATCAATCAGGATACGGCAATCCTAACTGCAACTCATTACCTATCCCAAAATGCTAGTGATGCTAAAACGTGGTATTTAAAAGTTGCTAATTCTGAAGAACCTGTAAACAAAATTTATTGGGAAAAAGCTAGTGGTGGTTACGAAAGTAAAAGCTTAGACGCTAATACAGGCAAAGAACTTCAATTATCTCATACTCAAGGCGGCGACTTTTTTTACAATTTTCATTTTCAGTTATACGGCATGCCTGTGTTTATTGGCAGGCTCATCGCAAGCCTTGCAGCATTCATCATGTTAATTGCACTGGTATCTGGCA
>Ga0209426_1001309_pt1 | contig 16026 bp, 18 predicted proteins | sample Deesub1362B_J571_FD_187697 | JGI IMG/M metagenome (GOLD analysis project Ga0209426, IMG submission 187697) | Deep oceanic, basalt-hosted subsurface ecosystem from Juan de Fuca Ridge flank, Pacific Ocean, CORK Borehole 1362B_J2.571 (SPAdes)... ...
GCTCCCATCTTCTGGCAGGCTGACCCAACGCTGCCGGAGTCTTAGGCTTTGCCCACCCTTCCTGGGCGACCTCCTTCTTCCTTTCAATAACCTTTTATGTAGTCCCCTTTGTGTTTCTTCATCGACTGCTTTTAACGCCTCGGTAGCTCAGCCTGGTAGAGCGTGTGCTTGGTAAGCACAAGGCCGCGGGTTCAAACCCCGCCCGAGGCTTAAAATCCCGAGTTTAAACCCCTTCCCTTCTTTTTTCCGATTCTAAACACACATTAGCCAAATTTTTAACGTTAGGATTTAAAGTTAAGAGCATGAAGGTGCAGCAACGCAAGATAGGCAAATATACGCAGCTCTACGTAACGCTGCCTGCTAAGATCTGCGAAGCTATGGGTATTACCAAAGGCACAGAAGTAAGCATAAGCATAGCCGGCAGGGATAGCCTGCTCCTCAAAGTTCAGAGGTAAAAAAGAAAAATAGCGCTCAGGAAATTGGGTACTCCTTGACCAGCCTTAACAAAGCTTCCGCTGGATCGTCAAGTCCCCACCGTGCCATGAGTTTCTGAAGATTCTCGGCTGCTTCTTTATCCTGCTTTACCACCTCTAAAACGTTCTTGGAGTAGCTCGAGCTCGGTCTAAGCTTCATGCAGTTGTAGCAGGTGTCCATGTGCGCGGGATTCACAGCACCGCACGCCACACACTGCCAGGGCTTGTTCTCCTCCATCGCTTTGCGATCCTTTTTGAGATTGTAGTACTCAAGGAGCCGGTCATCAACATCTCTGCCTGAGAGGTGCACATAGACGGCGGGCATCCTTGACCCCTGCACCCAACCGAAGAACTCGCACATCTGCGCTTCCGTCATCACCGAGGCGTAGATCGTCGCCCTAGTATGCCTGAAGAGGTACGGGTATATGCGCTTCTTGATCCCAGCTCTCTTCCTCGCGGTCTTCAGCAGCTTGTGCAGCCCGGGGAGCCTCAGATACCCGCCGCCCTCATGAACCGGCCAAAAGGGGTGATTCGGCTCGTCAGGCAGGTACTTCTTCCACTGGATCACGTAGGGAGCAGAAAAGAAGCCACGCACCCGCCTCATGCCAGTCTTGCCTCGAAGGGTAAACACGACTGTTGGCACCCCTGTCGAGTGGTCGATGAAAACGTCTTTCACGCGGAGCCTCAAGAGTTCCCCAGGTCGCGGACCTATGTCATAGAGCACCGCGATGATGGCTTTGTCCCGAGGATGCGGGCACGCGTTTATCAGCGCTATAACTTCCTGCTCCGTCAGCAGGTCCTCGGGGATAATCTGGCTGCCAATCTTTATAGTGGTCTTAAGCCACTTGACCTCTGGCGGGTAATCCTCTTCATAGCCCCGGAGCCACTGATAGAACTTCTTGAGTACTGCCTTGAAGGTAATCAAAGTATATTCTGAGGTCCATTCATCCTTTTGCTTTGCCAGGAGAATCAGGCGCTCTATATCTTCGCGGGTGGCGTTCTCAAAGTCATCGTCTAGCCACAGTGAAGCCTGCCTCAGAAACTTGACATACGTCGCCAGGCGGGAATAGCCTATCTCCTGAGAGGTCCTCTTGGTAATAAACGCCTCTATCAGCTGCTTATTCCGCTGCTGGATTGAGGCGTCCCCCCTCAGGGCCTCAAGGGCCCTCTCATAGGCATACTTATCCCTCGTGGGATCAATAACCCGCGGGGGCTCGCATATAGCTATGCTCATCGCTCATTCCTCTCGCAGTTGGGAGAGCAAGTCACTGCTTAGCGCCTTCTGTATGCAGTCCTCGCACAGGTCGGCAGAGCTGACGTAATGGGCATCCTCCTTGCTCATTTTTGTGTTGTCTTCCACGGGGGCGTATTCGCTTAACTGCACCATGAAAAACTTCCCCCCGTTGTTGGTGGCCTTGCCACACAGATCGCACTTAACTACAAAGCTCACACTCACCACCTCCTATTAATTCTATCAATAGTAATGGTAGTAACTATATAAAAATTTTTCTATCAGTAGAACAAAAAGTATTTATAGGATTAATACAAGTCAAAAAACATGGAGAAAATAATAGGCATTTCAAAGGTAAGCAGGGGCTACCAGATTACCCTCCTAGAAGATGTGCGTAAGATTTTGGGGATCGACAAAATAGGGGATAAAATCATTTACGTAGAAAAAGACGGCGAGATCATAATCCGCAAAGCATAGAGGTTAATATCTCTCGCGCTTTTAATTTCAAATCTTGGCGCCGTCCTCTATATGAAATCGCTGCTATCAGGACCTCTCTTTCTTCGTATTTCTCAGGCTGGGAGAGAACCCACCTAGCTTTTTTCGCATTTCCTTGCCCATGCGCATAGGAGAAATGTCTTTTAAGCCCCCTGATTGTCCCAAACTCTGAGCCACAGATAGGGCAGGGGTACATCAAAACAAGATATGGGCGTCTGAAAATATATAGATTTGGCCTCATCTATATAGGCTATATAGATTTGCACAGGTTTTATATAGAAGTTCTGCCAAAATGTTTAGTGAGCACAGGAGGCTGGTAAAGTGGCTTATAAAGATGCTGCTGGCTGGGTTTGGGAAGGCGGGCGAGTTATCGGGAGGGAAACGCCCTCGGGCTTCGTTTCTGGCAGTTATAGGGAAGTCATCAACAAAGGCGGTGGAGGTTCATACCGCACTAAGCCAGAGTCAAATTACACTCCTCCGAGTTCTCCGTCGCCTTCCCAGTCCCAGCCTCCTGCAACCCAGCCAGAAGACACGGGAGGGTCCTCTGCACCCTCCCCCGGTTTCTCTGTGAACATAGGCCGCATGAGGGAACAGCTCGCGGCGACCCCGCAGGCTCCGGCGCTGGAAAGAGCGCCCGAAACACCGGACGTAATTACAATATCGACGCATGAGGGGAGCACTGAGCCGCGAGAGTCCAAAGCTACAGAGAATCTCGCGCAGAAAATGACCGAGGCGGTGAGGTTCCAGAGAGAAATCGCAGAGGTTAGAAAAAGTGTTGATTTGCCACGTGAGGAAAAAACCGAGATAATACAGGCGCCTTCTCTTCGCCCTTATGGCACTGCACCGACCACGCCGACCATGTCGCCAGAGTGGGAGCAATACTGGAAAGAGCGGGAGGAAATAAACAGAGAGCTCGCAGAGCAGCAAAAACAGATCGCAGAGGCGATAGGCTTCGGTCTCGCAGGCGGTGGTTTGTTCGGCCTCGGTCTTAGAGGTATCGCCGCGATTCCCCGCGTTGGAGCTGCAGCCTCGAAAGTAATCGGCGGCGGTGCTGCCCTCACAGCTACCGGGCTCTTCGGAGCCAGCGCATACAAGCATGCCAAAAAGGGCGAGTGGGGAGAGCTCACCCTCGAGGCTTTAGAGTTCGGTGCTGCAGGCGTGGGCGCAGGCATGGGGTACCGCGCCGGCGAGGCCTTTATTGAGCTGGGAAAAATCGCCCTGGGCAAGGAGCGCCCCGCAGCGCTTCCAGGGTTGGCCGTGCTTGAACCGCCACGCTTAGAGCTGATTGAGCACAGCAAAGAGGAGATACACGGCAAAGAGGAAATTCTAGAGATTAAAGACTGGTGGTGGAAGGGTCCAGAGCGTAAACCCGAAGTGCTCACGTGGGAGGAGTCTGAACTCGTTTTTCCCGAGGCTGCGCGACGCACGCGCCTTGATTTCACACAGAGCGAGTTCGAGAAGTGGAACCAGCGCAGGCTCGCGAGGCAGAAGGCGAGAGAATTGCGCAGAGCTACCCGCAGAGCTCGCCGTGCTGGCGGGATAACTGCAGGCATGCATGAGTTCGAAGCGGAGCATGCGCCGGCAAGGTTGAGCGAGGATATAATCCCCGGCATGGAAAGCGCACAGAGAGACTTCCTGGCGGACCTCGAGCTGCCAGGTGAGGTTAACTCACCTACAGAGGCACAGCTCGGGCTGCAGGCACAGCGGCAGGCGCAGAGGCAAAGCCAGCGGCAGAAACAGCGGCAGCGGCAGGAGCTCCTCGAAGAGCTCGCACCGGAGGAGCCATGGCCTGAACCGGAATGGCCCAGGGTGCCTGAGTTCGAGTTTCCGCGGCGGAGAGAAGAGATAAAATTTCCTGAGTTTGGTTTGCCAAAGCGTGGGCGCGGGAAAGCGAGCGACCTGTGGGATTCCAGGTATAAAGAGATCATAAACCCCGTAGCGACCGCAGAGGAGTTCCTGGGTATAGATCTCAGCAGCAAGCCACGGAAAAGGAAGGCCAGGAAAAAGCGGGGTAGTAGCATCTTCGACTTCGATTTCGATTTTGGATTCTGAAGCAAATACTCTCTTTTCTTTTTGCATTTTGGCTGAGGAATACCCGGTTTTAGCTAGCCTATTTTGGAAGTTCTCACCAGCATGGGTATAGAAGATAGAGAAAGAATGATATTGTTGCAGAAAAATGTTCTAAAAGGGTTGTCTGCAATCGCGCATTTTTTGCCGCTCGCTTCCCAGACCGCGCACGCGCGCGCAGTACCATAGTAAAAAATATTTTTTCGCACACATCAAATTGCCTTTTGCCGTTTGCCGTTCGGCGTTCGGTTGTTCGACTACCTTGTATGAAAATTGGTTCTCTCACCCTCGCATAACAGGGACTATTTCACGCACGCGGGTGACTCTAAAAAGAAAATTTTTTCGCACAAATTACAGTTTGCGGTTTGCACTCTCTGCCTAACATTAAGGCATGCTGTGCAACGCTCGCCACCAGCGCTTTAACTCGTTGATAAAGGATTCGTAGCATGGCGTGCTTGGATCCATGACCTCAGCACAACCTTCGCAGCGCTTATCCTGTATGCTGAACCTGCCAGGACAGCGATTTATTTGGATTCTGAGGCTCCTTAATTTTATCAGCAACTACCAATCACCTCCGCTTTTTATCTCGACACCCATGAGTCTAAGCAAAATGGCCGTCTTAGCATTGAATGTCCTATCTCCCACTTGGAAAGTCACAATCTCGCCAAGTTCGCTTATATTAACCTTGCTTACACTCACGGCTTCGCGAAAGACGAGGAATAAAAACTTAGAAAGCTCTTCGAGGTCGCGCGGTGTTGGTACCGTTGTGTAGTACTTCAAGGCTCCGCTCTCGATTCTGGTCACTACCAAAGCAGGTTTATTCTCCATCCCGGCAACCCCCCTGTGCTCGATATAGGCATTTCCAGCCGCGGGCTGTCTTTTTGGGTGAGAATCTGCAGCGCTGGCATTTTTGAGGTAGAACTTGCACTATTCACCACCTCCGAAAAAGTCTTCATAGCCAAAACTAAGCTCGATAAAGCGCTTGTTCGAACTATCGTAGTAGAAGCACCTGCCACAGCGTGGGCAGCACCTAACCACGTAGTCTTTCCCGTAGCGCTCCTTTGCCAGGAGGGGAAGCTCCAGGCGGTCGTAGTATTGGGTGCCTCTTTTTGCAGCTTTTGGTGGAGCACAGGCCGGGCAAATTTCTGGCGTCCTACCCGGTTTTAATGCCCCTATTTCGTGAGAAACATAGTGGTCTAGGGTTGTAATACCCGTCATGCTTCACCCCCCTTGCAAAATAGCCTGTATCTCCCAGCTATGAGTGCCTGCCTGAGGCGTGGTAGGTCCTCCTCGCAGAGGTTGAAACGCTCCATGATCTTCCTCTTCCTCCGAAGGGAAGGACCATTAAACGGCTGATTTTCCGGCGCGAAAAGTACAACCAGCTCTAAAAGGCTCATTCTAAGTTTCAACCTCAGCACCTCCCTCGGCTCGGCAATCGGTAAAGTCGAATAACGTTAATTGCCCCTTCTCTGTTATCGGAGGTGAACCGGGGGAGAGGTCCGCCTCTCCCCCGACCATGGCTTCGGCGGTGTTCTGGTCGGCACCCCTTTCGGGCTTATCAGCATGAGCGCGGCGCTCCCAGAGCGCTTCTTCATAATTAGCAACCAGTCTGAGGATTCTGAGATAAAGCCTCGAGTCCTTCATTTTTTCCCACCTCCTCCCGCGGCTATCTCCTTTAGCAGCTCGAGGCTTGTGCTGGGTATCTCCACTTTAGTACCAATTTCCCGGATTCCCAGACTTTCCTCCACCTCTACCTGGCGCGCTGCTGGAATATGACCACACATCTGGCGTTTGGCGTGCTCCCACTGGTCGAGGTCACAGCGGTATTTATCGCTGCCCCAAGCATGCCAGCGGCAGAGATCAAAAGCCTCAAGAAAACTCCGCGCCTCCCCCGGTGTCAGGGGTGTCAAGGATTCTATTAATTTCTTTTCTACATGGTTAGAACCATTAGAATTATAACAGTTTTCTGTTATATTCTCATTACCCCCAGTAATTTTCTCACATGTAGCAATTAAATGGAAAACATCTTTGACACCCTTGACACTGTCCCGGTTTTTCGTGTCAAGGGTGGAATCTACATCTTTGACACGGTTGTGCACATTTTTGCACGTGTCAAGGGTCGTGTCAAGGATCAAATTAGTATCTTTGACACCGTCCCGGTTTTCGTCCCGGAAATCAGCAATAAGCCTAATTCCCTGCCAAGCCATCACACGATTTCCGCGAGGTCCTTTCCTAACCACTGATAGATTAGGCACGTGGCGCGGCAGGTGATCACGTGCAAAAGCCACTTTGGAAACCGTGGGCAATTTGTTCGCCTTGCAATATTCGACGAATGCGTTATAAAGCACGTCTTTCTCAACCCATGCATTGGCGTCGATCTCTATGCAGTCCATGACGAAGGCAGCCACAGGGTCACTCTTTCTCAGGTACTCTTCCCTCACCTGGTCAGTGGTAAGCCCGTCGCTGAAACGACCATTTTTAAGCAGTCGCTCGAGTCCATCAAGAGCCCAATTCAAAAACCCAGATAATTCCTCCTGCGTTGTGAGTTTTTCGATTATCTTCGGATCCGCTTTATCTCCCTCAAACGTATTGGGGAAGTTTATGATTATCCAACGCCGGAAGAAAGCGTCTGAGTCATCATTAACCTCTGGTACTTTATTAGCGCTGAAAATTTGTTTAGAGAAGTTCACAAACTTGAACGGGTTCTGAAATTTACGCTCTGCGTAAACAGAATCGCCACCCGTGATTATCTTAAACATGCCTGAGTCCAAAATTTTCCGGCTTGGGAGATCGGCGTAGATATTTGCGAGCTTTCCAAAAAGGGCTGCAGTCGCAAAGCGGTTTTCTCCCAATTCCTGAAGAGGTACGCTAACCACGTTTTCATGACCTAAAAACTCTTTCAAAAGAGTTAAAAACGTGGATTTACCATTAGCGCCACTCCCAACCAACATGAACGCCTTGTGGAAGCGGTGATCTTTAAGCAAACAATAGCCAACCATCTCCTGAACGACTTGGATATCGTCCTCGTGCAGCACCTCAGACAAAAACTTCTTAATGTTTGGGCAATCCGCACTTGGGTTATAAGTTACAGGTATCCTTACAAGAGAGAGGTAATCAGGCGTGTGCGGCTTTAATTCACGGGTAAATATATTCAGCAAACCATTTTTAACGTTTATGAGGCTTTTATCTTTATCAAAATCATCGCGCTTCACATAACTGGCAATTTTTATGTATGATACAATCTCGTTTATCCTATGCCTGCTAGTATTCTCGCCTAAGAGTTCTTGTGCTTCTGCTTTTACCAACGCCTCACCAGGCACATAAACGCCGTCTTGATAGACATAAAGTTCCTCCGAATCATCAATACATGCAAAATGATATTTCTCCAAGATTTTCTCAGCCCACTCCTTTGCTACAAATTTAAACGGTTCGCCATCTCTCTCGTTCTGTTTGCCTTTGCGTTTTAACTTCAAATCAGCAGTAATCTTATACTTTCCAGGGTCCTGCTTAAACCAGTACCTGTAAGGCTCAGGGCGCCTATCATAATGATAATCCACTTTCTTTCTAACATGCTCATCGCTCAGGGGTGGCTTATTGCGCCTATTCCACGCGAGGCATATCTTAAGCGCCTCCTCCTTGCTTTCCCCACTTCTGCGCAGGAAGTGGATCAGCCTAGTTAGGCTGTCATCTCTGGCCCCTTCTGGCACACCTTTCAGTATCGCCTCTATGTCCACCTTTTCGCTTGGAGGTTTTAGACCAAGCTCCTCAGCCCGCTGGATTATCTCCTGCCTGAAATCCCCGCTTATCCTCGCTGGCTCGGCATCCTTGATAAACTCATATTTCACACCGCTTGGATGTGTGGAACCTACCGCAACTACATAGCTGCCTTCTCCCTTAACCGTGATTACCTCTCTGCCTTCGCTGTCCCTTATGTTGAAGGTTTTAACTGGCTTTTCAGTCCTGAAATAAACATGAACACCGCGAGAGGTCCTTACAATTGTGGTATCCGGCTCCTTTGAGAAAAAGCGTTTAAACAGCTCGTAGTCGTCGAAGTCTATCACGGTGAGATTGCCACTTACAGCACCACAGACATAAGCAAAGTTATAACCCCGCTCTACGTAGTTCTGTAACTCCCTTGTATCAAAGTGTTCATTTTGGGCCTCTTTCCAAGCCACTGCAGGCTCTTTGCTCCGTGGCTTTAGGGGTATAACATTGATACCGTAGCGCCTAGCAAAACGTAATGCGCTATTCAAATAGCATCCCCCCGGAGTTCATGTTCCATCTCGCTGTGAATTTGCTCCAACTCAGCGAAAAGAGTTTTATACTTCCTTCTGTAAGCAAATCGCATCAGAATTTCGCAGACCCGATGAATGAACATTAATTCACTTGTTTTGCTGAAGTTAGAGTTTTCTCTTCTTATGGCTCTACTTCCCTCTCCTTTTTCCAAGAGTTATCCCTCCTTTAGCGTCGGATCGGCGAGTAATATGAGCTCAAGCTGCTCGGCCGAAAACTTGCCAGCTTCGATCATCTTTTTGATGATCTCACGATTTTCTTGGACAAACGCCCTGAAGCCCGTCATCCCTTCACTTCACCCCCTTGATAAGCCTCTAAGGGTCGGATTAACAACCCTTCTTTCGTCTTTTCGCAAATCACGAGGTCGCCTACCTCAAACGGGGCAAAAGCAGGGAGTGTTATTGCCTTACTTTTGCCCTTGGCGAGTGTTATTACCTTTCGGACCGGGTTTTCCGCACCCATTTTCTTATCACCTCGTTAACTATCGTTTTGTTATATACAGAAATAGTTGATAACGATACTAAACTCATTGTATACGTTAACTAACGAAACCCCGGAGGTTCGTTATATATGCCCAAAAAAATCGAAAACCCAATGGCTGAAGGAATCCCGAGCAAAATATGGTTCCTCTGCTATGCAACTCCTGGTATCACAACCACCCGCCTAGCTGCCGAAATATACGGAGAGGATAAAAAACACTTCTCGGGCAGGATAATAGAGTGGCTTAAGTTTTTGATTAAGAAAGGCTACGTGGAAGATTTAGGGTCCAGAAAAGGTTATAAAGGACTTGTAAACCACTTGGTTGAAGAAATAGACAAAGAACTCTCTAAAGTTGGAAAAAAATTAACACCAAGCGAGAAGAACCGACTCTTAAAGTTTCTCGACGGACCTCTTCGTGAAATTATAGACCCGCAAGAAGCAAGGGAGTATCCATCTCCTCTCAGATACATTTACGATCTCATAGGTATAGGAGCCTTGGAGGTAACACTCTATCGCGAACTTTACAAAATTGTGTATGGGTTACATGGGAAAAGATTGAAAAAGGGTACTACTATCGATGACCTGAACAAAGCAGGGTTCTTTGATAATGTCTTACCCGGAGCAAAGCCTTATATTGAAGGCTTGGGTTACCAACTCTGTGAAAAACTAAAATACCTCCTACCAAAAACCCTGAGAAGGGTTATAGCAGAAATAACGATAATCTATGCTTGCGCAAATGAAGAGTATGGGAAAGCCTCAATGGCCGTTGCTGGACATTGCTTAAAACGTAAGATGGATTCCATTTTAGAAACATATTCCCTTAATTTTCCCCTGAAAATATATAAATTGAGAGAAGAAATGTTAAATAAAATCGAATAATTTACCAGCAACTTACAACAGCTCAACAAACTCCTCCACGGTCAGCCCGGCATCCCTAATAAGCTTTCTCAGCAAACCGGGTTTCAGCTCTTTGTGGAGAGGGATGGAAAGCGTAACCCTTGAGCCTTCCTTTCTCATGACCAAGTGGCTCCCGACCTGTCTGTGTGGATACCACCCGGCCTTAGAGAAGGCTTTAGCGGCTTCCTTTCCGGAGATGACCGGCAGCTTTGGCATCAGACCACAACTTCGACAACCTTAGAATGCGGTTTAGAAGCAGCTTCTTTCACAACGTCTTCTGCTAGGGACTCGAGGCATGCCTGAATCGCTTCTTTAATATTCTCCAAGGCCTCCTCTATGGTATCACCCTGCGAGTGACACCCTGGCAGGGCAGGGCAACTAACCACGTAACCCCCGACTTCTTTATCCTCCTCGATGACAACCTTGAACTTCATACCCACTAACCACAATTTTAACAATTTCACATTAAATGGAGAAGCGGTCCGTTACTGTTTATTCCCTTTCAGCTCAGCAATAATCTCCTTATACACCATCTCCTTAATCTCCTGCACAAGCTTCTCCTTGGCTGCCACCTCACCCATGATAAGCTCCTGCTTTATGGCACTCTGCAGGTCCAGCACAGCCCCGCACCTTACGCAGAAGTGGGCACTTGTGGGATTGATCTGTTTGCACCTTGGGCACTTCTTTGGCTTTGGCTTCTCCTCCTCTTCCTCTTTCTTCAGCCCATGAAGCTTTAATATAGCGTCGTCCACATCTCGCCCCGAGAGGTGCACATAGACCGCTGCCATGTCCGAGCTCTGAGTCCAGCCAAAGTATTCTTTCATCTGAGCCTCCGTTAAATGCTTAGCCAAGTAGGTAGCCCTGGAATGCCTGAAGATGTGCGGGTGGATTCGCTTCTTTATTCCGCCTTTCCTGGCAGCGGTGAGAATCTGCTTTCGTATCCCGTAGTAGTTCATGGCTTCGGTCTTACCGTTCCATATCTTCACCCACAGCGGCGCCTCGGGATTATCCTTTAGCGGGTGCTGTTCTAACCAGTCCATGAGGTGGGGCACAGCCCAGATTACCCTAACCCTCCGGTATCCTGTTTTGCCATGCACAACCAGGACAGCGCCGTAATCGTCGAAGATCACATTTTTAATCCTAAGGCTCCCCGCTTCTCCCACTCTCAGCCCCGCGTCCCAGAGCACGGCAATTAATGCCTTATCCCTGGTGTGAGGCGTCGCGTCTATCATCGCCTTAACTTCGTCCTCGCTTAAGAGGTCCTCGGGTAGCTTCTTGCTGTTGCTCTTTACCGTGGTCCTTATCCACTCTGTAAGTTCTGGATCCTTTCCTTTTGGCAGCTTATAGAGCCAGCGGTAGAAGCGCTTTATTGCCACCTTATAGTTTTGCTTGGTCCACTCCTGGAGCTCGCTCTTCTCTATCTGAGCAACCACCCGCCTTATATCGTCCTCCTCCGCCTTATCGAAGTCCTTGCCCAGCCACTCGGCAATTCTCTTTAGAAGCCTCACGTATTTGATAACCCTTAGCTCTGATAATCCTTCAGCAAGCAGGTCATCGTGGAACTTCAGAATAAGCTCTTTATTTCTCTTGCCTATCTCAGCCCCCTCTAAATCCCTCACCGCCGCCTCCAGGTTCATGTTTGTGTAGAGCTTAGTCATGCTGATATCTTTTTTATTACTCCCATAAATAATTTTCGGTAGGCTTTGAACCATAAGTTCACTGCCCGCCCGAGGCTTCTAATTTTATGGTTCAAACCTCAAAGTTAAAACATTACTACTTCTAAAAAGCTTAATATCATTACCTACAAATGAAATACATGGACATAAAAAGGAGGGCACTGATTTCTCTTGCCGCTCTGCTGGGTTCGGCACTGGCCTACAAGTATCTGTACCCTCTGCGCTACTTCTTCCTCGCGCCTCGGGAGGTCGAAAAGGTGGTGAGTGCGAGAACAAAGCAAAATGTTTTCATGCATAGCAACAGGTCGCTTGTCTCAGTTGTGGAGGTGGGAGACCTCAAGGAGGCGGTTGAGAATGCTGTAAAACTAATCGGCGGCTTCGAGAAGCTCAGGCTTAAAGGGAAGGAGGTGCTTGTAAAGCCAAATGTAAACAGCGACGACCCCCATCCGGCAACCACAAATCCTGAGGTGGTGCGCGCCACTGTCGAGCTTCTGTATGAGGCGGGTGCTCGCAGAGTTGTTGTGGGAGACATGAGCGGTATATACTGGCTGCCAACTAGGCAGAGCATGGAGAAGATAGGCATAGCTAAGGCTGCTCTAGAAGCTGGTGCAGAGCTTGCCTTCTTCGAGGAGGAAGAGTGGGTGGCTTTGGCACCACCGCAGGCTAACTACCTAAAGAGCTTTTCAATCCCACGCCGGGTGTACGAGGCTGAGGTATTGATTTCGCTACCTGTGATTAAGACCCATAAGTACGCGACCTACTCCATGAGCCTGAAAAACTTCGTGGGCATAATCTCCAGCGTTGACAGGCGCAAACTGCACACCTCTCGCTACATGGAGGAGATGATCGCAGAGATCAACCTCGCTGTAGCACCCGATTTAATAATAATGGACGGAACGCGAAGTATGGTAGCAGGAGGGCCCACAAGCGGGAGTGTGAAGGAGACTAACGTAATTCTTGCCAGTGGGGATAGGGTGGCAATAGACGTGGCAGGTCTGAGCATAGTTAAGAGCTTCAATGAGTGGGAGCGGGTGGCTGAGATTGGGATATGGGAGCAGAGGCAGATAAAGCGCGCTGTTGAGCTCGGGTTAGGAGCAAATAGCTGTGAGGAGATCGAGGTTGTCAGCGCTGGCGATAGCCCAGCGTTTATGCGACTTGTGGAGTTTATTAAGAGAGCAATAACTGAGTAGTTTATTTTCAGGCTCCTTTGGAAAACATCGCAAAGATGGTTGCCCACTACTTGAGAGCATACGCACCAAAATTTTTATTATAAGCAGACCATATCTTATCCTCAGAGAATTGAATGTATCCCGCCCCAAAAGGGAGCCTGAAAATGAATAAGATACTCGGCTGCATCTTGATTGTTACCTCAGGCGTAGCAGCCTATGCCATAAGCAGCATATATCCTGCTCTAAACGCCCTGTTCATCGCCCTTATTTTCGGCATAGCCTTTGGGAGTATCCTTGAAAGCAAAGAGATGAAAGCCCTGGCAGAGAGGTCTCTCATGATAACCCTCCCTGTGGGCATAATATTATACGGAGTAAACATAAAGTTCCCTCTTCCGTGGGACTTTCCAGCACAGGTTATTCTCCTCACCTTCCTCTCTGCCACGCTGATGGGCACAGCCGTTTATCTATTTGCGAAGATACTTAGGGTGAGGGAGAAGCTTGCATTACTTTTAGCATGCGGCACTGCGATATGCGGCGTCTCTGCCATAGCTATACTCTCCCCAATAATCAAACCGAAAAAGGAGGAGTTCTCGGCCGCCATTATAATAATAACTGTTGTGGGGCTGACAGGGGCTCTGCTCTACCCCTTCCTAGGCTACATTTTGGGAATGAGCAGCAAGGTTTACGCGTTTATGAGCGGAGCCACACTGCACCAGACTGGTTTAGTGGTGATAGCTTCAAAGCCCTTTGGCAGCGAGGTTCTCCAGGACGGTCTTGCTGTGAAGGGAATACGCATAGCCATGATAGCTTTGGTGGCCCTCCTGGTCTCTTTCGTTTATGCAGAACACAGGTTCTACATCCCGTGGTATGTGGTTATCTTCCTGCTTGTGGCTTTTCTCACCAGCTTTGTTCTTCCACATTACATTGTCAATATGCTCAAACCCTTCTCCACAATAGCCTTTTCCATAACCCTCGCATCAATAGGATTCTCTGTGAATATAAGGGATATTCAGAATATACGTTTGAGCCCACTTATCGCAGCTTATTTGGGATGGTTCTGCGCCATATCTATATTTATTTTTATTATGGGGTGGGTACTATGAGGATGCCAATATTTTTTAAAATAGTCACCATCTCGCTCCTGTTTTCATTGATATCCCTCGGGCTCTTCACTGTCAGCTTTGCGACCCCTGGAGGGTTCACCCCGGCTTATTTCCTCTATATGGTGATAATAATCCTCGGAATTTCCCTCTTTGTTGCCGGAAGTATAACTGAGCCCCTGGAAAGGCTGAAGGTTGGCTTTGAGAGAATTATGAGTGGTGGCAACGCCCATGTGGAGATAAATACTGGAGACGAGTTTGAAGACCTCGCTCATGCGTTTAATCACATGGCTGGGGAGCTGACAAGGCAAAGGGAGATGCTGAAGAGGAGTGAGGAGAAGTACAGGCTTCTGATAGAGGACATCAACGACTGGGTGTTTGAGGTGGACGAAAACTGGGTTTACACCTATTCCAGCCCCAAGGTCAGGGAAATTCTGGGCTATGAGCCTGAGGAGGTGCTTGGCAAGACACCCCTTGACTTCATGCCCGAGGAAGAAAGAGTATTAGCTATTAAAAAAATTGAAGAAATCAGGAAAAAGCAAACCTCTTTCTCGGGGCAGGAAAATGTTTTCATGAAGAAAGATGGGAGCTTTGTCGTACTGGAGACCAGCGGCAGGCCATTTTTTGATGAAAATGGAAGTTTAAGGGGTTACAGAGCTGTTAGTAGAGATATAACCGCAAGAAAGCGGGCTGAGGAGAGATTAGCCTACCTCGCAGGAATTGCCGAGCATTCTATAGATGCGATAATCTCTCTGGACCTGGAGGGGAGGATAGTCTCCTGGAACAAGGGTGCGGAGATGATGTTTGGGTATAAAGAAGCAGAGGTAATAGGGAATCTAATGAATACCATTGTGCCAGAAGAACTCTGGGATTCCTGTGGGAAGAATTTTAAAAAGGCGATTATGGAGGGCTACGCCAGGGATATAGAGACTATAAGGCTCGCGAAGGATGGAAGGAGAGTGCTGGTGGACCAGACGCTTACCACAATTTACAATCCAAAGGGTGAGCTTATAGGCTTTGTTGCAATAATGCGAGATATAACCAAGCGAAAGAAGGCTGAGGTAGAGCTTAAGAGAGCGTACAGGGAGTTGGAAGAAAAGACAAAGGAGCTGCTGAAATCGCAGAAGGAGCTTAAATATTTTGCAAACATCGTTGAAAATTCCAACGATGCTATCTACTCTGTAAACCTGGACGGAATTATTACCAGCTGGAATAAAACTGCTGAGAAGATGTTTGGCTGGAGAAAAGATGAAGCTATAGGTATGCAGGCAGACAAACTACTGCCGGATGAAATTAAGAATGAGACGCCTTTCCTTATTCAGAAGGTAAAGCAGGGAGTGAAGTTCATATCCTACGAGACCAAAAGGGTGAGCAAGGATGGCGCTATAATAGATGTGGATGTGACCATCTCACCCATCCTCGACGAAAGTGGCAATCCAGCTGGATTTTCTGTGATAGCGAGGGACATATCTTCCAAGGTTAAAGCCGAAGAAGGGATGCTCAAGAGGATTTTGAAGTACGATGTTAGCAGGGGTAGGATTTACCTGATAGAGGAGCCTTTCCCGGAACTTGCCAAAGATGTGCTCCTTGACCTAGTAAAATGTGGTTATGCAGGCACAGTGATAACAAGGAGGCTCGCGGAGGAGATAGGTGTACGTGGCGTGGCGTATTTCTGGCTCTCTGAGAAGAGAGGAAAAGATACTCTCTCACCTGAGATTTCTGAGGTGGAGTCTACGATAATGAACCTGCCAAACTGGAACAACGCCGTGCTTTTAGAGCTGGACTACCTCATCCTTAAAAATGGATTTGATAGGGTGTTTGAATTCGTCCAGAGAATGAAAGAGGCATTTTATTTCCTGAAAAAGGGTGTGCTGCTTCTCTCATTAGACCCTGAGATTCTGACACAGAGGCAGGCAAAGCTTCTCAGGAAGGAATGTGGCACTATAAAGCCAAAGCAGCATGAACTCCCGCCTGAGGTTTTTGAGATTTTAAGGCATGTTTACATGGAGAACAGAGTGGGGAAGAAACCGTCTATTAAGGAGATTATGCAGAAGTTCAACATTGCGAGAAATACAGCCAAAAAACGCATACGGTACCTCGAAGGTAAGGAATTGGTGAATGTGGTCAGGGTGGGTAGGCTGAAGT
>Ga0209426_1001310_pt1 | contig 16000 bp, 14 predicted proteins | sample Deesub1362B_J571_FD_187697 | JGI IMG/M metagenome (GOLD analysis project Ga0209426, IMG submission 187697) | Deep oceanic, basalt-hosted subsurface ecosystem from Juan de Fuca Ridge flank, Pacific Ocean, CORK Borehole 1362B_J2.571 (SPAdes)... ...
TGTTGCTTTTGCTAGTTTTTCCATGTCGCTCTTTTTCACTCTTCTAACTGCTAGTATTCCCGTTTTAGCTAAGAAGTGCTGGGCAACATCATCAATGCCCTTCTGACAGAACAGAACGTTGGCGCCGGTTTCTTTGATTTTTTCAACCATTTCTTTAAGCATGCGCTGTTCTTCTTCGAGGAATGCTTTCATTTGGGTTGGATCAGTGATTCTTATTTCTGCATCGAATTCTGTTTTTTCGATTTCTAGTGGGGCATTTATTAGAGCGATTTTTGCATTTGTTACACGTTTTGGCATACCTGGGTGAACCACTTCTTTGTCGATAACGATTCCTGAGATTAGTTCTGTTTCGTATAGGCTTTTTCCTTGTTTCTTTAATATACCTATGAGGTCTATGTCAGCGATGATTTTTCCATTTCTTTCTTCTGCAACTTGTTTTACCGCATCTACCGCTATCCTAGCAAATAGTTCTCTTGCGCCAGAGACAGCCTTACTGTTTAAGGCTGTTTTTCCAATCTTTATGAGTACATCTTCGTTTTCAGGTGTTGTAGTTAATGCAATTTCATCAAGAACTTCACATGCCTTGTCTGCTGCTTTTTTATATCCTTCTACTATTATTGTTGGGTGTATGTTTTGGTCTAGTAGTTCTTCTGCTTTTTTGAGTAGTTCTCCTGCGACTACTACTGCTGTTGTGGTTCCATCACCAACCTCATCATCTTGTGCTTTTGCTACTTCGACCATCATTTTTGCAGCTGGGTGCTGCACCTCAATTTCTTTTAGTATTGTTGCTCCGTCGTTTGTGATGACTACATCGCCTAGACTGTCTACTAGCATTTTGTCCATTCCTCTTGGTCCTAGGGCTGTTCTTATTGCTTCTGCGATTACTCTTGCTGCCATTATGTTTGCTCTCATAGCATCTCTACCAACGGTCCTCTGAGTACCTTCTCTCAAAATTATAACTGGAATTCCAGCTGGTTGTCTAGCCATATCATTTCCTCCCTTATTTTTATTTTCAAATAACACCGCTAAATGGTGGTTATTAATTCTGCAAAAAAGCCTAATAGCACTTCTATATAAATATAACGTTTGAAGAAATTTCACATTATTCGCGAAATGAAAATATTTTTGGTCAAAAATATTGGATTAAAGCGAAAATAGAAGTAAGATTATGATTTCGGTGTGTTATATTATTCTACTTCTATTTTCTTTCCTTTTGGTTTTTCTTTCTCTTTTTTACGAGGTAATCGGATCTCTAACACTCCGTTTTTGTATGTTGCCTTTGCTTTATCTGGTATGACTTCAGTAGGTAACTCTAGGCGTTTGTAGTACTTGTCTCCTGCTTTTATTTCTAATTCGGTTTCTGTGGCATTGAGATCTATTTCTTCTTTTTCTACTCCTGGAACCTCAGCTACTATTATTATTTCCTTATCTCCTTCAATGACATCTACTAGAGGCTCTCTAGTTTCCCTTATTAGCGGTCCTCCCCTCGCTCTTCTCTCTGGAATGTTTCCGAATTCTCTAATGATTGGTTTTCCATCGGGGCCGATAGTCATTGACCAACCCCAAACTATTGGTCCCCTTACTTCGATGCCTGAGGGTGTTTTCATTTTTGGTGCTATTTTTTCAAACTCTTCAAATTCTTTGAACATCCTTTCTTCTATGTCTTCGAACATTTCTCTGATTTCTTCAAATATATCGTCAAACCATGTTCTTCTCCTTTTTTTCCTCCACTCACTCATGTTTCCCACCTCCGGAACGTTATTGAATGTTAACTAAAATTTCAACAAACATGTTACCAAACATTATGAGGTGTTTTGGAACTATTTAGTGAGCATTTTCAGTCGGCAAGAGCTTTACATCATTTCCTAAGGGATCAATGGGGGTAACCTCATCATTTCCATCTATTCTAACTTGACTGATTGCAAATAATGGCTTCTAAAATTGAAATTTGAATATGACTAAATATATTATTTTCTAGTGTTAAATAAAAACAGTGATCACTATAAATTTTATGTTACTTCTTCTTTTTCTACTCTAACTCCTTCCATTTGTTTTAGTTTTGCTAATCTTACAAGATATCCAGCTACTCTGTTTCTAACTTTTTTTGAGGTTATATTTGTGTATTTTTCAACTAATTTCTTATTTGCTTCAAAATCTGTGGCAACTTCATTTGGGAATTTTTCAAGTAGTTCTCTTGCTGTTCTCTTTATGATCGCGGGTCTAACTTTGCCCATTTTGTTTCCTCCTTTAATTACAGGAATACTGAATATAAAACACGGTATCTCTGATGTTAAGGAAATTAAGCGTTTCTACATTAACCTTACTATTTTTAAGCATTATGCTAATCAATCATAAAGTTCAAGTTTTAAGATAACTTTGTGGCTTCTCCGCTTCTATTCTTGACATGACTTCGAAATAAATATTAAAGTACTGACTCTCTCCGTGCATTGGTGATCGTGAGAAATGATTATTTTGAGTAATTTATTGTTTTCAATGTTTGAAGACCGTTTTAACTTTTAAGAAGATTTAAGGATTTATTCTTTCATTATATTTTCTAACATTTTTTCTGTATCCTTTGTTTTTAGTCTATATTTTATTTGAAAGTAGTGTGATACTTTGTTTAAATCTCGTCGAATTAGGAATTTTGCTTCTGGATAGCTTTTGGGAACTGATTGTGGGAAATCTATGTAATATGGAGTTTCGTCTTCGGTTATGATAATATTATACTCGTTGAAGTCACCGTGGATAACATCTCCCTCTTTTGCCATTTTTATGTAGTCTTCGATAACTGTTTCATACATCGTTATTGGATCTGTTAGTTTTACCCTTACTAGTTGTGGTGCGGGTATTCCTCCGTTTCTAGTTAGCATTTTCATTGCTATTGCGTGTCTATTAATTCCTAGTGGTTCTGGGACATTTATTCCTATCTTATGCAGTTTTTCTAATGCGTTCATTTCTACTTGTGCTTTTGCTCTCGGTATATCGATGCGGCTATCTTCTAGATTAAGTTCTTTGCCTCTAACTACTATGGACGCGTAAGCTAGTGATTTTCTTATGTTGCGGAATTCTTTTGCCCAATACCTGTGAAATTTTACTACTACCCATTCTCCTTTAGGACTTATGCACCCAACTATGATGGATTCTTTTCCTACACCAACTTCTGCACCTACTTTTTCTATTACATTGTGTTTTTTGAAGTCCCATAGAGCAAGTGTGTCAAAGCCCTTTTCGGTAAGCATGGCTGCAAAGGAATTGTAATGGCTAACATAGCGATATCTTGTAAGATTCATTTTTTCTAGTTCTTTTATTCTTCTTTTAACTTCGAATTCTTTGTATGGAAGTTTTTCTATGATTTTTTCTATTGGTACCCATTCAAAAGCTGTTCTTAATCCATCTATTACTCTTAAGATTGCTATATCTTTTTCATCAACAAACCTCGTCACTGAGATCAACTCAAATCTAAATTTTTAATTAAATGGTAATTTAGTTTAGAGGCAACTACTCTCATATACTATGTTGCTAATATTTTTCTTTTTTGGAATGTTAAATTATCTTTGTTTTTCGTGGGATTTGTTGGTAAAGTTAAAGGCTCATGAGTACGCTAATGACTATGAAAAGACTTGTTGTGGTTAAGAAGTCTGATGAGGATGTAATTATTGGTATGGTAAAGTTGTCAGGATTTAATCCACGTTTGAAGGTGATAATTGCTGATCCAAAGGATATGAAGATTATCGGGAGTACAAGGATTAGATTTGTTAGTAATGCGATTAGAATTGTTTGAAAAATTCCTATTAATGAGACGATGTAGATTAGTGTTCCTACTGTTGCAAAACTTGTAGCTACGATAAATCCAGCCAGCAATACTCCAAAAATGTGCATTCTGCTCTCGTAATTTCCTATATCTCTTAGGGATGGTTTTATGTTTCCAAGGCTTAGCCTTGTGGTTGTTGTGGAGGCAATAATTGATCCTTCATCTCCTATCATACTGAGAAGGCAGGGATAAATTGCAAGAATATGTGGATACCGTTCTATTTGATATCTTAGTTTGGAAAGTATTCCTCCGGTAAAATTGCTAACAATTAGTAAAATTATTATGATAATCATTCCTTCGGAAATAGTTTTTCTAAAATTTTTATCGGTTCGATATTTTAGAAAATATGTGGCAAGAACGGCGAAGAGAGGAATTAAAATATAGGAGAGCATTATGAAGATGTTCTTCCAGAAGATGATCATTGCTATAATTGATACGTAGATTGCGGATACAATTATGTCGTTTAAGGTTGATAATATTGGGTATACGATAATATCTGGGTCTATTCCCTTTTTATATGAGAGTATAGCAATTGAAGGAGCTAGGAAAAATATTGAAATGACTGTTGGAAGCATCATGGATAGTATTGCTATGGAAATTAAAAGTGGAAGTGATATACTGCCAATGGGTTCAAATATCAGGGAAATACCATATGTGAGAAATCCTACAATTATTGAATTTATGAAGCTCATGAGGAAAATGCTTGCACGAAGACTGTAAAAGTATTCTGTATTTTTTCTAATGTTAGGCATTATAAGACCTGAGTGAAGTCCTGTAGTTAATCTTCCTGAAAACATTCCACTTATGTTTCCGCGTACTGTAAGAAGAGGGGGGTATATTATTAGAATCCAAGGCATTTTGACAACATATGAGGATACTAGTGCGGCAATGAATCCTGCTGCTAAATCTAGTGTATCGAATGAAAGCGCAAGGAGTGTTTGTGAAAGAACACTGCCAAACATTGTTGTTCCGTGCTCCCCCTCGTTAGTCATTACATCTCACCTTTTGTAGTCTTAATATTTGAGGTTAGAACGACGAACTCTATAAGAAATTTAGGATTTATATTTTTTAGAAAGTATTGATGTTAGGATCATTTGTATAAATAAAGTCTTCTATTTATGTCATTCACGGGAAACATTAAAAATATGAAGCTGCAGCGGGTTTTAAGATTTAAAAAATCTTGATTTGAATTATATGTGAAAGTGTGATGTATTTTAGTTTTTGTTTAATGGAAAAGTTGATTTGAAGTTTGATATTTAATAGAGTATGGTGATGATATGTCTGAAATAGAGATTAATGGTTTAAAAGTTCAGATTTCTAAAATTGATAATTGGACTAATTTGTCGATAAGCAGTGGAAATGATGTTATTTATGTTGGAGAGATAAATAACATTGTTTTAAAGGATAAAGAAGAGTTATTATCTGTTATTAGAGATATAGCAAAAATAATTTTAGAAGGAAAATCCTTAAAGTTAAATCATCCGATTAGCTTAAACCAAGAACACTTTGAAAATGAACTAGTTAAAAAACTACTAGAACAGTAGGGAGGGAGAACCTTATGGTTACTGAGTTAAAGCTTAGAGTTGCGGAAGCTCCTGCAAGAGATGTTGGAAGAAGTATAGCTAGACTCGATCTTGAAAGTATGCGTAAAATTAACGTAACTACAGGAGACATTATTGAAATAATTGGTAAAAGAATGACAGCTGCCACTGTTTGGCCAGCTTACCCTCCAGATGAAGGCAAAGGACTTATTAGAATGGATGCTATTACTAGGAAAAATGCTGGTGTTGGAATAGGTGATTATGTTACTGTTAGACGTGCAAATGTTAAAAAGGCTAGTAGAGTAGTGTTGGCGCCAACTCAATATATTAGGTACATGCTTCCTGAAGATTATGTAAAGAATGCTCTTTTGGGACGCCCCATCTCTAGGGGGGATATCGTTCAAATACCCACTGTTTATGAAGCAATAACTTTGGTTGCAACATCTGTAAGCCCAGCGGGTATCGTTGTAATTGATAGGAAAACTGAAATTGTTATTAGACCTGAACCAGCGAAGGAAATCGAACTTGCAGTGCCGGAAGTGACTTATGATGACATTGGAGATTTGAAGGAAGAGTTGCAAAAAGTTAGAGAAATGATAGAACTGCCTCTTAGATATCCAGAGTTGTTTAGACATTTAGGCATAGATCCTCCGAAAGGTGTTCTTCTTTATGGTCCTCCTGGCACTGGTAAGACGTTGATTGCAAAGGCAGTTGCTAATGAAGCTGGCGCTCATTTCATAGCCATTAATGGACCTGAAATTATGAGTAAATTCTATGGTGAATCCGAGAGAAGACTTAGAGAAGCTTTTGAGGAAGCTGAGAAAAATGCTCCCAGTATAATATTCATTGATGAATTGGATGCTGTAGCGCCAAAACGTGAGGAAGTTTCTGGCGAAGTTGAACGTAGAGTTGTAGCTCAACTTCTTACACTAATGGATGGATTAAAGTCTAGGGGTCAAGTTATAGTTATTGGAGCTACTAATCGACCAGATGCTATAGACCCTGCACTTAGAAGACCTGGAAGATTTGACAGAGAAATAGAGATAGGTATACCTGATAGAGAGGGAAGAAAGGAAATTCTCCAAGTGCACACCAGGAATATGCCGCTAGCTGAAGACGTAGATTTAGATGAACTTGCGGATATTACATATGGATACGTAGGGGCGGATCTTGCAGCTCTCTGCAAGGAAGCTGCTATGAGAGCTTTGAGAAGAGTATTGCCTGAGTTAGATTTAGAAAAAGGCGAAATTCCTCCTGAAGTTTTTGAGAAACTTAAGGTCACTAGGGCAGACTTTATGGATGCTTTCAAATCTATTACACCTACAGCACTGCGAGAAGTTATGGTTCAAGTACCTAACGTACATTGGGACGATATTGGTGATTTAGATCAAGTGAAGCAGCAATTAAAGGAAATGGTTGAATGGCCTTTAAAACATCCAGAAATGTTCACAAGGATGGGTATAGAACCGCCGAAAGGGATCCTTCTCTTTGGGCCTCCTGGTTGTGGTAAGACATTACTTGCTAAAGCGGTTGCAACCGAAAGTGAAGCGAATTTTATTGCCGTACGTGGACCTGAAGTCTTAAGTAAATGGGTGGGAGAATCTGAGAAAGCTATTAGAAAGGTTTTTCAGAAGGCTAGGCAGGCAGCGCCTTGTATAATTTTCTTTGATGAAATAGATTCCATTGCTCCACGACGTGGCTTGTATGGCGGTGAATCAGGAGTTACAGAAAGGCTAGTTAATCAATTGCTTACTGAAATGGATGGAATAGAGAAATTGAAGAGCGTTGTTGTTATTGCCGCCACTAATAGACCAGATATCCTTGATCCAGCTTTGCTAAGACCTGGAAGATTCGATAGAGTCGTTTATGTTCCACCGCCTGATAAAAAAGGCAGACTAGAAATCTTTAAGGTGCATACCAGGAATATGCCACTCGCCGAGGATGTAGATTTGGAGAAGCTTGCAGAGATAACTGAAGGATACACTGGAGCTGATATAGAAGCGGTTTGCAGAGAAGCCGCTCTTAATGCACTTAGAGAAGATCCACATGCTAAAAAAGTACATATGAAACATTTTGAAAAGGCTTTAGAGATGGTGTCTCCAAGCGTGTCTAGCGAAGACGCGGAATTGTACAATCGTCTTGTTAAAGTTTTGAAGAAATCTAGAGCGAAGATCCCGAAGGACTTTGTTGATTCATTATACGCTTAACCTAATACCTCCTTTTTTATAAAATGGAAAGTAGGTTTAAAATGTTAGGAAAAGTATGTCCATTATTAGAAATCCAATGAAAAGTGAAAATACTAGTACCCAAAGGCGAGTTTTCCATCTTATAATTTTACTTCCATCTAGGGGAGGCATAGGTAACATATTGAATAGGCCTAAGATAACGTTTAGTTCAAAACCGATAACTAAAAAGACTTTGAAAACTCCTGTGATGGGGAGTAGAAGGTATGTAGCTAATAAAGCTATTGCGATGGCTAGGTTTGTTAGAGGGCCAGCTAGGGCTACTTTTCCCAATGTTTCGTAATCGTGGCTTCCACTTATTATTACTGCTCCCGGAGCTATAAGCTTAAATGGCGAAAATATGGAAATTAGGGTTATTATTGCCCCCCATTCTAGTAGACGAAATTCCGCCAAGAGTCCATAACGTTGAGCAGTAAATTTGTGTGCTAATTCGTGTGGTAAAAATATTAGAATAAATATTAGTGTGAAAGCGAGTGTTAAAAGGGGATATTTTGCAAGAATGTTTGGTGTTCTGAAAAAGTATGAGAGACCTACCAGAACTACAAGTAGTGTCCCTATGGTGAGATGTATTATTTCTGTTTTTGTAAATACGTGTCTTGGTTTCCTTGGTATTTCAAACTTGGGATGCCATGGTTCAAGTGTTCTTCGTGGCTTGACGGGTATTTCATAAACTTCCTCAGTTTCTATGTCTTCTGAAGGTTGTTCCTCAAATGTAAAATGTTTTGACAATTCACCTTTTTTGAACTCGGGACATTCATGGTTTTCGGGGAGTCTATGTTCTGAACAGAAAATTCCTCCACAATATTTGCATCTAAAGGGAAGATAAATTTCTTTTCCGCAATATTGACAATATGGCAATGTTGTTCCCCCATATGTGCACCATATTTTGAGACTTCTTACCTTGAATAAACTTTGTTATAATTTGGAAAAGTTTGAAAGTGCCCATTTTGCAACGTCTAATGCCCTTGTTATCCAGAGTTTTTTGTATCTTTTTGCGTAAACTATTAGATCGTCTAAAAGTCTTATTCTGCTGGGTCTTCCTATGCATTGAGGATGCATGGTTAATACTGTTAATACTCCCTCTTCGTAGGCTGCATCTATTTCGCTTATCCAAGTTTCATATACTTGTGCTGGTGTTTTGCGGTGAATTTCGAAAAGAGGCCAGTCGTCTAAAACCCATTCTACCGGTAGTTCAACAATTTTCTTATTTCCTTCTAATTCAATTACATAGGGCATATCGTCGTCCATGAAGCTGCTGTCATACATGAACTCGTATTTTCCTAGAAAGTTTAGAGTGTTCTTACTGAATTCCCAATATGGTGCTCTAAACCCTTTTGGTTTTGTTTTGCAGACTTTTTCTATCACTTCGATCATTTTTTGGAAAACTTTTTCTTCTTCTTGATAACTCAATTCGCTTAGGTTTTCGTGTAGATATCCGTGTGCTGCTATTTCATGTCCTCTTTTTATGATTTCTTTTATTAATTCGGGGTATTTTTCAGCTACCCAGCCGCATACGAAAAATGTTGCTTTTATTTGATGTTTATCTAAAAGGTTTAGTATTCTTGGAATTCCTCTTTTTGCCCCGTATATCCCTTTACTTAGTTTTACAGGTTTGTCCGGGTATTTTCTGTATTCTGCACTTTCTGCGTCAAAGTCAAATGTTAGTATTAGAGTTGCTATTTTTCCTTTAGGCCACAAGCATTTTACCTCCACACTGGGTAAACTTCATGTATTGCAGTATATTCTGAATAACTTATAAGTTGAGAGTTTGTATTTGAACTGAGATGGAGGATTGTAATGTGGAAGATGTTAAATCTTTTGTACGAAAAACTTCGTTTAGCGAGTATTTCTTCAGGCCAAACTATGAGCGGAATGTATTTAAGATAGTTCCTACTCTTTTAGAATTCTTGGGTTTAAGATATAAGAATAATTCTTCTTTAGCTGAGAGTTCTAAGTTTAAGAAACTTTTTGAGGAAAGTGGTTGCTTTGATGTGAGTAAGGTGATTTTGTTCATAGTGGATTCTCTCGGTTTTGAACAAATTAAACATTCTACTTTAATTTCAAGATTTTTGAACGAAGGGAAAGGTTTTCTTTTGTCATCTGTTTTTCCTACTATTACTTCAACCGTTTTGACATCTCTATATACGGGTTTGCCACCGGAGAAACATGGTATTTTGGGTCATAAGATACATGTTCGTGAAATAGGGAACATTGTCGATATGTTAGGAATGTCTACAATAGATTTCCGCGAACAAGATGCTCTCTGTAAAGTTGGTGTGGATGTTAAGGGATTTTTGTGGTCTGAAGGTATATTTGATTTAGTGGAAGGAGATTTTGTTCATATTTCTCTTAGAGATAAACATATAGCTTATAGTGGTCTTTCCCGGATGATTACTGAAGATAGAAGGGTTGCTGTTGGATACGGTAATCTTATAGATCTTTTTTCGTTAGCTAGAAGAGGTTTAAAAGAAAAGGAAGAAAAGAAGGTCTTTATGGATGTATACATTGGCTTACTGGACGATCTTTCACATAAATACGGGCCTAATAGTGAGGAATACATTTTAGGGCTTCATTTTTTAGAAAAATCCTTAGAACACTTTGTAAACAAGTTAGATAAGAGAATGAAAGAAGAGACAGTAATTTTAATATGTTCTGATCATGGCCAGGTTGAATTAAAAGAAGAAAATATAGTTAAGTTTAGTGAAGAAGATATAGCTTCGGTTAAGCAATGGTTAAGAATAAAACCAGGAAAAAGTGGTAGAGTACTTCACTTTTACCCAATTAAGGAACATATGGATGACTTAAAAGTGTGGTTGGAAGAAAAAATAGGCGATAAAGGGGTTGTTTTAGAGTTTAAAGATGTTGCCAAAGAATTATTCCCTGAAATTAGTGATTTTGGTAAGGTAAAAGAAAGAATTGGCGACCTACTGGTAGTTTATGGTAAAGGAGCAGAATCCTTTGTTGAGAGAGAAAAGGAAGAAAAAGTTTTAGAAATAGAATTTAGAGGGAGTCATGGCTCGCTTCTCTTAAATGAACTTGTGGTTCCTGTAGTTTTTACAAGATTAGATACGTTTTAAAATTTAAAGGTGTTAGTTTATTCAGAAAATTTTTCTGATATTTTCCTTGCAAATTCTCTTAGAACCCTTATGGAAAGACCTAAGCTTGTCACTTCTCTTCCAGCTCCAATTAGTACGAAAGGCCCTGCATCTGAAAGAACCATGTAGCCATTTTCTCCTCTCACAATAACTTCAAATAGAGAGCCAAATCCCATTTTCTTTGCTGCTTTGTTGCTTGTTTGTAATATGGTTGCAGCCATTGCTGATAAGAGATCTGGGTCTACATCACTTTTTGACCAAAATGCTTGTCTTGCCCCCTCCTTCGTTACTACCGCGAGTGCTTCAAATTCAGCATATTCTGGAATTTTACTAATTATTTGTTTAAGTTCTTCCTCATTAGTCAAAATTATTCCTCCTTTTCAAGTTTTTTAATCAGAGAAGAGTAACTTTCTAATCCTTTTTTAATTTCCTTTTTAATTTCTTCAATGGTTGCTCTAGTTTTTTTCAGAAGTTCAATAGCTAAAACTTGATCATCTTTAATTATTACTCGTGGAATATATCCTTCAGCCAAATATGGTCCTTCCGGAAGTGAATCAAGTAGTTCAATGCTTAACTTGACTTTTTCTTTACCAAAAAGTTTTGTTCTTACCTCTGCTATAGCATATACTCTTGTTCCTATGATTAAAAGTTCTCTTGCATACTCTGGTGGTGTGTCAAGTTTTTCAAGCACATGTAAAATGTCTTTAAATTCAACTTTCTCTACAACTGGAACGGTAGGTTTAACTTCAGGTACTTTTTCGACTTTTACTGGTTTCGGTGGAGGTGGTGGAGCAGAGATTTCTGGCTTTTCTATTTTTGGAGGTTTTGATATTACGGGTTTTCTAGTGGGTTTTGGTGGAGGGGTAGGTTTAGGTGGTGGGAGTTCGGGTACTTTTGGCTTTTCTATTTTTTCTTTGGGTGCAGGCGGAGCGGCTTTTAATGGGATTTTTAGACTTTCTATTATTTCGCGAAAGTCTTTAGGTTCTTCTCCTTCATCTACACTTATTACTTTGTATAGTGGGCCTAGTTCGCCTCTAAGTTTCCATGCTGACCTTGCGCTGATGAATTTTTTTCTTACGGATGCTTCTGTTCCTTTCCAAATGAAGATGTTCTTTTTTTTATCCTCAACGAAAACAAATACTTCGTCACTTCGTAATTCAACACTTTTGAGAGGTATACTTATGAGTTCTCCATCTTCGCTTATTTTATAGACTTGCATTTTGATAATCTCACCTGTTAGTGAATTTGAGTGTGATTGATTATTTTAGAATTAGTAAAATTATGTATTTAAAGGATTTGAAATAAGTGTTATTTTTTTTCTGTTTGTAGTTTAATTGCTTCAACAATATATTTTCCGTGTTATTTTTGTTTTGAGGTGAATTTTTTGTTATTTAGAAAAATTAAGATGTTAAATGATTATGCGAACGAAAATGTGTGTTTTATGTTATTTATTAATACCTGATAAGAAAAATAGTTAAGTTAAATTTTGACCAAATTCCTCTTTTTCGGCTTCTAGTAATGTTTTTAAAAGAATGTCTTGGTATTCCCCGGAAACTGTTTTTCTCCTTATAATTATGGGCAATATACCGGATTTGAGTTCTATTTCTGCTATTTTAATTGGATCTGAAATATTTCCGGGGATTTCTATTAGAACTGGTGCCCCCATGGATATTTGAAGTGCTCGTGCACCTATTATTCTAGCTTTTTCAAATCTTGTAAGTCTTTTAGGTCCGATACGGATTTCAGACGGTGATCTTGCAATCTTACTAAAACTACTTATAGAATTACTTAACTTCGCCACCCCCACTTGGCGGGGAGAAACTAGGTTATTAGTAGGGCTACATTTCGATTGATAGGTTATAAAAACTAATCGGTTAGGAGGAGTGGTTTGATCAAAGTGTAAAATAAAATTGAATTTAATGTAGGTAAGGTTTCAAGTTATGTTATGTGTGGATAAAATGGGCTGTTTAGAATTCGGTGCTGCTTTCTTCTTCTTTTTCTTCCTCTTTGCCTTTTCCTTTCTCTTTTTCTAGCTCTGATGCGGCGATGACATCATCGATTCTTAGGATCATTTGAGCTGCTTCACTTGCTGATTTAATGGCTTGCTTCTTTACACTTGCTGGTTCCCATATGTCAAGGTTACGCATATCGTCTACTTTGCCGCTCACAAGATTTATACCTGCCCACCATTCGCCTTTTTCGTGTCTAGCTCTTAGTTCCACTAGGATGTCGATTGGGTCAAGACCTCCATTTTCTGCTAGTGTTCTTGGAATAACTTCAAGTGCTTCTGCGAAAGCTTTTACTGCAAGTTGTTCTCTTCCACCTAGTGTTTCTGCGTATTCTTTTAGTCTTCGTGCTATTTCTATTTCTGGTGCTCCTCCGCCAGGTACGACTTTTGGTTCTTCTATGATGTTTCTGACTACGCAGAGTGCGTCGTGTAATGCTCTTTCTGCTTCATCTACAATGTGTTCTGTTCCGCCGCGTATTAGTATGCTAACTGCTTTGGGGTTCTTGCATCCTTCGACGAATACCATTTTGTCATCGGCTACTTTTCTTTCCTCTACGATTTCTGCTTCTCCTAGGTGTTCTGGTGTTAGGTCGTCGATGCTTGTGACTATTTTTCCTCCTGTTGCTTTTGCTAGTTTTTCCATGTCGCTCTTTTTCACTCTTCTAACTGCTAGTATTCCCGTTTTAGCTAAGAAGTGCTGGGCAACATCATCAATGCCTTTTTGGCATAGGACTACGTTGGCGCCGGTTTCTTTGATTTTTTCAACCATTTCTTTAAGCATGCGCTGTTCTTCATCGAGGAATGCTTTCATTTGCTCTGGACTGTTGATGTGGATCTTAGCGTCGAATTCTGTTTTTTCGATTTCTAGTGGAGCGTCTATTAGTGCGATTTTTGCATTTGTTACACGTTTTGGCATACCTGGGTGAACAACTTCTTTGTCGAGAACTATTCCGTTGATTAGTTTGGTGTCTTCTAGGCTTCCTCCCTGTTTCTTTTCTACTTTAATATCGTCGATGTCTGCTTTCCACTTGCCATCGATTTGTTCTGCAACACTTTTAACTGCTTTCACTACTAGATCTGAAAGGTAGTCTCTTGATCCTGCGACAACTTTGCTGTGCATAGCGGTCATTGCTGCCTTTTTTAGCATGTCCTCATCGTCTATGCTTGTTTCTTGGGATATTTCGTCAATTATCTTTAGGGCTTGTTCGGCGGCTTTGCGGTATCCTTCTACTATTATTGTTGGGTGTATGTTTTGGTCTAGTAGTTCTTCTGCTTTTTTGAGTAGTTCTCCTGCGATCACTACTGCTGTTGTGGTTCCATCACCAACCTCATCATCTTGTGCTTTTGCTACTTCGACCATCATTTTTGCAGCTGGATGTTGTACATCAATTTCTTTTAGTATTGTTGCTCCGTCGTTTGTTATTGTAACGTCTCCAAAGCTGTCTACTAGCATTTTATCCATTCCTTTCGGTCCTAGGGCTGTTCTTATTGCTTCTGCGATTACTCTTGCTGCCATTATGTTTGTTCTCATAGCATCTCTACCAACAGTTCTTTGAGTGCCTTCTTTCAGTATTAGAACCGGTTGACCGGATAGGTACGCCATTTTGCACCACCCTTCTTCCCGATTATCTTACAATTGCAGTCAAATAGCACTTCTATATAAATTTAACGCTATGTTAAAATGGCGACAGATACCTAAAATAAGGGAATAAAGGTAGTTTTCTTCCCTTTGACATGTTAGTTGGATAAATTGTTTTCAATACGCATTTGAAAGTAAGTGAACATTCCCTATTCTTACTCTTGTTAATCCTTCTTTTTTTGCTGCCTCTAGACATCTTTCAGCATGCTTTCTGCTCGTTGTTGGCAAATCTGTCATGTAATATTGTGGGTAAAATGCTAAGAGTGCATAAGGTATGTTGAGGTCTATATCTGCTATGAAGCTTGCAATTTGTCTTACTTCCTCTTCATCAATATAGCCTGGTATTAATAATGTGCTTGCTACTAGGAAGGGGGGATCTGGTCTTTTCTCTATGTATTTACCTAGTTTTTTGAAGTTTTCTAGGGTTTGTCGATTTGTTACTCCCGTTAAAGCAATGTTTAGCGGTTCTGACCACGCTTTAAGGTCGAATTTTATACATCCTCCTGATTCCAATGACAATTTTGCTGCTTGTTTTAATAAGTTCCAATTCATTGAACCGTTGCTTTCCCAACAGATTCTCATAATTCCATTCCATTCTTTAGCCTTTTCTATAGCTAACTTTGAGGTCATTAATGCGTGAGGCATCTGAGGTGAAGGATCCCCTCCAAAATAACATATGCATGAAACTCTACGGTGTACCTTACTTGCTAATTCTTCGGCAGTGATAAGCGGTTTTAAACGTGATGAAAGTTCTCTATACGTCCAATTCTGGCAAAACAAGCAATCAAAACTACACGACCCGTAAAAAACGGCTAAATTTGAGTATCCGTGTTCTGGACCTGCTTTGTAAGCGTATTTTGGATATCCTGTGCCTACACATCCTGGACAGACGAAATAAGCTACACAATTTGTGGGCAATGGGTCATAATACCAGTCTAATAATCCTTTTTGGGGTGTTCCTGCTAATCTTATTAGTTTTCCATCTTTATTTATCACTAAGCCGCAGTATCCTTTTCCACCTTCGGGTATTCTGCAATCGTTTACACATAGACCGCATTTCTTTCCGTTTTTATCTTTTGGTGGTTGTGGAGGTAAATTAAATCTTTTTCTACTTTCCTCGTGAGTTTTCAATGCATAAGGTAAGGCGTCCTCAGGTTTTTCCCTAATACAATTGCCGCATACGCCGATACTCTCAGAAATTAAAACACTCTTTTTCCCACATATTTTACATACTACTTCTTTCATTTTTGGATAATGTAAAAATTTAAAGATCAAAACCAAAGTCCTCCGGGGCGAATACCCCTTATACTAGTTTTTTAGCCATTAGATAGGCGTCTTCTCCATCACTATAGTAGCTTTTTAGTACTTTTATTTTTTCATAACCTAGTTTTTCATACAATTTTATTGCTGGTATGTTTGATACTCTAACTTCGAGTATCACCTCTTTTGCACCATATTCTTTTAGGGCATTTTCAGCGTTTAATAACAGGTTTTTTCCTATTCCTTGTCTTCTATATTCAGGTAAAACTGCTATTGAAACTACATGTCCCTTTTTTATCAATCTAAATCCGAAACTTGTTCTTCCGTATTCTACTCTACACATTATGTAGCCAACTACTTTTCCATCTTTTTCAGCTACTAAAAATGCTTTAGAGTAGTTTGA
>Ga0209426_1001311_pt1 | contig 15990 bp, 19 predicted proteins | sample Deesub1362B_J571_FD_187697 | JGI IMG/M metagenome (GOLD analysis project Ga0209426, IMG submission 187697) | Deep oceanic, basalt-hosted subsurface ecosystem from Juan de Fuca Ridge flank, Pacific Ocean, CORK Borehole 1362B_J2.571 (SPAdes)... ...
TTATTGAGAGATTGAGAAGGAGAAGACTTTAGCCTGAAGCACATTCAGGGAGTTAATTGTTTCCGGATTTAGGTAGTCTCAATTGAGTTTTGTTGAGATAAGTGAGGGTTATGATGGGGAGACCCTATATAATAAGATATGACAACATAGACACCTAATAAACTCATTAAAGACACAGTATCCCACTGCAGGAAGTCTCTGTCTCCATCTTTACCTTCATCTTTGAAAATCGGTATTATAGTAACCCTTTTTCCTGAAAAAGCAAGAGAATCGTAAACTCTAGCATAAGGATATGACCTCGTCCTTTTTGGGGAAACCCACCAGCTAACAACAATTTTGTTCTCCTCATTGATTTTTAAAATAAAGGTGGCACTTGTTGACAGAGCTTTTTCAATTTCAGTAATGTCAAAAACATTAAGTTTGCTGCATAAGAAGGGCGTATATTTTAATCCTGTTATTTCAGCGTAAATATCCATATTATCTCCTTTTACCAGCACTTTTTACCTTTTCTTGTAATTGTGTCCTCAAATGCTTTACATCGTCTCTAATTTTAACCTCAAAAGAGTCTTTACCAAATAGAGTGTATTGATTCATCTTTAGCTTCTCTTTTACAATCGGTAACAACTCCAAATCAATTTCATATCCAACGCACCTCCTACCCAGATCACGAGCTACTTTTAAAGTAGTTCCAGACCCCATAAATGGGTCCAAAACAGTCTCACCTCGGTAGGAAAATAACTTTATCAGCCTATAAGGGATTTCTTCTGGAAAAGCCGCAATTCCTTTCTCTAGTCTGTTATTTATTGGTAAAACATTGGTTATATTCCAAACACTTAAGTACCACTTCTCTCTTTGGTATTTGTTAATATCTATCCTCGACTCTTCCTTAATTTCTGTGGGGATTTTTTTATAATCAAATTCACCATTTTGGAAAATTAATATCGATTCTTGTATATTGTCCGGGTAATAATACATTGGATACGGATGCTGAAGTAAAACTCCACTTCTTCTGCTTATACGAATGTATCCTTCTGGTTTTACCCAAACTATTCTTTCTCTGTATTTATATCCCTCTTCAATGAATATTTTTGTAATGTCTGCAACGACTGGGTATTTTTTACCTTTTATCAGAGTATCATCGACAACAAATGCTGCGATTCTTCCAGAATCAAGAACTCGTTTTAATTCCTTTGCCACATTTCTAATTAAGTCCAAAAATTGCTCATAACTCTCAAATAAATCAGGGTAATCGAAAGGAGCATTAAAATACGGTGGAGAAGTTACGACTAAGTGAACACTGTTGTCTTCTAATTCCTCCATATTCTGGCAGTCCCCAAATATGATTTTGTTTTCAGCTTTTGTTCTCATACACTATCTCCTTCAGATTTGCAATTAACAGAGCCTCTTTATTCCATACTATTCTTTGGATTTATTACAAAGCCAGTAGTTCATCTTATCACACTTGCCTTCAGCTTTAGAGAGAATCGTTGCTACTTTTAATAACTATTTCTAAAATTTTTCACGTCCAGCGACAAAAATAACTTTCTGTCAGGATTGTCTTGGATTTTCTCCCAAAATCTCAATTCTTGAGAACCCTGTTTTTATTTTATAACCTGTAAACAGGTTACTTCACGGCAAGATATTTTTTATAGTCTAAATAATACAGATGATTTTATGGAGAAGGATGCTCCGAAGGCAACAGGTGAAGAAGAAATCGAAGTTAGAATAGGCGGAATGACGTGTGCGATGTGTGCAAAGGCTATAGAGTCCGCCCTTAAAGACGTGGAAGGTGTTCATGAAGTAAATGTGAACCTTGCCACTGACAGCAGCAGATTAATTTTTGACCCGAAAAAAGCAAGTATTGAGAAGATAAAGCAGACAATAGAAGCAACAGGGTATAAATTTGAGGGTCTTGCTGAAGAAACCCTGACTGAGGACTCCGCAATAGAATACCTTATTCAGTTAAGGCGAAGATTGGTTGTTGCTTCCGCTGCAGGTATTATACTCATGATTCTCGCCTTTGGAGATTATGCTGGAATTCCTGTCAGGGATATACCCGACATGCCATTAATCATGTTCATCATATCAACTCCCGTTGTCTATTACTCGGGAAAAGAGATATTTCTGGCAGCTATTAACTCCTTAAAGCTCAGAATACTCAACATGGATGTAATGTATTCAATGGGCGTCGGCTCTGCATATCTTGCAAGTGTCGCCTCAACAACAGGATTGCTGCCCATGGAATACCTTTTTTATGAGACAGCAGTTATGTTGCTTGCATTCCTGTTACTCGGGAGAACTCTTGAAACAATAGCGAGAGGAAGAACTTCAGAAGCAATAAAGAAACTGATGGGACTGCAGGCTAAAAATGCGATTGTTGTGAGAAATGGAGAAGAGGTCAAGGTACCGATTGCGGATGTGGATGTCGGAGATATTTTAATTGTCAGACCCGGTGAGAAAATACCTGTTGACGGTGTGGTTGTTGAGGGAGAAAGCTATGTTGATGAGTCGATGGTTACAGGTGAACCGGTTCCAGTTTTAAAGACCGCAGGTAGCAATGTATTCGGAGCAACTGTAAATGAGAATGGAGTTCTGAAGATTAAGGCATTTAAGGTCGGGAAGGATACACTGTTATCCCAGATAATAAAACTCGTTAAAGAAGCTCAGGCAACAAAACCTCCAATCCAGAGAATTGCAGATACAATTGTATCATATTTCATTCCAGTGGTTCTTTCAATCGCAATTGCATCCTTTATTTACTGGCGTTTTATTGCCGGTCAACCCTATGTTTTTGCTTTTACAGCACTTGTTGCGGTTATTGTCATTGCCTGCCCGTGTGCCTTCGGTCTTGCGACACCCACTGCTTTAACTGTCGGGATGGGTAAAGGTGCAGAATTTGGCATTTTGATAAAAAAGAGTGAAGCTCTCGAAGAGGTTAGAAGAGTCAACACGATTATCTTTGACAAGACCGGTACGCTGACAAAGGGTAAGCCGGAGGTGACAGATGTAATCTCTTTTGACGAAAAAAATGTCCTAATGTATGCTGCCTCATCTGAGATGAGGTCGGAACATCCGATTGCCAGTGCAATTGTGAGAAAAGCAGAAGAAGAGGGGATTGATATACCGGAACCTCAAAAATTTGAGACAAAAGCCGGGATGGGTGTCATTACAACCGTAAATGGTGATGAAGTGCTGACTGGCAACAAGATTCTTCTGACTGAGAGTGGTATAATGATTGAGGAGAATGTAGAGCGTACTCTCGCCAGTCTTGAGAATAAAGGAAGAACTGCAATCCTTATTGCTGTGAATGGTAAGATTGCAGGAGTTTTAGGGATTGCAGATAAGCTGAAAGAAACTGCCAGAGATGCAGTTGATCAGCTGAAAGAGATGGATAAAAAGGTGATTATGATAACAGGTGATAACAGAAGAACGGCCGAAGCAATAGCGAGAGAACTCGGAATTGATGAGGTTATGGCTGAAATACTGCCACAGGATAAGGCAAAAGAGGTGAAAAAATTGCAGGATATTGGTGAGGTTGTAGCCTTCGTCGGTGATGGAATAAACGATGCTCCTGCACTGGCTCAGGCTGATGTAGGTATAGCAATCGGAAGCGGTACTGATGTGGCAATTGAGAGCGGCGAGATTGTCCTTGTGAGAGATGACCTTACAGACGTGGTGGCTGCAATTCAACTGAGTGAGAAGACCCTGAGCAAAATAAAGCAGAATCTTTTCTGGGCACTTGTATACAACAGCATCCTCATTCCCGCTGCTGCTGGACTGTTATATCCTCTACTCGGGGTACTGTTCCGCCCTGAATGGGCGGGAGCTGCAATGGCAATGAGTAGTGTTAGCGTTGTAACCAACTCGCTTCTCTTGAAAAGATACATACCGCCTGTGAAAAGAAGAGGAAATTGAATACAGAAAAAGCTATTCCAGAATCTCCACAACTTCAGCCTTTACCTTGCTCCTCCCACCTGTTGGTTCTGAGAGTGTTCTCCCGCAAACAAGACATTTCACAGTGGTTGAAGCATGGTCAAAGATAATCTGAGTGTTCTCGCAATCGGGACATTTTACCCTGACAAATTTACTCTTCTTAATTCCCATTTACTTCACTCCACAAGTTCAAATTTTTTAGCCCTCCAGGTCGGTCTGTGCTCGGCTTTCTTGCATTCAGTACATCTGTACCTGATATTCACTCTCTTCGTTGGTTTATCTCCACCGGGAACTTTGCTGAATTTACCGAGATTGCCAACCTTGCCTCTTCTGCTCTTCTGTCTGTTAATCCACCTCAGAGAGCTTGGCTTACCTTTACTAACTTTCTCAACTTCGTGAACTGTATGTTTATCACAGTATTTACAGTACGTCCTGATTTTTTTTGGATGCTTCATTACATCACCTTAGTTGTTCTCTATATTGCCCGTATCTATGACTTCCACAGTTCCGCTCTTAATCAGAATCTTTGCATTGAGCGAAGGAAGTGTAACTACATCCTCTCTTCTCAATTTATATGTTTTTCCGTTAACACCCTCGAACTCATCTGCATCATTCTTTACTTTAACAAGAACATAATCAGGCTCTGATTTTTCCACAACTTCTTTTTTAGCAATTTCAGAGCTAAAAGCCCGGTTCTTAAATGCTGTTATTGATTCGATAAGACTTCTGAACAGATTTTTCTCATCTTCTATAAGGTTCTCAAATCCTTCGAGACCGCTGTCAGTCTTACAAACTTCAGACCATGCTGCTCGCAGAATCTTACTCGTCCTTATCTCAAATATCCTTCTCTGAATTCTTCTCAATGTTCTGAGCTCATCGTCAACTCTGATTGCTTCCTGGTAATCCCCAATCTCTTTCTTTCTTTCTTCAAGCTCCCTCAATCTGAGATTTATTTTAGAGTAGAAATCCTCATCTATCTTCTGAATTTTATCCTTCTTACTTTTTTCAAGAATTAACAGAAGTTCATCAATGTCCATATTGAGCCATCCCCCTGCAAAGCATGAATATCCCCAGATATTCCGGCACTTTAATCCTGTCACCTGCACGTGGATACTTTTTCAGCACGTCAATCGCCCAGCTCAAATCTTCCTTCCTGACTCTCCTGACTCTGACTTTTACCTTTTCATCCCCAAATGCCCTGGCATCCCTCAATGGTTCAAATTCATCCAGATTGTTTATTGATACGGGTGATGCTCTCAACCCAGTCCTCCCGTGTAGCGAATCAGGGAGCCTTATCAATCTCTTAACATCTGCGGTAACGGGGGCATCAATATTAACTTTTACTTTTTCAACCGCCTTCGTGAAGAGATACTCAAAAAGTCTCCTTTTACTTTTACTTCCTGTGAGCCGGTTAAGTCTCCCTGAGTTCAGAATTATCTCAACATCTTCAACCTTGCCTCTGAAATTCAGCTTCTTTAATAGAGTGTTGAGATGATTTTTCTCAATGATATAGCCTGAGAGTTCTCTCATGCTTCTGTATATTCTTCTCCCCTGACTCGTCTCAGGAATTTTATCAAATTTCACATCATTTATCATCAAATAATCAATTATTTCTCTCCTTTCAGCCGAATCAAGCTTCCTGAAATCTTCATTGTGAACATGAAGGTGATATCCTCTCCCTCCCGAAAAGACAACCATGATTTCTTTTTCATCAATCCCGAAATCATCGGTGAGTATGTCCAGCAGCTTGAAAATCTCTTCCTTTGCAAGCTTCAAAGCACTCTGAATCGATTTGACCTTGACCGGAAGGTGGTCTGCGTCTATGTCAAATATCAAATCTGCCCCTTCCCAGCCCTTCTGTTCCATTTTCTCTGCCGACGGTTTATTATAGTAAGCTGATGAGAAGTATATGTTCGCTGGAATGCTGCTCAGGATGTGATTCTTTACCTCATGCTCGGAATTGAATGCTATGTGTCTGTGCATTGTAAATTGAGGAAGGACATCAAGAGGAACGAAAGCCCATTCTCTTTTCTTGAATTCAACGGGCATTATGAGAGAATTTTTTTCATAATATTCCTTAAATTTTCTTTTCAGAAATATTTTTGTCCGTTCCACAGAAGTGATTGAACAGCATGATATATTATTTTGCACTTCCAAAAGTTAACCTTAAAAATGCCATCAATTCTCACGAGAGTGATGAGAAAACAGAATGTATTGATTGATGCGATACCCGTCATGATTGGATATTTCTCGATTTCAGTGGCATTTGGAATACTTGCAAAGGACATCCTCAGGTCGAATGCTGTTTTGATGTCAATGCTTGTCTTCGCAGGGGCATCTCAATTCATCGCTCTGCAGCTTCTGATGAACAAAACCCCAGCATGGTTAATCGTTATCACGACATTTTTTGTGAATTTAAGGCATGTTCTCATGAGCAGTTATTTTTCACCCCTTTATAGAAGAGCTGGAAGGTTGAGAAAGCTCGTGGTGTCTTTTGGAATTACTGATGAGACATTTGCTGTCGCTTCAAAAAGATTTCAGAACTCTGATGTGCAACCCCTGTACCACATAAAGCTGAATTCCCTATGTTACGCATCATGGGTCACTGGGACAGCTGCGGGTCTTTTGTTTGGCTCAACGATACCCTCAGGTGTTGCAGAGGTGCTGCCATTCACACTTACAGCATTATTTGTAGCTATTCTTGTTATGAGCATTGAAAAAAGGCTTGACATCTATGTTGCATTGCTTGCGGGTGTATTTGCTACTCTGCTTACCCCTCTTCCCAAAGGGTGGAATATTCTGACTGCCGCTGTTATAGCATGTATTTTTGGAGGTGTTACTGAGAGATGGATGAAGTAGTTATCATGGATGAAGTAGTTATCATCATTGTCGGAATGGCTATTGTGACGTACATACCGAGAGCTTTACCCATGATTTACTCTTTTAAATCTGATTTGAAATTCCTGAAATTCGTTCCGGTTTCCCTTTTCGCCGCTTTGGTGTTTCCAGAGCTACTTCTGGACGATAATCTCAGTCTGACAGTTGATGGAGAAACCTTTGCAGGCTTAATCGCTCTTCTCGTTGCGTGGAAGAGCAGAAATATAATCCTGACAATGGTTGCGGGTGTTTTCGTGCTTTACCTAACAAAGGTTGTTTCCTGATTTGAAGTCAATAGAAAAGCAACATCAAAAACATAATCAATTAATAACGCAGGTATAAATGAATGAAAAAAGAACTTGCAATAATACTTGAATCTCTTGAAGGGTTTGATAGTCCTGATATAAATCTTGAGCAGTATGTTACGCCACCTTCTCTTGCAGCAGAAGTTGTTGTGAATGCAAAGCTCATGGATGATTTGAGTATTGTGGTTGACCTTGGTTGTGGAACAGGAATTCTCGCAATTGCTTCTTCTCTGCTTGGCGCAAGGGCAATTGGTTTTGATATTGACATTAAAGCCCTTAAAATAGCAAGAAAAAATGCAAAGAAAGTAGAAGCTGAGGTTGAATTTGTTGTGAGCAGGATTGAAGACATCAGTCTTAAAAAGAAGGTCACAGTGATAATGAATCCCCCTTTTGGCATTCAGAAAAAATATGCGGACAGAGCTTTTCTCAGAAAAGCAATGGAGATTTCAAATGTGATTTACACAATGCACTCTGCAGGAACTGAGAGGTACATTTCAGATGTATGTAGAGATAAAAAATTTGAGATTACACACTTATGGCGTTACAGCATACCTTTAAGGAGAAGCTATAAATTTCATGAAAAAGATTTTAAGTATATCCCCGTTGAAGTATTCAGACTGAGAAAGAAAGATTGATAAAATCACAGTCAAATTTGTTTAACCATAGAAGAAAAAGAGGAGATTAGATGAAACTTGTACTGCCCGGAGATAAAATAGGGTTTGTTGAAGAATTTGTAGCTGGAAAGGGTGCTTTTGAAGAAAGTGGTGAGATATTTGCATCAGTTCTTGGAAGAGTGGAAATAAGAGACAGGGTTGTGAATGTTGAGCCGTTTAAAAGTGTGCCTGAAATTAAAAAAGGTGATGTGGTCCTCGGAAGAGTTGTTGACATGCGTAATTCACTTGCGTTGATTGAATTAACAAGGAAAAAAGGTGTGGACAGAGGTTTAATGCACATCGGGATAGCTGCCCTTCATGTCTCGAATGTTCAGAATGGTTACTTAAAGGAGCTTGATACTGCAGTTAGATACATGGACATTATAAAGGCGAGAGTTATCGATGCAGAAAATCTTAAGTTATCCACAAAGGAATCTGAAATGGGAGTAATCAAATCAATATGCAGTTTTTGCCGAAACCAGATGGTCAGAAAGGGAAATGAACTTGTCTGTCCGGAGTGTGGAAACACAGAAAAGAGGAAACTGTCCACAGATTATGGAAAAGGTGACTGGTGAAGGTGGTAGATGTGGAGGTAAAGATTATTGAGATGGAGAAGAATTATGTGAGGTTGCATGTAAAGGGGGAAGATCATACTTTCCTGAATCTTCTTCAGCACAACCTGCTTGAGGATGAGGATGTAGAGATAGCAAAATACACGATTTCTCATCCGCTTGTAGGTGTACCCGAACTCTATGTGAGGACGAAGAAAAGCAATCCTATTGACGCAATTAAAAAGGCAAATGAGAAGATAATAAAGGAATGCGAAGAACTGATTGCTACAATTTAATTTTTATTTCCTTATCTGGTCCCCAAGATGAAAAAATGGCGTTTTGTTGGATTTGATGATGGATTCAGAAATTTCAAAGACAGGAAAGCTTATCTAATCGGATGTGTCACCGCAGGAACGACCGTTGAAAGTTTTCTTTTCTCCGAGATTGAAGTGGATGGTTTTGATACAACTCCAAAAATTGTCTCTCTTGTTCTTGGCTCAAAACATAGAGAGCAGTTAAAAACAATTTTCCTTTCTGGAATAACGTTCGCTGGCTTTAATATTGCAGATATTACTGAAATAAATGAGAGGACAGGGATACCGGTTATTGTGGTCATGAAGAAGATTCCCGATTTTTCGTCAATTTTCAGCGCTCTTGAGAACGTTACGGAAAGAAAGCGAAAAGAGGAGATAATCAGGAGGGCAGGGAAAATTAACATGATTGCAGGAATTTACGCTCAGATAGCAGGCTGCTCGGTTGAGAATGCTGAGAAGTATATACTGGCTTCGAGGGACAAGAGCAAAATACCTGAGTCCCTCAGAGTTGCCCATCTCGCTGCCTCTTCGTTGGTTTACGGTGAATCCCGAAAAAGCTGAAATCCTTCATCTCAGATTATTCCCACACCCTTAATCTTAATTTCTTTTTTCTGTTCATTGATGTTGATAATGTCTCCAAAAAAACTCTCGATAACATATGCATTGCTTTTCTGGTGGAGTGTGATTTTAGAGGTTGTATAGGCTGTTTTTCCCTCTGCGATTGCAGCAAAAGGCATGAGCTGGTCAGCAAGATATTCGTCAAAGCATGCATTGCTTTCAAGTTCAGCAAGAATGTTATCTGCTGCTTCCTTTCCGACTATTTCTGCTCTTTTACCCCTCTCCCCCAGTGAACTCCCACCTTTATAGCCACACCAGAGAGTTATACCGCTTCCTGTCGAGAATCCTTCTCCAGCTTCATTTTTTATATCCGGGTTATATCCCTTCGAAATCAGTATTTTTCTGGCAGAATTCGACTGTCTTTCAACAACATGTCTCGGCAGATTGAGGCAGTGACTCACACCACTCACATGCGCATCCTTTCTGCATTCATCAATAAACTGGAAACCCCTGAAGTCCGATGCCTCCACATCAACCTTAATCAGACCTCCTCCCTTTGGATAGTATCCTCTTGACATGAGCTCCGAATTAACACGACCTTTCATCTCCCTCAGCGCTCTTAAAAACACATTTTTAAAATAATCAAACGGTGGACTCCAGTTTACATCAGTTCCACCTCTGATCTCGAATGAATTACCATGAAGAAAGGATGGGAGCAGGATTGTCTGCAATATGAGAGTTACACTTCCCGCTGTACCTATATCTATTCTGAATTTTCCTTTTTTTAACTCTCCGGGTTTGAATTTAACCTCCGTCGAGCCAAAGCTCAGACCTTCAACCTCAGCATTTGATACAAATTTAGCTGCTTCGATTCCTTTGAGGTGCTGCATTGCCAGACCCGGCTTGGGTCTGTTTGCCCTTATCCTGCTTATTTTTATAGACTCACCCGTCAGACAGGAAAGTGCCACTGCAGTTCTGAGAATCTGCCCGCCACCTTCACCATAACTTCCATCGATTTCAATCATCAACAAGTATGAAATCCTATCCTTTAAATTTCATTTGGAACAAGTGAAATCTTTAAAGAGAAATAAAATAATAGGAGATATGGAATGTAAAAACTGCACACATTATATTAAAACTGAGGATGAGTACAATTGCCTCTGGTTCGACACGTCGATTTCAAAGGTTTATCCCGGCTGGGAGGAGAAGTTCAGAAGAGGTGAACTTAAGTTCAAGGACTGTGGCTTCGCTCTTATAGAGTAATTGTGTCTTTCAGCTTTCACCAATAATTTAAAGAATTGATAGTGTTAGCTGGAGTTTTATTTATATTATTTTTTAATGTAATTTATTTCGGATTTGATTTGCAATAGACCTCCTGATATTTTCTATTGTTTACTTAGATATTTAAATTAACAAGAAAATCCATACCCAAAAATTTTTAAATTTAGTTGCGTGGGCTATATCATCCATTGAAAAGCCCGTCGTAAATAAAATAAAAGGTGATTGTATTGGAAGAAGAATTTGAGCCAAAAATCGTTGCATTTCTCTGCAACTGGTGTTCATATATGGGTGCCAATATGGCAGGCGTGAGCAGACTGAAATATCCGGCAAATGTTAAGCCAATCAGAGTTATGTGTTCCGGAAGAATCGATCCCCTTTTCATACTTCATGCGTTTCACAGCGGCGCTGACGGCGTGCTTGTTTCAGGCTGCCACCCGGGTGATTGCCATTACATCACTGGAAATCTGTTCATGAGAAGAAGACTTGCAGTACTCCGCAAATTGCTTGAATTTGTTGGAATCGAGCAAGAAAGAGTTCAGGTTAGCTGGGTGTCGGCAGCAGAACCTCAGAAATTTACTGCAGTTGTCACAAAAATCGTTGAAGATGTGAGAAAGCTTGGGCCTCTCAAAAGGTTAAAAGCAGAAGATTTCACTGTCGGTAATAAAATAAAGGTGAGTCGAGAATGATTGATAACGAGCTAACAGAAAAACTGCGGAAGCTTGTTAAAGAGGCTATTCAAGAAGATAGAATCAGATACTTTATAGGATGGAATATAGAAGGGTTGGTTGCCTCCCCATACTATGTCGAAAATGAGGATGATGTGGAGAACCTCATGTGTCCTGAGACTGAGACCCCAAATTTAGTTGTTTTTCTCAATGATGAGCAGTTAAAAATTAAAGCTGCTGAAGAGCTCTTCAGAAGGGGTAGAGGTGAACAGCCAGACAGAAGACCCGTTGGAATTATTGTGAGGGGATGTGATGGCAGAAGTCTTGCCAAGCTCGTTCAGGAGAACATTGTTAAGAGAGAGGAGGTTTACGTTATCGGGTTGCCCTGTGAGGGTGTTATCAACCCATCCAAAATTTACAGTATTGCCGGAAGGAAAGACGTGAAGGTTGAGAAAGAAGGTGAGTTCTACTCAATTCATATTGACGGAAAGGAGATAACAAAATGCGAAAAAAAGGAGATTCTTGCAGATAAGTGTATTGAATGTAAATACTCAAACCCACCTGTTTATGATGTTATTCTCTTGGATGAGGTGGAGAGCCCGGTCAAAGCTCTTGGACTGGAAGAGTTCAGTAGAGTGAAGGAGTTTGAGCAGAAAGAAGTTCAGGAGAGAGGAGATTTCTGGGAAGAACAGTTCTCAAAATGCCTGAGGTGTTTTGCATGCAGAGAGGTCTGCCCCCTCTGTTACTGCGAGGAGTGTGTTGTAGACCCGACTAAACTCGCTCTCACGCCATTCACAAAGGCTGAAGAGAAGGCAAACAAACCGAGATGGATTTCAAGGGCAAATGAGACTTCTGAAAACGCTTTTTACCATCTCACCCGTGCAATCCATCTTGCAGGAAGATGCACAGGCTGTGGAGAGTGTGAGAGAGTTTGTCCGGTAAATATCCCACTTCTACTGTTAATGAAGAAGATTGAAAAAGATGTTGAAGAAATGTTTGAATATGTAGCAGGAATTTCTGAAGGATTCCTTTTCGGAAGCGCTGAAGAGAGTGACCCGAATGACTTCATACTTTAGGGGTGATAATTTGGCTGAAAACGTCTTTAGAGCAAACAGGGATTCCATCATAAAATGGTTAAAGAATTTGACTGAGGATTACGAAATCTGGGCGCCAGCCCGTGAAAGGTTTGAAATACTCGAAGAACCGGAAAAAATCTCACTTGAGTATGAGAACACGATTATACCTCCGAAAGAGATTGTTTTCCCACAGACAGAAAAGCTGATGGAGTTTAACATTTCAAACAATGAAGTCAGAGCTACACTACCCGAGAGTAGAAAGAAAGTAATTTTTGGTATCAGGCCCTGCGATGCAAGGGCAATCAGAATACTCGACATTGTTTTCAGGGGAGATTATGAAGACCCATACTACACTACAAGAAAGAACGGTACTGTTCTGGTTGTATTGACATGCAATGAATACTGCGAGGAAGGATTCTGTAACGCTACCGGCGGTAGTCCGGGAGACTCTGACAGCGCAGACATCCTCATGACAAAACTCGACGATGAGAGCTTTCAGATTGAATTTTTAACTGAGAAAGGCCGGGAACTGGGTTTTGATGATTTCGAAGCTGCAGAAAAAGTTGAACCAGAGTTGCCAGAGCCTGAATACACTAAAAATCTTGAAAATGCAGATGGATGGCTCTCATACAAATTTGTCAGTCCTGAATGGGATAAATTTGCCAGAAAATGTATTAGCTGTGGAATATGTACATTTCTATGCCCCACGTGCCATTGCTTTGACATTACAGACACAAAGAACAGGAGAATAAGAACATGGGACTCGTGCCAGTTCTCAGAATATACGGTGCACACATCAAGCCATAATCCGAGACCGGAGAAAGTCCATAGAGTGAGGAACAGAGTACTTCATAAGTTTCTGTATTTTAAGGAGAGAAATAACGAGCTGATGTGTGTCGGATGTGGAAGGTGCGTGAGGCTCTGCCCCGAAGGTATTGACATCAGAGAAATTGTGGAATCTATGGAGGATTGAAGATGAACTCAGATAAGAAGAATCCATACCTTCCAGCTCTTGCGAGGATTGTGAAAATAACTCCTGAGACTGAGGGTGAGAGGGCTATCAAAACTTTTAGAGCTGAGATTATTGATGAGAACGCTGATAGCTTCAATTTTCAGCCGGGTCAGACCATCATGGTCTCTGTTTTCGGGAAGGGAGAAAGTATGTTTGCAATTTCAACCTCTCCTACACGAAAGAACATCGAATTCAGTGTAATGAGGGTTGGAAGAGTAACCTTAAAGTTACATCAGCTTGAGGAGGGCTCAATAATTGGAATCAGGGGCCCCTATGGCAGAGGTTTTCCGGTTGAGGACTGGTACGGGAAGAATATTTTGTTGATTGCAGGCGGTATCGGTATGGCACCCCTCAGGTCAGTTCTTCATTACGTGATTGATGAGAGGGAGAAATTTAGAGATGTGACACTGATATATGGGGCAAGAACTTCAAAAGACCTCGTTTACAGGAATGAACTTGAAACCCTCCAAAGTGATGACATTAATGTCTGGTTATCTATTGATACTGAAGAAGAGGGTTGGTTCAAGGTGAACTGGGACAAACCCGAAGAGACAGTTTTTCCACCTGAAACAAGACATTTCACAGGATTTGTTCCGATGATTGTTCTTGCAGTGAAACCTGAACCAGAGAATACTGTTGCAATTGTCTGTGGACCGCCTGTAATGATCGGATTTACCGTTCAAAATCTTGAAAAACTGGGATTTGGGGATAAGCAGATTTATTCAACTCTCGAGAATAAAATGAAATGCGGAATCGGCAAGTGCGGGAGATGCAACATAGGTAGTGTTTATGTCTGCAAGGATGGACCAGTATTCAGATACGATGAGATAAGAAAGCTTCCGTCTGACTTTTAAGCGAATAAATGCAGTCACGTGTTCAGGATTGAGCTGATAGCAATTCACTCAGTCAGGTATCTTTTACACAAACGGTTTCGCAAACAGATTCCTCATGTGGTTTGAGATGTATCACAAATACCGAACCACTTGGTTTGTTATTTTCAACCCGAACACTTCCATCATATCTTTCAATTGTTTTCTTCACTATATACAATCCCAGACCAGAACCACCTGAATCTCCGTAACTGAAACCTTCTTCAAAAATGTCGTCCTTTATCTCATCCGGGATGCCCTTACCATTGTCAGCAATCCTTATTTCACAATAGTCATCCAATTTTTCAATTTTAATGTCAATTCTATCTGTTTTTCCGTGAAGTACCGCATTTCTGATTATGTTATCGATAACAGAGCTCAATGTCTCATCCGCAACTACAGTGCATTTACCCTTAATAGTATACTCAAGAGAATAATTGCTGATAATATCCTCAATAGTCTCTTTTGCATTAACAGGTTTTAAACTACCACCAGAAGTGATAAGAGATTCAAGCTCCCTCATCTTCTTTATCAGTTCAACACTCTTTCTCACAGATTTTAAAGCATTTTGCAAGAGTTTTTTATCCTCAATTTCATCATACATTTCTATTGAAGTGCTGACGATAGCCAAATCATTTAGTATGTCATGCCTCAGATTTTTATTCATCAATTTTAAGACTTCATTGAGTTGAACTAAAGCTTTTTCGACTTTTCTGCGCTCGCCTATTTCTTTCTGGAGTTTTTCATTTATTTGTTTTAATTCATGTGTCCGTTCTTCGACAAGTTCTTCAAGCTGATTCCGGTATTTTCTCAACTCCTCTTCTGTCTTTTTTCTTTCAGTAATATCGGTGGAAATTCCACATACTGCATAAGGAACGTTGTCTGCATGGAGTGGAAACTTAATTGAGATATAAGTATGTACTCCATCGTCGTGCGGTACAACTTCTTCAAATTCAATCGGACAATTCCTGTCCAGAACAATCAAATCATTCATTCTAAAGGCATTCGCCATCTCTTCAGGGAATAAATCATAATCTGTTTTTCCGACAATTTGATCCTTTGAGACGTTGAATAACTTTTCGAACTGGCGATTGACAAGAATATACCTGCCATCAACGTCCTTAACATATATCACTGCTGTAGTGTAGTCAAGAATATCCTGAAGGCGTTCTTCACTTTCCTTTAATGCTTTTTCAATCTTCTTACGTTCAGTAATGTCTCTCAGTATTCCTATTGCATTCCATTCTCCTCTCAATTTCACTGCGGAGACGGATAGCTCAACTGGAAACTCCGTTCCATCCTTTCGTATAGCTTCCAGTTCGAGAGTTGTATCCACACAATTGCCACATCCAGTTTCTCTGAATTTACTGAAACCAGTTCTGTACGCTTCATGATACCGCTCAGGCGCAAGAAATATGTGTCCCTCTCTGCCCAGAGCCTCCTCCTTTGAATACCCAAATATTCTCTCCGCTGCTTTATTCCAGTAGGAAATATTTCCTTTGCTGTTCAGAATTATAATTGCATCCTGTGCAGCTTCTGCCGTTTTTCTGAACTTTTCTTCACTCTCAAGCAACTCCTGATACACTCTGTAGTCAATTTCTGATACCATATCGGAACCATTAGGTTTAAAATCGATTATTGGTATTTTTCTTGATTTCATATTACCGATTCCAACCACGTTATCACTCCGTAATTATCTAAATAGAATGATCATCTGTAGTAGAATGACCATCTAATCATGAGTGTAATGAGATAAGGCTTAATAAGTATTAGAGTATTAGACAAAACATTTTTAACCAATAACTACAAAATGGCTACATGGGACGAAAACCTGAAAAAGAAGTTGTTAAGTGGTTAACTGCAGAAGAACTGAATGAAGAAATCCGAAAAAAGAAG
>Ga0209426_1001312_pt1 | contig 15978 bp, 14 predicted proteins | sample Deesub1362B_J571_FD_187697 | JGI IMG/M metagenome (GOLD analysis project Ga0209426, IMG submission 187697) | Deep oceanic, basalt-hosted subsurface ecosystem from Juan de Fuca Ridge flank, Pacific Ocean, CORK Borehole 1362B_J2.571 (SPAdes)... ...
CGTCGCCCGGCCTTCCCTCACCCCCGCGCCGTCCGGGGCGAGGGGGTTTACCTCTGGGATGCCGAGGGCCGCCGGTATATCGACGCCTCTGGCGGGGCCATCGTCGTCAACGTGGGCCACGGTGTGCGGGAGATCGCTCGCGCGATGGGCGAGCAAGCCGCACAGGTGGCCTACGTCCACGCCACCCTCTTCACCACCGAAGCGTTGGAGGCCTACAGCGAGGAACTGGCGCGACGGGTTCCCCTTGCCGACCCCCGTTTCTACTACCTGACCAGCGGTTCGGAGGGGATCGAGGCGGCGATCAAGTTCGCCCGGCAGGTCCAGGTGGCCCGCGGCGCGCCCTCCCGCTACCTGATCATCTCCCGCTGGGGCTCCTACCACGGGGCGACGCTGGGCGCGCTGGCGGTGACCGGCAAGCCGAAGATGCGCGCGCTCTACGCGCCGATGTTCCGCGACCAGCCCCACATCCCTCCGCCGTACTGCTACCGCTGCCCGTTCGGCGCGACCTACCCGGCCTGCGACCTGGCCTGCGCCCGCGCCCTGGAGACGGAGATCCTCCGCCACGGCCCCGATCAGGTGGCGGCGTTCCTCGCCGAGCCGGTCGGCGGGGCGACGATGGGAGCCGTGGTCCCTCCCGAGGGGTACTGGCCCCTGGTCCGGGAGATCTGCGACCGGTACGGCCTTCTCCTCATCGCCGACGAGGTGATGACCGGCTTCGGGCGGACCGGGCGGTGGTTCGGGATGGAGCACTTCGGGGTGGAGCCGGACGGGATGGTGATGGGGAAGGGGGCCACCGGGGGGTACTTCCCGCTCTCTATCCTCGCCGTCCGCGGGTCCGACGTGGAGGCGATCCAGCGGGCGCACGGGGAGTTCGTCCACGGCGGGACCTTCTCCCACCACGCCGTCGGCGCGGCGGCGGCCCTGGCGACGCTGCGGTACATAGAGGCCCACGACCTGGTGCGGGCTGCGGCGGAGAAGGGAGCCTACCTGGGGCGGCGGCTCCGCGAGGTGCTTTCCGACCTGCCCTGGGTGGGGGACATACGCGGGATTGGGATGATGTGGGCGGTCGAGTTCGTCGCCGATCGGCGGACGAAGGAGCCCTTCCCGCCCGGCCGCCACTTCGCGCAGGCCATCTGTGACCGGGCCTTCGAGCGTGGGGTGCTCCTCTACCCCGGTCACGGCGGTGTCGATGGGGTGCGAGGCGATCACCTGATGGTCGCCCCGCCGCTGGTCGTCACCGAGGCCCAGATCGACGAGATCGTCGAGGTTCTTCGCACTGCCGTCGTAGAGGTAGGAAGCGGTCACTAGAAAACCACAGAGACACGGAGGGCACAGAGTGTATCTCTCAAAGTCTGGAGATTCTCTGTGCTCTCTGTGCCTCTGTGGTTAAGACACTTTACAGAAGGCCCAGTTCGGCTAGTTTCTCCTGGGTGGGCACCCCGTTCTCGTCCCACCCGCGCAGTCGGTAGTACTCCGACAGCATCTTGTCCAGTTCCACCACGTGTCCCTCGGCCGCCCCCTCGGGCATCGGCTCCTGGAGCATCCGCGGCGGGAGGGTGTCGTCGGCGCGGCTGAAACCGGCGCGGACCAGGAACATCCGCTCCAGGTTGTAGATCCGCTCCCCGGCTTTCAGAAGCGTCTCCTCATCGTACCCGGCGCCGGTGGCGTACTCCATCATTCGGGAGATGCGCACCGGCTCCAGTTTGTAGGTGGATTCGAACAGGTGGCGGATGCTGAGGAAGACGCAGAGCCCCGCCGCGTCGACGATGGCGAAGATGTCCTCGAAGTACTTCACGTAGGCCGGTTTGTCGTCGATGGAGAGCGGGTCGAGCCGCTTGGGGACGCCGAAGACCTCCATGTAGGCGGTGTCCCCGGCCATATGGGACGCGCCGATGTTGGAGGTGGCGTACAGGAGCCCCATCCCTTTGGCCCCCCGGGGGTCGTAGCCGGGAAACTCCTGCTTCTTGGCGACGATCGCGTACTCGGGGTGTCCGTAGTGGGAGGCCAGCCGGTAACTCCCCTCGGCGATCAGATCGCCGAACCCGTCGCGCAGCCCGGCCCGGCGGACCATCTCGATCATCGCGTCGGCGTCGCCGAAGCGGAGCGGCATACCGACGTCGCTTTCGGGGAGGATGCCCCGCTCGAACAGTTCCATCGCGCAGGCGATGGTGACGCCGGTGGAGATGGTGTCCAGCCCCAACTGGTTGCACAGGTAGTTGGCGTAGGTGATGGCGGCCAGGTTGCCGATCCCGCATGCGCTGCCGAGGGAGGCGATGGTCTCGTACTCGGGTCCCTCACCTTCTCCCACGTAGGGCGGTTCGTCGATCTTGGTCAACCGTCCGCAGGCGATGGGGCAGCCGTAGCAGGCCTTGGGGCGGATGAGGTACTTCTCCCGCAGGACCCGGCCGGAGATGTCCTCTGCGTGGGCGAAGACCCCCGTCTGGAAGTTGCGGGTGGGGAGGATGCCGACCTCGTTGGTGACTGGAGGGACGTAGGCGGTGCCGTAGATCCGGAGGGCCGACCCTGCCTCCACGGCTTTCTTCACCTCCTCGGTCACCTCGCGGCAGAGTGCCTTCATCTGCTCGGGATGGGCCAGGGCCGGGGTCTGGGTCCCGCGCACGGCGACCGCCTTGAGGTTCTTGGAGCCCATCACCGCGCCCACGCCGGAACGGGCGGCGGCCCGGTGCTTGTCGTTCATGATGGCGGCGATGCGGGCCAGCCGCTCCCCCGCCGGTCCGATGCAGGCCACCCGTGCACGCGTGTCCGTCTCGGCGCGGACGATGTCGTCCGTCTCGAACACGTCCTTGCCCCAGAGGTGGTCCGCCGGACGCAGTTCCGCCTCCCCGTCGTGTACCCACAGATACACCGGACGCTCCGCCTTCCCCTCGAAGATGAACAGATCGAACCCGGTCCGTTTCATCTCCGTGGGGAAGAAGCCGCCGGAGTTGGAGCAGGAGAGGGCGTCGGTCAGCGGGGATTTGGTCACCACCATGTACCGGTTCCCGGTGGGGGCGGGGGTGGCTGTCAGCGGGCCGGTGCCGAAGATCAATTTGTTCTCCGGCGAGAGGGGACCGATCTTGGGGTCCACCTCATCGTACAGGTAGCGGATGGCCCACCCCCGGCCGCCGATGAAGTCCCTTGCCATCTGGGGGTTGACTTCCTCGATGGCGATCTCGCCAGAGGTGAGGTTGACCCGGAGGACCTTGCCGTTCCAGCCGTACATGCCGATTTACCTCCTGATGGAACCTGTGGGTGATCACCACAGAGGCACAGAGGTTTTTTCTCCGAATTTCAGGAGAAATCTCCGTGTCCTCCGTGTCTCTGTGGTTTTCTTACCGTTAACCGCCGGCGATGGCGGGGAAGAGACAAACCACGTCGTCTTCTTGCAGGATCTGTCCGGGCTGGGGGCCGCGGCCGTTGACCAGGATCACGCTGGCGTCACCTCCGGGGACGGGGAGGCTCGCCACCAGTTCTTCCACGGTTGTTCCCGGCTCGACCTCCACCGGATAGGTCGAACCTTCCGCGTCGGGCGGGAGGTACTTATGGTAGGTCGCCAGCAGTTTTACGTGCACCCGCATCGGGAGTTCCTGGAAGCGACGTGCAGGTTGGCACGACGGGTCGAACGGTCAGATCACCCGACCGCTCTCGATGATCCGCCTCAGGAACTGGCGGGTCCGTGGGTCCTGGGGGTCGGTGAAGATCTCATCGGGCGGCCCCTCTTCGACGACGATGCCGTCCTCCATGAAGATGACCCGGTCGGCCACCTCATGGGCGAAGCCCATCTCGTGGGAGACGATGATCATCGTCGTCCCCTCTTCGGCCAGTTCCCGCATCACGGCCAGCACCTCGCCGATCAGTTCGGGATCCAGCGCGGAGGTGGGCTCATCGAAGAGCATCACCTTGGGTTCCATCGCCAGGGCGCGGGCGATCGCCACCCGCTGCCGCTGCCCGCCGGAGAGGCGGATGGGGTGTTCGTCCCGTTTGTCCAACAGCCCGACCTTCTCCAGCAGTTCCTCCGCCTTGGCGATGGCCTGGTCTCGGGGGATGCCTTTCACCTGGATCGGAGCCTCGATCACGTTCTCCAGGACGGTCATATGTGGGAAGAGGTTGAACTCCTGGAAGACCATCCCGGTCTTCAGCCGCAGTTCCCGCGTCCGCCCCCGACATTCGGGCAGAATGTTTCCCTCGGCAGCTTCTACCACGACCCCGTCGATCTCGATGTGGCCGCTGGTCGGTTCCTCCAGGAGGTTGATACAGCGCAGCAGGGTGGACTTGCCCGACCCGCTGCGACCGATGATCACCACCACTTCGCTGGGTTGCACCTCGAGGGAGATCCCCCGGAGGACGTGGAGGAGACCGAACCACTTGTGCAGGTTTTCTACGCGGACGATCGGTTTATCGTTCATAGGCCCGCGCCATCCGTCGTTCGAGTCGGCTCTGCAGCCAGGAGGAGATGATGGTCAGAATCCAGTAGAGGGTGGCCGCTACGAGGAACATCTCGATGAACTTGCTGTCTTTCCGGGCGAACCGGTTGGCCCGGAAGGTGATCTCCCAGACCCCCATCACCGATACCAGAGCGGAGTCCTTCTGCATCGCGATGAACTGATTACCAATGGCGGGAATGATGACACGAATGGCCTGGGGAAGGATGATGCGTCGCAGCATCTGTGCCCGGGTCATCCCCAGCGCCGCCGCCGCTTCCCGTTGTCCGTGCCCTACGGACTGGAGGCCGGCTCGGAAGACCTCGGTCATATAGGCTCCGTAGTTGAGGCTCAACGCGAGGATGCCCGATTGAATCTCGCTCAGGGTGAAGAGTTCGCCTAAATCCCGGTATCCCATCCGGATCAGTTGCTGTCCGATCTGAGGCAGCCCCAGATAAATGAAGTAAATCTGGATCAACAGAGGGGTGCCTCGGATCACCGAGACGTAGAAGCCGGAGACGCCCTGAGCGATGGGGTTGCGGGAGAGGCGGCCCAGCGCGCCGAAGAGGGCCAGGACCGAGGCGACGGAGATGGAGGCGAGGGAGACGCCGATGGTGGTCAGGACCCCCTCCACCACGAACCCAAAGTGTTGAAAGATGTAGAAGGGGTCGAACCGGAGCTGGAGAAGGCCGAAGGTCAGCAGGGCGACCAGCACGATCCAGACGATGCCGACCTTGATCGTTTCGATGATGCGCTGGCGACGGGCGCGGCGGACAAGGGCCAGGCCAACTGCGAGGTCTGGATCGGAGGTGGGGACGGGCTCTTGGAGAGATCTCTCTTCTGTGGCCATCAACTCCTCCTGAAAGCAATGATTGAGCGGGGCGGGGCTGGTCGACCCCGCCCCGCGTCGGGACCCCACGTTATTGGTTGAACTGGCCCAGTGCGTCCAGGTCGAACTCGCCCGCGGCGGAGGTCAGGTCCAGGCCGTAGAACTGCTGGCTGAGTCGCTGGAGTGTCCCATCCTGGTGCATCTCGTTGATGATCTCGCTGACTCGCAGGATCAGCGGGATGGGGTCCTTGCCAGCCGCCTTGTCCACGGCCGCCGCCAGGTACTCGAAGAAGACGGGGTCGCCCAACTGCTTGATGGGCATGCCGTCGGCGATGGCACCCGCCCCCGTCGGCTGAGCGGTCAACACCGCGTCCAACCGCACCCCGTCACCCAGCGACAGATCCTCCAGGGCGAACAGGTCGGTGTCGTAGGGCTTGATGACCGGATCCTGGACCACGAACTCGATGGTCTCGCCGGGGATCTCCAGGGTGCCCTCCAGGTAGTACTCGTAGGTGGTCCCTACACCGAAGCCGATCCGCTTCCCGGAGAGATCGGAGGGCTGGGTGAACGTCGTGTTGTCCGCGTGGACGAAGAAGGCCGCCGGGGTCGTGTAGTAGGGCTGGGAGAAGTAGAGTTTCTCCATCCGGTTCGGGGTGATCGTCATCGAGCCGATGCTGATGTCCCACCGGTCGGACCAGCCACCGGCGACGATCAGGTCCCAGTTCGGGGTGACGAAGCAGGGCTCGACGCCCAGCCGCCGGGCGACCTCTTTAGCAACTTCGATGTCGAACCCCTGCAGTTCGGCCGCCGTCCGCTGGTCGGAGGAGCACTTGGTGTCGGCCGGGCGCTCCGCACCCTCGACCAGCTCGGACTGAGGAGGATAGGCTGGGTCGGTCGAGATGATCAGAACCCCACGGGCGAGGACCTCGGCGAGTTTGTCCTCAGGCTCGGGGGTGGGCTTCGGGCCGCAGGCCGCAACTAGCAGGCCGAAAATGACCACCATCGTCAGAATAAGCGATAGCCGTTTCATAGGCTCTCCTCCTTAGAAGATAAATTCTGTCGGGGAACACACACAACTTCGCTGCGCAGCCTTTCCACGGACTTTCTAACACACTGCCTGGACCTCACCTCCCTTCCTTCCAAGTGTCAGACCTGACGACGGGCTCTGGTTGTTATTATATGTGTTTTTAGACGAGTGTCAAAGGCCTTTCGTCGTCGTATTACGTACATTATGCGCTAAAACGCAACGAAAGTCAAACTCACCTTTCCGTTAAACCTCGCTTTGCGAAAATCTGGGCTTCTGGTAAGATAGAGCCTGATCACCCCGAGCGAAATAGGAGAGGTATGACGACCGAGGCCTGGCTTCCGTTGGTTCTGGGTTACCTGGTTCCCATCGGCTTTTTCCTCCTCGCGTGGGGCGGCTTGGAGCCGGAGCAGGGCCGGCAGGCCGCAACGCGGGGGTTGGTGGCGCTTGCTCTGGCTGCGCTAGGATACTTCGCCGTCGGGTTCGCTTTCCACCTGGGAGGGGCAGGCGTGGTGTCGGACCTGCCGGGGCTTGCCGGGCTGGACGCGCTGGTGGGATACCGGGTCGAAGCCGGGCTGTATTGGGGCGTTCTCGGCCTGGACGGGTTCTTCCTCCTCGGCGACGGCGACACGCCTGAGGCTCTCCTTCTCTTTGCGACCTACCTGCCGATGGTCGCTGCTGCGGTCCTTCTGCCCGTCCTCGCCCTCGGAAAGCGGGGTAGGGGAGGGCTGACCGTGTTGGTCGGCCTTCTCACCTCGACGCTCTTCTTCCCGCTCGCCGCTTGTTGGGTCTGGGGAGGCGGTTGGCTGGCCGCGCTGGGCAGGACGGTGGGGTGGGGGCACGGGTTTGTGGATTACGCCGGAAGCGGTGTGGTCTTCCTTCTGGCTGGTGCGATCTCGCTAGGAGGCCTGGTCGCCCTGGGGCGGAAGGAGCCGCAGGCGGGGCCGGCGGAGATGCCACCCGCTCATTTTCCCCTCCTGGCCAACCTGGGTGTGCTGCTGGCGACGGTGGGTTGGCTGGGATGGTCGCTCGGCACCCCCTTTCACGTCGCGGGGGCGGAGGTTATCTCTGGTCGGACGGTGGTGAACGGGTTGCTGGGGATCGCTGGCGCTACGTTGACCTCCTCCCTATATTGTTGGCTGGCGCTGGGCCGTAACGACCCGCTGATGGTGGCCCGGGGGGCGGCCTCCGGCCTGGTTGCCCTCGCGGCGGGTGCCCCCTTCCTCCCTTCTTGGGCCGCGCTGGTGGTGGGAGCCGTCGCTGGACTGGCCCTCCCGCTGGGGGTTTATCTCGTCGATCGGCTGCTTCGCCTGGACGATGCCACGGCCGCTGTAGCGACCACGATCCTGGGAGGGCTCTGGGGCCTCCTCTCCGTCGGCCTCTTCGCCGACGGCCTCGCCGGTCGAGGGTGGAACGGCGTCGGCGCGGAGATGTACCGCCAGGTCGCCGGTCAGGGGGTGACGGGGTTCCTGGCCGCTCCCGGTATGCTGGGGGATGGGCCGGGCCAGTCGCTTGCCCAGTTGGCGGGGATCGGGGCGATTCTCCTCCTGGGCTTCGGCGGCGGATGGTCGGTCTCAAAGATTGCTGGGCTTCTTCCCCTTCGGCAGGGGAAATCTTAAGGAAAGGAGAGAGTGATGAACAAACGAGCATATCTGATCGCGCTGGCGTTGCTGGTGTTGGCAGGAGTGGCCTGCAGTTTTTGCCCCTTCATCCCTTCCGGTCCCTCTGGCCCTCTTGGCGGAAAGGCCACCATCACGCTGGTGAACAACAGCGATACGCCTGTCTGCTTTGTCTATATCTCCCCCACCACCAGTGACGAGTGGGGCGATGACTGGCTGGGCACTACGGAGATCATTGATCCAGGGGGGCAGCGGATCTTCGAGGTCGATCCCGGGACCTACGACATGATGGCGACGGACTGCGACGACAACGAGATCGACACCCGGTGGGAGGTGGAGGTGACCACTTCCTACACCTGGGTGATCGATTAGGGCGGTGGAGACGGCTTTGTCGGAACCGAGACGGACTCGTCCGGGCGATCTCGCTTTGCTGGTCGGGCGGGACCGGAAGCGGCGGCTCGTCCGGTTGGAGCCGGGGGAGACCCTTCAGACCCATAAGGGCGTCCTTCGCCACGACGACCTGATCGATCGGCCGTGGGGAAGCCGGGTGGTCACCCATATGGGTTTCCCCTTCCTGCTGCTGCGCCCTTCTCTCAACGATCGGATCCTCCACCTGCGGCGGATCTCCCAGATCATTTATCCCAAGGACGCTGGCTACATCCTCCTGAAGATGAACATCGGGCCGGGGGCGCGGGTCATCGAGGCCGGAACCGGCAGTGGGGCCCTGACGATGGTGCTGGCCCACGCGGTCCGTCCCGATGGGCGGGTCTACTCCTACGACGTCCGTTCCGACATGCAGCGGTTGGCCCGCAAGAACTTGCGCAGCGCGGGCCTGGAGGACGTGGTCGAGTTCAAACTGCGGGACGTCGCCGAGGGGTTCGACGAGACGGATGTGGATGCCCTGTTCTTGGATCTCCCCAATCCGTGGGACTACCTCCGCCAGGCCCATGCCGCGCTGTCCAGCGGCGGCTTCTTCGGGTCGATCTTGCCCACAGCCAACCAGGTCTCCCGGCTTCTGGTCGCGCTGGAGCGCGCCTCCTTCGGCTTCATCGAGGTCGAGGAGATCCTCCTCCGCCCCTACAAACCGGTGGCCGAGCGGCTGCGGCCGACGGATCAGATGGTGGCCCATACCGGCTTTCTGATCTTCGCCCGGTCTCTGGTCCGCGAGGAGGAGACAACGGCTGCCTCCGGCCTGAGCGAGGCACAGCCCGCGGTGGAACCTGAAGAAGGAGGAAGCGATGTTCCGTAGACGTCCTTTTCGACCTCCCCCCTTTCGCCCGTTAGGGCGGCGCCCCCCGCCTCCCGTTGCTCCTCGGGTGCGGAGGGCCCTACGACGGGCGCATGAAGCGCTGGAGCGAGGGGATGCGGCGGAGGCAGCACGGATCTTCCGTCGGCTGGGGGAGGAGGCGGAGCGGCGCGGAATGCCGCTGCGGGCGGCGATCGCCTTCGCCGAGGCGGCTTACGCTGAGGCCGTGGGAGGCGATGCCCGGCGGGCCGTCGAGGAGGGAGAGCGGGCCGTGGAGATCGGTGCCCACCTGGGGCGACCCGGGCGGGTCGCGCCCGCGGTCGGGCGGGTGATCGAGGCGCTGCGGCGGGGAGGGCACGAGGCCGAGGCGGCGGAACTGGAGGCCCGGCTGGACGCGGCCCTGGAGGCGGTCGGGACCAGCCGGAGGGAAGTGGCCGATCGGCTGGCGGCGGCCCGGGGCCAACGGCGGGCCCAACTACCCGCCAAGTGCGAGGCGTGCGGCGCGCCCCTGCTGCCGGACGAGGTGGAGTGGCACGACGACACGACCGCTTCCTGCCCCTACTGCGGCTCCCCGATCAAGGCGGTGTAGGGTTCACCACAGAGGCACAGAGGACACAGAGTTTATCTCTCAAGACCTGGAGGCCCTCCGTGTTCTCTGTGTCTCCGTGGTAATCGCTCAGATCGTCGTGCCGGGGGGGATGATGGCGTTCTTCGGGATGACGACGATCCCGTCCCGAATGACGTAGTTCTCCTCCTCCCGGTCCGGTTCCCCTTCGTGGGATCGGATGATGACCCCGTCGCCGATGCGGGCGTTCTTGTCGATGATGGCCCGCTCGATGACGGCGTTGGCGCCGATCCCGACGTGGGGGCGTCCCATACGACGGTTCTCCGCCTTTTGGTCCTCGTCCTCGTAGAAGTCCGCCCCCATCATCACCACCTCTCGCAGCCGGGCGCCAGGACGGACGATGCTGCGCAGTCCTATGACGCACTCCTCCAGATCGGCGTCGTAAAGGCGACACCCGTCCGCCACGACTACCCGGTCCAGCCGGCACCCGTCCACCCGTGAGGCAGGGAGGAAGCGCGGGCGGGTGTAGATGGGTCGGTTGGGATCGTAGAAGTTGAAGGGCGGGTTGGGGCGGGTGAGGGCCAGGTTGGCACGGTAGAACGCCTCGATGGTTCCGATGTCCTCCCAGTATCCGTCGAAGGGGAAGGCGTAAACCCGTTCGGATTGGATGGCAGCGGGGATGATGTGCTTCCCAAAGTCCTCGCCTGCGACCTCGTCCAGCAGGCGGAAGAGCACGTCCCGTCGGAAGAAGTAGATCCCCATCGACGCCATATACGGCCGATCGCTGTCCACGTGGCTCTCCAGACCCTCCAGTTCTTCGGCCGTCTTCGGCTTTTCCCGAAACGCGGTGATACGGGTCTCCTCGTCGATCTTCATAATACCATAGCGGGAGACGTCCGCCGCCGAGACGGGGATGGTGGCGATGGTCACGTCGGCGCGGGTCTCCCGGTGGTGCTTCAGGAACTCCCGGTAGTCCATCCGGTAGAGGTGGTCGCCGGACAGAATCAGGATGTCTTCTGCCGGGCGGGTCGCCAGGTGGTGTAACTGCTTGCGCACCGCGTCCGCCGTCCCCTGATACCAGTCGGCGCTGGTGAGGGTCTGCTCGGCTGCCAGGATCTCGACGAAGCCCGGGGTGAAGATGTCGAACTTATAGGTCTGGAAGACGTGGCGATGGAGGGATGCCGAGAGGAACTGAGTAAGGATAAAGATCTGGGTGAAGCCGGAGTTGATGCAGTTGCTGACCGGGATGTCGATCAGCCGGTACTTACCGGCGAGAGGGACGGCTGGCTTGGCCCGTAGTTTCGTCAGAGGGTACAATCGGGTCCCTCGCCCTCCCCCCAGGATAAGCACCACCACATCCGTCTTAGCCATCGCCCACCTCCTCGGCCGGTGATCCCACGTGGATAATATACACCTGATGGCCTGCCCCCGCCAGCGGGATGGGTGTCTGTAACGAGTCGGTAGGTGGAGAGACCGCGGGCGGACGAGACAACGAATTGCAAACAGTTAGCGAACTGGAGGCTCATCCCCAATTCGTTAATTTGCTCAGAATTCATTGACCTATCTTCTTCCCTGCCAAACTGTCACGGACACACGGGACAGGCCCGACTTGCCTCCTGGGAATTCCGATGCTAGAATACCCCCGGAACGACAGGGAGATGGCCCTGGTCACCGATTTTACGACCGATGAACTGATCTGCGTCTGCATCGCCCGCCAGATCGAAGACGGCGAGGTAGTCGTTCAAGGAATGGCTACCCCGCTGGTGATGGCGGGCTACCTCCTGGCAAAGCATACCCATGCTCCCAATCTCCAGTTCGCCTCCGCCATCAGCGCTGCCCTGGTCAGCGAACCGGCTCCGATCGGTTTGACCCGTGCGGAGGCTCTCTGGCTGGAGCGGGCGAGGATGCGACTGGGGTTCGCCGAGGTGGCGTGCGAACTCCTCCCTCGGCTGCGTCCCAAGGAGTTCTTCCGTCCGGCTCAAGTGGACCCCTATGGCAACTTCAACAACGTGGTCATCGGCAGCGACTACCGACATCCTCGGTTCCGCCTGCCAGGTTGTGGTGGGATTGCCGACGTCACCACCTTCTCCGACCGGGTCTACCTCTACGTCCCACGCCACAGCCGGGCGGTCTTCGTCGAACGGCTGGACTTTCTCAGCGGCCTGGGCCACCATCCCGCGCGTCGCCGAGGCGCTGGCCCTCGCTACCTGGTCTCCAACCTGGGACAGTTCGACTTCGCCGAGGGCCGTATGCGGTTGACCTCGCTCCATCCAGGTGTGACATTGGAGAAGGTCCAGGCTCGCACCGGTTTTCCCCTTCAGGTCGCGCCGGACCTGCGGGAGACGGTTCCGCCTACCGAGGAGGAGATCCGCCTGCTTCGTGAGGTGATCGACCCCCTGGGGATCCGCAGGCTGGAGACCGCCAGCGGCAGCCAGCGGAAGCGGATCCTACGGGAGATCCTTATGGCCGAGGCTCGGCTTAGCGGGATGTGGACGGTAGAAAGGGGATGTGTACCGGGCGCATAGGACGCCCGGTATTTTTTCGCCAGGAACGGAGGGAACAGGTGTGGAAACGCTGTGTCCTCTCTCGCTGGTGGGAAAACAAGACAAAGGAGGTGTTGAATGATCGACCTGAGCCTTGATCGGGAGATCCCTGTCCTGGATTGGGCCCCCCATCTCTCCACCCGGGTGCAGCGGATGAAGAGTTCCGCTATCCGGGAATTGTTGAAGTTGACCCAACAGCCGGACATCATCTCCTTCGCCGGAGGGCTGCCAGCGCCGGAACTGTTCCCCTTGCGGGAGGTGGAGGAGGCCTGCCGGTATGTCATCCGGACGGAGGGGGATCGAGCGTTGCAGTACGGTCCCACCGAGGGATATCTGCCGCTGAGAGAGTGGCTGGCGACCAGTATGCACAAATACGGCGTCCCCGCCGTGCCGGACAACGTGCTGGTGACCAACGGCTCCCAGCAGGCGCTGGACCTGATCGGCAAGGTGTTCATCGACCCCGGCGACTTCGTCATCACCAGCCGTCCCACCTACCTGGGGGCGATCCAGGCCTGGAATGCCTACGGTGCTCGCTACCAGACGGTCGATCTGGATGACGACGGAATGGTGGTGGATCAGATCGAGGAGGCGTATGAGCGGGCGGTACGTGAGTCGGGGCGCCCACCCAAGTTCATCTACGTCCTCCCCAACTTCCACAACCCGGCGGGCACCACTCTCTCCCTGGAGCGGCGGCAGCGGCTGGCGGAGATCGCCACCCGGCTCGATCTGCCGATCGTGGAGGACGACCCCTACGGCGCGCTCCGGTACGAAGGGGAGGACCTGCCGCCGGTATGCACCTATGTGCCGGAGCGGACCATCTACCTGGGTACGTTCTCCAAGACCCTGACGCCGGGCCTGCGGTTGGGCTGGATCGTCTGCCCGGAGGTGCTGATGAAACGGTTCGTCCTCGCCAAGCAGGGGGCCGACCTGCACACCGGCACCTTCGCCCAGTTCGTCGCCAACGACATCTGCCAGCGGGGGTTCCTCAAGCCCCACGTCCAGCGGCTCCGCCGGGTCTACAAGGAGCGCCGGGACACGATGCTGGAGGCCCTGGCCGAGTTCTGGCCCGAGGGGTGCTCCTGGACCCATCCCCAGGGCGGGCTCTTCCTCTGGGCGCGGGTGCCCGAGTCCATCGACACTACTGAGTTCTTCAAGCGGGCGGTCGAAGAGAAGGTGGCCTACGTGCCGGGGGTCAACTTCTACCCCAACGGGGACGGTGGCTTCAACGCGATGCGGCTGAACTTCTCCTACAGCCCGCCGGATAAGATCGTCGAGGGCATCCGCCGGTTGGGGATCGCCCTGAAGAAGGAACTGGGAATGTTGTGATCGATTCCTCACGATATGGGGCGCAGGGGCGTGGAGTCGCAGAGGACTCCGCGCCCTTTGCGTTCTCTACGGTTCGATGTATCATACCCCCGGCGGGAATATACGACTGGGAGTCAGGGGGATGAAACGCAAGTACATCTTCTGCACGGGCGGGGTTCTCTCCAGCGTGGGGAAGGGGGTCACCGCCGCTGCCATCGGCCGGGTGATGAAGGCGCGGGGGATGCGGGTGACGATCCAGAAACTGGACCCCTACCTCAACGTCGATCCGGGGACGATGTCCCCCTACCAGCACGGCGAGGTCTTCGTCACCGACGACGGGGCGGAGACCGACCTCGATCTGGGCCACTACGAGCGGTTTATCGACGAAAATCTCACCCGCGCCAGCAACGTGACGGCCGGGCAGATCTACGCCGAGGTGATCGCCCGCGAGCGGCGAGGGGACTATCTGGGCGGCACCATCCAGGTCATCCCTCACATCACCGATGAGATCAAGCGACGGATCGCCCTCGTCGGCGAGGTCTCCGACGCCGAGGTGGTCATCGTGGAGGTGGGAGGGACCGTGGGCGACATCGAGGGGCAGCCCTTTCTGGAGGCGCTGCGGCAGATGCGGCGGGACGTGGGGCGGGAGAACACGCTGTTCATCCACATCACTTTCCTGCCCTACATCGGCGCCACCGGGGAGTTGAAGACCAAGCCCACCCAGCACAGCGTGCGGGAACTCCGCTCCCTCGGCATCCAGCCCGACGTGATCATCGCCCGGGCGGACCACCCGGTGGATCAGGCTCTCCGGGAGAAGATCGCCCTCTTCTGCGACGTGGAGCCCCAGGCGGTCATCCCCCTGACGACCGTCGACATCCTCTACGAGGTCCCGCTCATCCTCGAGGAGGCCGGGCTGGGGGAGTTCATCGCCCAGCGGTTGGGTCTGGAGGCCCGTTCGCCGGACCTGGCGGATTGGCGGGCGATGGTGGAGGAGATCCGCCGGCCCAAGCCGTGCCTCCCTATCGCCATCGTCGGCAAGTACGTCCAGTTGCACGACGCCTACATCAGCGTGCGGGAGGCACTCCGCCATGCCGCCCTCTCGCTGGGATACGACGTGGACGTCCGGTGGGTAAACTCGGAGGATCTGGAGCGGGGACGTGGATGGGAAGCCCTGGAGGAGGTGGGCGGGATCGTCGTGCCTGGTGGGTTCGGGTATCGGGGGATCGAAGGGAAGATCGCCGCCGCTCGCTGGGCCCGCGATCGGGAGGTCCCTTACCTGGGCCTCTGCCTGGGGATGCAGGTGATGGTCATCGAGGCTGCCCGGCGGGCGGTGGGGTCGGATGAGCCCAACAGCACCGAATTCGACCCCCACACCCCGTACCCGGTCATCGACCTGATGCCGGAGCAGCGGAGCGTGGTCAACCTGGGGGGGACGATGCGGCTGGGCCTCTACCCCTGCCGCCTGGTGCCGGGCACCCGGGCCGCCCAGGCCTACGGCGTCGAGGAGGTCCAGGAGCGGCACCGCCACCGGTTCGAGGTCAACAACCGGTTCCGCGACCTCCTGCAGCGAGGCGGGCTGGTCTTCAGTGGCCTCTCGCCGGACGGTCGGCTGGTGGAGATCGCCGAGGTGGTCGATCATCCTTTCATGCTGGGCAGCCAGTTCCACCCCGAGTTCCGCTCCCGCCCCAACCGTCCTCATCCCCTCTTCGTGGCCTTCGTCGAGGCGGTGGCTCGGATGGGGCATCATAGAAAGGGCGCAAAGGAATCGCGGGAGAAATAGAGCGCTCCGTGTCCTCTGCGTCTCTGTGGTTGAGTGAGGGGTAATGGACCGCCATACGTTCGAGCGGCTGGTGTTAGAGGCGGTGGAGTCGCTGCCTGAGGTTTTCCGGCAGCGGATGGAGAACGTGGCCGTGGTGGTGGAGGACTGGCCCGATCCGGAGACGGCCCGACGAGCCGGCGTGTCCCATCCGGGTCATCTCCTGGGGTTCTACCACGGCGTCCCCCACACCTACCGCACTCATCAGTACGGCCTGGTCCCCCCCGACAAGATCACCCTCTATCGTGGGCCGATCCTGATGCGCTGTCGGACCGTGGCGGAGGTGCGGGCGCTGGTCGAACGGGTCCTGCGGCACGAACTGGCCCATCACTTCGGCATCGACGACGGGCGGCTGTGGGAACTGGGGGCCTATTGAGGCGCGGCGATGCGGGTCAAACTGGCCTACGGTCGGACGGGACTCTGGGTCGATCTGCCGGACGACGCGGTGGTGATCGAACCCCGTTTCGTGCCCGGCCTGCCGGATGAGCAGGCGGCGCTGCGAGAGGCCCTTCGCTCCCCCATCGGCACTGCGCCGCTGCGGGAGTTGGTCCGGCCCGACGACACGGTGGCCGTCGTCTTCAGCGACCTGACCCGGCCGATGCCCAACGAT